>OLIV01001392.1_pt1 | contig 11893 bp, 10 predicted proteins | sample 1601411 | NCBI WGS metagenome assembly OLIV01 (sample SAMN03922450, study PRJEB24848) | human gut metagenome | isolation source: stool sample | host: Homo sapiens | place: Germany | collected 2009-11 | reverse complement strand
TACGAGATCTAGTACGGTCTCGTGGGCTCGGAGATGTGTATAAGAGACAGGCCAAGGCCCCCGACGACAACGCCTTCTTCATGACCTGGGAGCAGAACGCCCGTCTCTTCGCTTACTCGATGGCCGACGGTCCGCTGCCCGAGCACTTCGAACCGCATGAGGCTCCGGTGAAGAACCTCCTCAACGGTGCAGGCGGCAACCCGTGCGCTCGCTTCACGGAGGACCCGTCGGTCCGCCGCGGCAGCATCAAGGACTACCCGTACGTGGTCACGACCTACTCCGTCGTCGAGCACTGGCAGTCCGGCACGCAGACCCGCAACATCCCGTGGCTCAACGAACTCATCCCGAGCAACTTCATCGAGCTTTCCGAAGAGCTTGCGAAGGAAAAGGGCATTCGTCCGGGCGACAAGGTCCGAGTCTGGAACAACCGAGGCTCCGTCGTGGTCGACGCCATGATCACCATCCGCATGAAGCCGATGATGATCGACGGCAAGCTCACGCACGTGGTCGGCATGCCGCACCACTTCTCCTGGGCGACGAAGCTCGCCACCGGCGACAACGTGAACGACCTCACCCCCAACGTCGGTGACCCGAACTCGTACATTCCGGAATACAAGGCGTTCCTTGTCAACCTTGAGAAGGCAGCCTGACGGCGTGCCAATGGAGATGAATGATGGCAAACACTAAAGAAGTCGCCATGCTGTTCGACTCTTCGCACTGCACCGGCTGCAAGGGCTGCCAGGTTGCGTGCAAGCAGTGGAACATGCTTCCCTCGAAGCTCGGCCTCAACGAGAACAAGTTCTCGGGCACGTATCAGAACCCGCCTGACCTCAACGGCGACACGCGTCTCGTGATGACGTTCGACGAGAAGGAGTCCGGCAACAAGTACCAGCCGATCAACTTCGCAATCGGCCGCCGCTCGTGCTACCACTGCACGGACGCCGCCTGCGTTGCGATCTGCTCGTCCGGCGCCCTCTACAAGAAGGAGAACGGCGTCGTCGCGTACGACACGGACAAGTGCAACGGCTGCACGTACTGCCAGTCCGCCTGCCCGTTCGACGTGCCCCGCTTCCGTCCGATGGACGGCTGCGTGGACAAGTGCACGCTCTGCATCGACCGTCTCGAAGAGGGCGGCATCCCGGCCTGCGTCAAGACCTGCCAGCCTGAGGCGCTCAAGTTCGGCCCGCGCGACGAAATGATTGCGCTCGGTCAGAAGCGAGTCGAGTTCCTCAAGAAGAAGGGCTTTGACAAGGCCGAGCTTTACGGCGTCAACGAGATGGGCGGTCTGCACGTGCTGCAGGTCTGCCAGTTCGGTCACGAAGCCTATGGCCTCCCGACCGATCCCAAGCCCAACAAGATGATCGGCATGATGAACGCCATGCGCGCGGTGACCGGTGTCGGCACCGCTGCGGTGCTCGCCGGCCTCGCCGTTTCCTTCGTCGCCGCCACCGGCTACCGCCGCGAAAAGGTGACCGTCGAGGAAGCCAAGAAGCACTGGACGCCTGAACAGCGCGCCACCGCCGATCGTGAAGTCAAGGAGCTTCTTGAAAAAGAAGCCTCCGGCAAGTAATAGGAGACTCAGAATGACCAGATACATTCAGCGTCACTCTCTGCTCACCCGCGTGACTCACGGCGTTGCCGCCGTCGCCTGCATCCTGCTCGCGGTCACCGGCGTGTTCGTGTTCGTTCCGAGCCTCGGCGGCGGCATTATGGGCGGTGAGTTCACCCAGACCATGCGCATGCTCCATCGCGTCCTCGCGGTTCCGTTCATCCTCGTTCCGCTCTTCGCCGTGCTGAAGTCGCCCGCCGGCTTCGTGCACCTCTTCAAGGAGGACATCTTCGGCAAGTGGGACAAGGACGACGTGACCTGGGCCATGAAATTCCCGTTCTATCTGTTTGCGCCGGGCAAGGTTCACATGCCCCCGCAGCACCACGTGAAGTCCGCCCAGCGTCTCGCCGACGGCGCCCTGCTGTTCTTCTGCATCATGCTCGCGCTCTCGGGCATCGTGCTCTGGCTCAACACGGGGTTCCCGACCGGCTCCGGCCTCAAGGTCGACTTCGCCCCTGAAACGCTGCTTCTTGCACACCTCGTGCATGACGTGTTCTTCTTCCTCACCGTCTTTGTCGGCATCGCCCACATCTATCTCGGCGCCGGCATCTTCCAGCCGTATCGCGGCACCGCCCGCATCATGTTCGGCGACGGCAAGGTGAGCGAATCGGACGCTCTCTACCACTGGGGCTACTGGGCGAATGAGGAAATCGCCCTTGGCAAGAACGTGACCGTTGAAAAGGACGGCAAGGAAAAGTAAGGGGAAGCTTTTCCGAACTCTCCGAAAGAGCCGCCGGTGCTTCTGCGACGCCGACGACCCCCGGACGGGCCCCGCAGGGGGCTCGTCCGGAAAGAGGCCTCTAGAGACTTGGAGACCTCTTTCCGGACGCCCGAAGAGGCGCCGAATCCACAATCAGAAAACGCGCATTCCGGGCTTACGGCACGGAGTGCCTTGAAAAAAAGGAAAGTCACATGCTCAACCGCAAGTCGATCGAAAGGGCCCTTGCCCGTGCCGCCGGTCACCAGGACGAAAGCGTCGTCGCGCGTCTCGCGCTCTTTGCGCCCGCGCTGCTCAAGGCGGCGGATCTGCGCGCACAGCTTGCCGCTGAAGCTCCCGAGTGGACTGACGAAGAGATCGAGGCCGCCCGTCTGGGCAAGGAGACGCTTCTCTCGCTCCGTCCCGTCACGATTGACTCGGAGCGCTTCCTGCAGACGGTCGACGCCATCGCGGCGGCCCTTCTCGACAACGACGAGATCGAGGGCGACATGCTCGAAGCCTGCCGAGCCATCGACTGGACGCGCTTTGCGTCGGCTGAGCTCCTTGAGAGCGCAGGTCGCGATCCGATGGGGTATCTCCATGCCGTCGAGGTGCACGCGGGCGAGGACGCCCTTCTTGACATCTTCCTTCTTCCCGTGCTCGGCCTCGCGCTTCGCGTCTTCCTTGACGAGGCGGCCGACGAAGGCAGCCGCCGCATCGCCAGAACGGGCACCGACACGACGCATCACAACCGTCCGCTTCACTGCCCCGTCTGCGGCTCCGACGCCGCCGTCGCGAGCGTGACCGACACGCCGCTCAACGGGCACGTCAAGCAGCTCTGGTGCACGTGCTGCGGCGCACACTGGGTCTTCGAGCGCATCCGCTGCGCCGTCTGCGGCGATCAGGCCGTGTCGGACCTCTCCTACATCCATGACGAGACCGACGAAACGCGCCGCCTGCACGTCTGCGCCGGCTGTCATGCCGCCTTCCCGACGATCTTCGCGGGAGAGGAGCTCAACTTCTGCGCCGACGTCGAGCAGATCGTCATGACGGGGCTTGAGCTCTTCTATCAGAACGCCGTTGAGGGCAAGGAAGCCTGAGGATCAATATTTCCGCAACGAGACGCCGCTGGCACGAAACGCACGGGAGACGAACATGGGATGCGCTTATTTGAACAAGGCCGAACACGCGCTTGCGACCGCCATTGAGGCGGGGACCTGCATGCCCGTCTCCATGGGCGGCGTCGAGCGTCTGGGGGCCCGCGAGGTCGAGGTCTTTCGCATGAATGCAGACGAGCCTGCGCTCGACTGGGTGGCAGAGGAGGTTCCCGTTGCGCTTGTCTACAACGGCATCTCGCACGCCGTCATGATGGCCTCTCCCTCGATGCTCGAAGAATTCGCGCTCGGCTTCTCGCTTGCCGAGGGCATCATTCCCGACGCCTCGCATCTCTATGCCTGCGAGGTGCGCGAGGCCTGCCGCGGCGGCATCGAGGTGGACCTCACGATTTCGTCCGAATGCTTCTGGAAGCTCAAGGACCGCCGCCGCTCGATGACGGGCCGCACGGGCTGCGGCATCTGCGGCGTCGAAAGTCTTGGAGAGGCCGTGCGCGAAAAGCGGGTCGTGCCGCACGAGCAGACCTTCCCGATGGCGGCCTATGCCGACGCCCTCGGCTATCTGGAGCGTGTCGAGCGCCTCGGCGGCATCACGGGCTGCACCCACGCCGCCGTCTGGGTTCGTCCCGACGGAAGCTTTGCGGGCGGCGCCGAAGACGTCGGCCGCCACGTTGCACTCGACAAGCTCCTCGGCCTTCGCGCGCGCCGGGGGTGGACCGACGGCGCCCTCGTCATCAGTTCCAGAGCCTCCTACGAAATGGTTCAGAAGGCGGCCATGTGCGGCGTCGAGATCATCTTCGCCGTCTCCGCACCGACGGCGCTCGCCGTCGAACTTGCACGAGAGTGCGGGATCACGCTTGCGGCCTTCTGCCGTCGCAGCCGCGCCAACGTCTACTCCCATCCCGAGCGCCTCATTGGGCTCTGAGAGAAAAAGGGCGAAGACGGAACAAGTTGTCTTGGAATGCCTTCCGGTTTTTCCTTTTTCTCCGGAAGGCCTTTTGACAGGCGGAGGACTGGTCTCACGGTCTTCCGCCTCTTTTTCGTCTGTTGTCGTCAGAAGGCGGCGTTACCCTGCGGGGCAGACGCCTTTGGATTACGGTGAGTCGAACTAGGCAGTTGTGCTTAGATGGGTCGGTTCGCTACTGCTGCAGGCCGGGAAAGCATGCCTGATTTTTGTTGACGCAAAATGAGGATGTGCGGATATACCTGAGCGAGTTACTCGGGTATACACTTCGAAAAGACTGTTGCGGATCCGCAGCACTGCAGTTTTTCAAAAACAAGAAGGAAACTCCCAGATGACTCAATCCCCCGACGAAGCCAGGCCCCGCGTCAAGGGTTCCCAGACCGCCATGGCGGCCGCCTATCTCGTTGCGATCGTGCTCGGCGTCTGCAGCGGCCTCTGGGGCGGCGAGACTATCCATGCATTCGCGGACTTCGTGAGCTCGATCTTCATTCGCCTCTTCAAGTTCATCAGCATTCCGATCATCGCCGTGTCGATCATCGCGACGCTCGCCTCGATCTCCCGTTCGAGCGAGTCTGGTCGCATCTTCCGCCACACGATCTTCTACACGCTCTTCACGACGATTCTGGCGGCCACGCTCGCCGCCGTCCTCTACGTCGCCATGTCTCCCGCCAACGTCGCCATGACGGCGGGCGCCATCGCGCCGCAGGTGGCGGAGCACTCCTATCTCGAATACATCCAGTCCGTGATTCCGGACAACTTCCTGGCGCCGTTCCTCTCCGCGAACGTGCTCTCTGTCCTGCTCGTCTCCGCCGCCATCGGCATCGCAATCTCCCGCCTGCCGCGCGACAGCCGCTCGCAGGAGGTGCTGCTTGCCTTCTTCACGGGCGCTCAGGAGGTCCTCTTCATTCTCGTGAAGTGGCTCATCCGCGTGCTTCCGATCGGCATCTTCGGCTTCATCTCTGCACTTGTCGTCGAGATGAACAAGGGCGTTGAGATCGGCGGTCTCGGCACCTATTTCGGCGTCATTCTCGCCGCCAACTTCGTCCAGATGCTCGTCGTGCTTCCGCTTCTCATGCTTGCCCGCGGCGTCAATCCGATCCGCGTCGCCAAGGGCATGGCGCCTGCGCTTGCCGTCGCCTTCTTCTCGAAGTCCTCCGCCGGCACGCTGCCCGTCACGATGTCCTGCGCGGAAAACAACGTGGGCGTCGCTCGCCCCGTCTCCCGCTTCGTGCTGCCGATCTGCACGACGATCAACATGAACGGCTGCGCCGCCTTCATCCTCGTTACGGTCGTCTACCTGATGCAGAATGCGGGTGCCGAGGTGACGCTGCCGATGCTCGCCGCCTGGATCCTGATCTCGACCCTCGCGGCCGTGGGCAACGCAGGCGTTCCGATGGGTTGCTTCTTCCTTTCGGCGAGTCTTCTCGCAAGCATGAACGTGCCCATCATGCTCATGGGCGTGATCCTGCCCTTCTACGCCGTCATCGACATGATCGAAACGACGCTCAACGTCTGGTCCGACTCCACGGTCGCAGCCATGGTGAACCATGATCTCGGCAAGGATGAAAAGGATGACGAGGCAGTTCCCGCCGCCGCATAAGACAGGGACTTTCTCCTGACGTCTTCAGGCGGACCGTTCTCCCGACGTGGAGGCGGTCCGCTTTTTCTTGTACTCGCGTTTCCTAAGGCTTTGAGGGGGCTTTCGATGGGGGCAGGTGGTTGCTGTGTTGTTTGCTGGCGAGGAGAGGGCGTTTGGCTTTTTGCGCTTCATGGCTGGGAGCCATGAACAGAAACGTGCCCGTGCTGTCGTGCAGGGCCCGTTCGGGAGGGTGCCTTGGTGATGCTGATCAGTGCTCTTCAGTCACGTGGCGGGTGCCTTCGCCGATCAGGTGGGTGCTGTCGTACTCGGCCTGATTGCGACGGTGCTTGAGGATGACGAGCAGCATGGAGATGCTCACGAAGACGCCGAAGATCATCATCGTGGCGGGAACCGAGAGGTCGGCCTTGATGAGCAGGGAGTAGACGCCGAGCATCACGAGGATGGAGGAGTTCTCATTGAAGTTCTGAACGGCGATGGAGCGTCCCGCGCTCATGAGGACATGGCCGCGGTGCTGCAGGAGCGCGTTCATCGGAACGACGAAGAAGCCCGCGCAGATGCCCACGAGGATCATGATGAGGCCGGCGATCATGACGGCCCAGGAAAGCTCGAAGCCGAAGAGCGAGAGGCCGCCTGCGGGCGCAATGTCGCGCGTGAAGTAGGAGGCGCCCACGACGAGCACGCCCATGCAGATGCCCATGGGCAGAACGTTGAGGGACTTCTTGAGAGGAACCTTGGCGGCGGCGAGGAAGGCGCCGACGGCGATGCCGAGGCTCACGACGGCCTGCATGACGGCACCCTGAGAGAGATCCATGCCGAGCGCGTGGTCGCACCATTTGAGAACGAGGAACTGAAGCACTGCGCCTGCGCCCCAGAAGAGCGTCGTGACGGAGAGGGAGATCTGACCGAGACGGTCGCTCCAGAGAAGACGGCAGCTCTTGACGAAGCCCTTGATGGAGTCGACGGGGTCGAACTTCTGCGGGGGATAGCGCACGCCCGTGTCGGGAATGGCGAGGTTGACGGCCGAGGCGGCGAGGTAGACGAAGGCGATTGCGAAGATGGCGGCCTCGGCAAAGCTCGACAGGCCGAGAGCATCAAGATGGAACAAATCGAGGATGGACTGTGCGATCTCAGGCTTGATGAGAACACCGCCGAGCACAACGCCGAGAATGATGGAACCAACCGTGAGGCCCTCGATCCAGCCGTTGGCGACAACGAGCTTCTGCGGCGGGAGAAGCTCGGTGAGAATGCCGTACTTCGCGGGCGAGTAGGCCGCAGCGCCCACGCCCACGATCGCGTAGGCGAGAAGTGGGTGGCCGCCGAAGAGCATCAGCAGGCAGCCGACCGCCTTGACGAAGTTCGTCAGGAACATGACGCGGCCCTTGGGCATCGAGTCTGCGAAGATGCCCACCCAGGCGGCGAGGCACACGTAGCTCACCACGAAAAAGAGCTTGAGGAGCGGCGTCATCCAGTCAGGAGCGTTGATGCTCGTCAGAAGGGCGATGGCAGCGATGAGCAGTGCGTTGTCGGCCAGAGACGACAGGAACTGCGCGCACATGATGGTATAGAAGCCGCGGTTCATAAAAGCCTGTGAATGAGCCTGAATGGTTGGAGGTCAATCCGTTAAGTCTACCTTGCCTGAGGGCGTACGTAAACATTCGGTGCAAATTCCTTCCGAGAACGGGGAGAGGCGGGAGGTGGGCCGAGTCACTTTCAAATTGTGAAATTCGAACGAATCGCGGCGCAGGCGAGTAACATTAACGGGTTTCTGCACGAGACGCCCCGTGCGGGTTCCCTTGACTTATGAAAGAAGAGTATTCGAGTGCCCCGTCCCATATACGCTGAAATTGATATTCAGGCGCTGAAGCACAATCTTGCCCGCCTTCGTGAGAGTGTCGGCGATCGCACCCTCTGGGCGGTCGTCAAGGCCAATGCCTACGGCCACGGTCTTGAGAATGCCGTCGAGGCCTTCGCCGATGCGGACGGCTTTGCGACCATCGACCTGTGCGACGCCGAACGCGCGCGCCGCGCGGGCTGGCACAAGCGCGTGCTGCTTCTGGAGGGCTTCTTCGATGAAACGGACATCGAGCCGCTTCAGGACCTTGACGTCGAGACGGTCGTCCACTCCATGTGGCAGATCGACATTCTCAAGCGTCTCCAGCTGCGTGAGGTGAAGGTTCACATCAAGGTGAACTCGGGCATGAACCGTCTGGGCTTCCTGCCCGTCGAGGTGGGCACGATCTACGACCTCCTCACGTCCATTCCGGGCGTGAAGGTGATGGGCGTCGTCACGCACTTTGCCAACGCCGAGCCGAGCTATCTCGGCGATGCGCCCGCATCGGTCTCCCGACAGCTCACCCGCATGGGCAGGCTCGCGCATTCCGCCACGGCGGCCTGCATGGCCAACTCCGCTGCCATCCTCTGGCATCCCGAAGTGGGAGGTGACGGCGTGCGTGCGGGCGTTGCGCTTTACGGCGTGAGCCCTGACTCCCACATTTCCTCCGAGGAGCTCGGCCTCATTCCCGCCATGACGCTCTCGGCGAAGATCATCGCCGTTCAGGAGATTGCGCCGGGCGAGGCCGTGGGCTACGGCTCGCGCTGGATCGCCAAGCGTCCCACGCGCGTGGGCATCGTTGCCTGCGGCTACGCGGACGGTTATCCACGTTCGATGCCCGACGGCTCTCCCACGTGGGTCGAGGGCGCCATCGCGCCGCTCGTGGGCGCCGTCTCGATGGACATGCTCGAGATCGACATCACCGACATCCCGTCCGCAGGCCTCGGCAGCCGCGTGGAGCTCTGGGGCAGGCACCTGCCCGTCAACCGAGTGGCGGCCGCTGCAGGCACGATCGGCTATGAGCTCATCTGCGCGCTTGCACGCCGCGTTCCGCTTCAAATCAAGCACTGACAACCGACATACGGCAACCGATGGCACCTCGCACGACCAAGACCAGAACCGAATTCGTCTGCAATGAGTGCGGCGGCACGACTGCCAAGTGGCAGGGACAGTGCCCGCACTGCAAGGCCTGGAACACGCTCCAGGAGTTCAAGGTGGCGCAGGGCATCGCCGCCCGCTACGGTGCGGGCTCCCCGCGCTCCGCAGGCGGCTTCGTCGACACGACGGGCTCCCTGCAGGACCTCTCCGACGTGGCGATCGAGGAGATCCCCCGCACCGTGACGGGACTCGGCGAATTCGACCGAGTCATGGGAGGCGGGCTTGTGAAGGGATGCGTCGCCCTGATCGGCGGCGACCCCGGCATCGGCAAGTCGACGCTTCTGCTGCAGGTCATGGCCAGACTCGTCGAGCTCGGCCATTCGGCGCTTTACGTTTCGGGCGAGGAAAGCCCCACGCAGATCGCGCTCAGGGCGCAGCGCCTTCAGCTCGAGCCCCGCGGCCTCACCCTCATGAGTGAAATCGAGCTCGAGCATATCGAGAGCGTGATTTCTAGCCGCAAGCCCGAGTACGTCGTGATCGACTCGATCCAGACCATCTTCTCAAGCCAGCTTGACAGCGCGCCGGGTTCCGTTTCTCAGGTGCGCGAGTGCGCCGCAAGACTCACGCGCATGGCCAAGACCGTGGGTACGACCCTCATCTTCGTCGGTCACGTCACCAAGGACGGCTCTCTTGCCGGTCCTCGAATTCTCGAGCACATCGTCGATACGGTGCTCTATTTCGAGGGCGACCAGCACTCGAACTTCCGTCTCGTGCGCGCCTTCAAGAACCGCTTCGGCGCCGTGAACGAGCTCGGCGTCTTCGCCATGACGGATCACGGTCTTCGCGGCGTGACGAACCCGTCGGCCATCTTCCTCTCCGAATACAAGTCCGACATTCCCGGGTCGAGCGTGCTGGTGACGCAGGAGGGCACTCGCCCGCTTCTCGTTGAGATTCAGGCGCTCGTCGACGCCACGCACCTGCCTGCGCCGAGGAGGCTTGCCCTCGGCGTGGACTCGCAGCGCCTTGCCATGCTTCTTGCGGTCCTGCACCGCCACGCGGGCGTGGGCTGCTTTGATCAGGACGTCTTCGTCAACGCCGTGGGCGGCGTGAAGATCTCGGAGCCAGCGGCCGACCTCGCGCTTTTGTGCGCCATCTATTCGAGCATTCGAAACAAGCCCCTGCGCCGCGGTCTCGTTGTCTTTGGCGAAGTGGGCCTCGCCGGAGAAATCAGGCCTGCGCCCAGAGGTCAGGAAAGGCTTCGTGAGGCGGCGAAGCTTGGCTTCGCAAAGGCCGTGATTCCGCGCGCCAATGCGCCGAGAACGCCCGTCGAGGGCCTCGAGGTCATTGCCGTCGACCGTCTTTCCGATGCGCTGGCGGCCGCTGTCGAATAGCCTTTGCCGGGCGCAAAGTTTTCTTACACGCGAATGATTCTCTTTGCTTAAAATGGGTAGACACTTGTCGGCGCCTGAGGGCGAAGCCTGTCGCTTCGCGAGGCGCCGGCCTCACAGGAATTCAAAATGACGACTTTTACCAAGCTCCTGCCGCCCGAAGCGGCCCCTGCCCAGCCCATTCTCGCCCGCGCCAAGCAGCTCGTTCTCACGTCCGCCCAGCGCATGGCCTGGGAGGACTCCTTTGAAACGCCCGAAGGCGTGATCGCCGTCTCCGTTGAGGAAAAGCGCCCGCTCTTCGTCAACGACGTTTTCGTTGACGACGCAGGCCAGTTCTGGGTCGTGCGTCCCGCCGTTGAAAAGGTTCTTCACGTGACGGGCGACCTGCGCACGATGCAGGAGGCCGTCGGCGCCCTCATCAACCGCGGCGTCGAAGTGGCCGAAGCTCCCGAGGGCTTCGCCGTTCGGCCGCTCCCGAACATCGCCAAGATGCTCGGCATGATCGGTCTCGAGGTCACCGAGGTCGAAGAGGCCTTCGAACCCGTCCGCATCGAGCGTCATGCAGGCGGTTGCGGCTGTGGCGGCGGTTGCGGCTGCGGCGGTCATCATCACCATCACGGCGAAGAGGAATGCGGCTGTGGCTGCGGCGGGCACCACCACGACGAGGAAGAGTGCGGCTGCGGCTGTGGCGGCCATCACCACCATCATGCCGAAGAGGAATGCGGCTGCGGTTGCGGCGGTCATGACCATCACCACGAGGAAGCGTGTGGTTGCGGCTGTGGCGAACATCATCACCACCATGAAGATGAGTGCGGTTGCGGCGAGCACCACCATCATCATGACGGTAAAGAGCATCATCACCATCATCACGAGGAAGGCGCCTGCGGCTGCGGTTGCGGTCACAAGCACTGACTTGTGAAGGGGTGCGCACGGCCGCGCCCCATTTGCCCTGCGGCGGGCTGAATGAAGAAAAGGGAGACACTCGGAAGCGTCTCCCTTTTCTTTCTTAATCCTTGGTGCGGGGAATCGGACTCGAACCGACACGCCTCAACGGCGTCAGGACCTAAACCTGGTGCGTCTACCAATTTCGCCATCCCCGCACGAACAACGCATTCTACAGGAATTCAGGGCGCGGATGTCCTGGCCTTGAGCCTGATGGCGTGTCATTCGGCGGGAGCGCCCGTCCTGCTTGCATCGTAGACCTCGAGACGGGCGCGGTTGTACTCGGCCCAGGTCATGGCGCCCTTGAGAAGCGAGGACTGCAGGGCGGAGATTTTTGGATCGACCATTTCACGGGAATGGCGCGCAAGCTTGATGAGGTGGGCGTCTCCCGAGGAGATCATCAGGCTGCGGGTGTCCTCGTTGAGCTTGTGCAGGCTTGCAAAGACGCGCTCAGCGACGCGTCGCGCCTCCGGGGTGATGCGCGAGCCGTCCTTGAGGTGAGCTTCCGTCATGCCCGAGGGCAGGCAGGGCGTCTTCGCATAGTAAGGACGGTTGGCTGGCGAGGTGCAGATGGCGCGTATGTCCCTTGACACCTGAGCGATCCTCTCGTTGTAGAGTTCGTTGTCTGTCTCTTATACACATCTCCGAGCCC
>OLIV01001387.1_pt1 | contig 11906 bp, 9 predicted proteins | sample 1601411 | NCBI WGS metagenome assembly OLIV01 (sample SAMN03922450, study PRJEB24848) | human gut metagenome | isolation source: stool sample | host: Homo sapiens | place: Germany | collected 2009-11 | reverse complement strand
CCGCTGTGGGAGCTGCCCCGCTGCCAGAAGCAGCTTTCCGCCGCCTGCCGGGCTGTGGTGTTGCCGAAGCCGGTGGTGACGCCCATCACCCGGACGTCCGGCCGCTTCAGGGCAAACAGAATGGCGATGGAATCATCAATGCCGGTGTCGGCGTCGATCAGGATCTGCTTCAGCATATTCCTTCCTCCCTGTTTATGTAGTCTCTCCGCCGTCTTTGGCGGCGGCAATCCGGACCCCCAGACCGTTGACCTCCACACTCTCGTCCGCCGGAACCAGCAGGTAGCGCCGTCCGTCGATGATCCGGGCCTCCACCAGATAGCTCCGCTCCGGGTCCACCTGGATAGTGGCATCGGCGGTCTTGACCGCGAAGTGCTTGGCGTCGATCAGGTTGGCCGGGGTCAGCGCCCCCTCGCCAAAGGACTGGCCGCAGGCGGTTTGGAACGCCTCCACCCGCTCCTCCGGCACGCCGCAGTTCCGCAGCACGCCGCTCACCTCGCCTGCGGTGACAGCCAGCGGCTCCGGGTCCCGGCTCTCCTTGTGTTCCTGGATCCGCTGGCGCAGGTAGTCGTGGACAGACTGCACCACCTCCATGCTGCACGCCCCCTCCAGAGTGCCGCACAGGGCGGACTGAAAGGTCTCCCGCTGCTCGGCGGCGGACATGGGCGGCTCTGTGCGGAACACTGCGTCAATGAACTCCTGATGGAGCTCGTCCGGCTTCCGGCTGTAAAACAGGGCGTTGTAAAGGTTGGCCGTCCGGTCATCAAAGGCCGGGAACAAAAAGCCAAGCTCCGGCTGGCCCACGATCTGCTTCTCCATAGAGATGTGGAACTCGTTCTCCCCATGGAAGTATCCCAGCTCCGGCGTCCCATCCTTCACCGGGCAGACGCAGCAGACGAAGTAGCGGAACACCTCTTCGCAGGCATCCCGGTCTACCTCGCCGTCCTTGCCCCGGTGGGGCACATCATAGGCGTCGGCTCCCAGCAGGATCAGATAGTTGTTCTCCCCCATGTCCAGGGAGCCGATGACCTGCTGGTAAAAGGCATCCCGGGCCTCCGCGTCCTTCAGCTCGGACGTCCGCAGGGCGGAGAGCAGGCGGTGCTCCTCGCTGTCCGCCACCTGCTGGGTGGAAAACACGATGTCAATCAGGTTCCGGCCCAGGGTGCCGGACAGGGCCTTTTTCAGCAGGCCCAGGTATTTTTCCGCCTCCTCCTGGGGCATGAGGCCCAGGGACTGGTCGATATAGGCGATGATCTCGCGGCTGCTGTTCACATAGCAGCCGTAAACACGGCTGATGGCGCTCTTCTCCGGCCGGAACCGGCGGCGCAGCTCACCCAGCTCTCTTTGGTTCATGGGGGACACCTCGCTCGTTCAAATTGATCCCAGCGGGACCGCAGTCCTGCCGGGTCTCTATCTTAGCACATCTCCGCCGTCTTGTCACGCCGAAAGGGGCGGACAGGAAAAACGGCGGGAACCGCAGTCCCCGCCGTTTCACGTTTCAAATGCGCTCCAAAGGATGTCCGCTTACTGGGCAGCCATCTTCCGGGCCCTGGCCTCAGCCTTGTTCCGGAACACGTCGATGGTGACCGCCAGAATGATGACGGCGCCGATGACGATGTACTGAATGTCGTTGGAGGCGCCCATCAGGTTCAGGCCGTTGCGGATGACCGCCATCAGCAGGGCGCCGATCAGGGTGCCCCAGATGGTGCCCTTGCCGCCGGTGAAGGAGGCGCCGCCGATGATGCAGGCCGCGATGGCATCAGTATCATAGGTGGAGCCGGCATTGCCGTTGGCAGAAGCCAGACGACCCACGGACACCACGCCCGCCATGCCGGCCATGAAGCCGGACAGGGAGTAGACGAAGGTCAGCACGTTCTTGGAGGGGATACCGGAGAGGCGCGCCGCCTCGGGGTTGCCGCCCACGCAGTAGATCTGGCGGCCCAGGGCGGACCGGGTCAGGAACACGTGGAAGATGCCGAACACGATCAGCACCAGGATGAAGCTGAAGGGGATGCCGGGGAAGGTCTCGGTCTTGCCGATGGAACCGCCGCCGATCCACATCAGGTCGTCCACGCCTGTGTTGGTAAAGGCAATGGACTTGGAGCCCGTGATGACCAAGGCAAGGCCCCACAGCACGTTCTTCATGCCCAAGGTGGACACGAAGGGATGGGGCAGGTCCAAACGGGTCAGCAGAATGCCGTTGACAAAGCCGGCAAACGTGCTCACCGCCAGGCCGGCGATGATCAGCAGCGGCATGCTGGTGATGCCGAAGTTCTGGACCAGCACGCCGATGGTGCAGGTGCACAGCACGCAGTTGGAACCCACGGACAGGTCGATGCCGGCGGTAATCAGGGCGCACAGCATGCCGGAGGCGATCAGGCAGTTGATGGAAGCCTGCTTGAAGATGTTCATGATATTGCTGATCCGCGGGAATTTATCGGGCATCATCACGCAGAAAATGAGAACCAGCAGCGCCAGCGCCATCAGGGTGCCGAGCTTTTGCAAAAGCTCTTTTCCGGAATTCTTCTTTTTCATATCAGTCTAATTCTCCTCCCCAGGCCGCTTTCATGATATCCTCAGAGTTGAAGTGCGGGGTATCACGGTCGATATTGGCCATGACCCGGCCGCCCCGCATGACCACCACGTGGTCACTCATGGCCAGGATCTCCGGAAGCTCGGAGGAGACCATGATCACACACTTGCCGGCCTTGACCAGGTCATTCATGACATGGTAGACCTCGATCTTGGCGCCCACGTCGATGCCGCGGGTGGGCTCGTCGAAAATGAAGATGTCCGCGTCGGTGTTGACCCACTTGCCGATAACCACCTTCTGCTGGTTGCCGCCGGAGAGCTGGGCCGTCACCTCGTCCAGGGACGGAGTCTTGATCCGCAGGGACTCCACATTGTCCTGGCCGGACTTCTCAATCTTCCCCTTGTTCAGGAAGGGTCCGTTGGAGAAGCCCTTCATATTGGCCAGAATGAGGTTGGTCCGCACGTCCAGGGACAGCACCAGACCCTGGCCCTTGCGGTCCTCGGTCAGGAAGGCAATCTTCTTCTTGATGGCGTCCTTGGGCGTCCGGATATGTACCTTCTCCCCCTTGACGTAGATCTCGCCGCTGTCCAACCTGTCGGCGCCGAAGATGGCCCGCATGGTCTCCGTCCGCCCGGCGCCCACCAGGCCAGCAAAGCCGGTGATCTGGCCGCCGTAGGCCTTGAAGCTCACGTCATGGAGGACGCCGGCCTCGTTGAGGTTCCTGGCCTCCAGCCACACGTCGCCCTTGACGCCGAACTCCTTGGGATACAGGTTGTCCAGCGTCCGGCCCACCATGGCGTTGATCAGGGAGTCCTCCGTCATGTCACCGATGTCCTGGGTGACGATATGTTCGCCGTCCCGCATGACGGTGACCCGGTCGCAGAGCTCGAACAGCTCTTCCAATTTATGAGAGACGAACAGGATGGCCACGCCCTTGGCCTTCAGGCCCCGGACCGTCTCCATCAGCTGGTTGATCTCCTCCTTGCCCAGGGAGGAAGTCGGCTCGTCCATGATAATCAGCTTGGCGTCCAGCGACACAGCCTTGGCGATCTCCACCATCTGCTGCTGGCCGGTACCCAGCTTGCCGCATTCCATTTTAACATCAATTTCGGGATGGCCCAGCGTGGTCAGGGCCTGCTTGGCTTCCTCGTACATTCTGGGGTAGTCCAGAAGGCCGTTTTTCTTGACGGCGCGTCCCATGAAAACGTTATCCGTGACAGACAGCTGCTTGACGATGTTCAGCTCCTGGTATACGCAGGCAATGCCCGCCTCGCGGGACTGGACGGGGTTGTGGAAGACGACCTTCTGGCCGTCCACGTAGATCTCCCCCTCCTCAGGAGTGTGAACGCCGGTGAGCACCTTAATCAAGGTGGACTTGCCGGCGCCATTTTCGCCGATCAGGCCGTGGATCTCTCCCGGCCGGATGCCAATAGACATATTTTTCAATGCGACGACACCAGGAAAACGTTTGGTAATGTTCTTCAACTCGACAACATACTCGCTCATGGGATTACCTCGTTTCTGTTTCCTGATTTCAGCGGTCCCCGCCGCCCGCGGGGAGGTGCGGAACGGGAATATGGCGGCAGGACCACTGCCGCCATATTCCATTCATTCAGATGTGAGATCTGAGGGGCACAGGCTGATCAGCCCTGCATGGCAGCCAGGCTATCCAGGTACTCCTGGCCGTTCTCAGCGGTGACCACGGTGACGGGAGCGTTGATGACCTCTTCCACGGTCTCGCCCTTGATGGCCTTCAGCGCGGCCTCCACGGCCTGGTAGCCCATCTCATAGGGCTGCTGGGCAACGGTGGCCTTCACCATCTCGCCGGCCAGGATCAGATCCACGGCGGAGGCGTTGCCGTCGAAGCCGACGATAATCATGTCGTCCACGCCGGCGGACTTGCAGGCGTTCATGGCGCCGATAGCGGTATCGTCATTGTGGCAGAGCACGATGTCGATCTGGTCGGGATAAGCGTTCAGCAGGTCCTCCATGGTCTTGGTGGCGCCGTCGGTGGTGTTCTGGCCGGACAGAGCGTCCAGAACGGTGACGCCGGCCTCGTCGCAGGCGGCCTGATAGCCCTCGCGGCGCATATTGGAGGTGTTGTCGCCCTCCTGGCCATAGATGATGACGGCGTTGGCGCCCTCACCGGCCTGTTCAGCGGCCCACAGGCCGCCTTCCTTCGCGGCGTCTACGTTGGAGGTGCCCACGAAGCTGGTCTGACCCTCGATGCCCACATTGGTATCGACGGACAGAACGGGGATGCTGCCGATGGCGCTGGCAAGCGCACCGGAAGCGGCGCCGGCGTCATTGGGAGCGACGATGATGGCATCGCAGCCTGCGCCGATCTGCTGCTCAATCATAGAAACCTGCTGCTCGATCTCGCTCTCAGCGCCGGGGCCCACCACGTTGACGGTAACGCCCAGGTCAGCGGCAGCGGCATCGCAGCCGGCCTTCACATAGCCCCAGTACTCGGAGGCCAGGGTCTTCAGGACCACAGCGATCTCCACATCGCTGGCAGTGGCGGTATCGCCGCCGTTCTCCTCGGTAGCAGTGTCATCGGTGCTGGTGTCTTCGTTGGCGGTATCTCCGCCGCCGCAGGCCACCAGAGACAGGGACATCACCAGTGCGAGGAGAAGTGCAAAAAACTTTTTCATCTTACTTCTTTTCTCCTTCTTAATTGGTTTCCTCTCACATTCAGGCAGAAATGGATCTGAACTGCGGGAGTTAAGAAGATTTTAACATGGTGTGCTTATACAGTCAACGTGTTAACGTAAAAAACAGCTATTATTACAATTTTGCGGAACTTTTTTGCACAATATGCAGAAAATTTTTTATCAGCTAATCATTTACTTGACAGCGTCGGCTTTTTATCAGGCGCCCGGCGGCGTCCAGTTTGCGCAAATTTTTCGCAAATCTGCCGCACAGCCTCTCTATCCCCCAAAAACCGCTCCCCTGGGTGTCGCCGCAGGCGCGCCCGTCCTACATTATATAATATAAAGAGGTGCGGACATGCCTGTTCCGCACAAAAAACGCCCTCCCGGCTTGGGAGGGCGTTCGGACCATGTATTCTCAGACGGAGATGATTTTCCAGGCGCACCAGAGCAGGAGCAGCGCCATAACGGCGTTGACAAATTTGTAATACCGGCTGTACAGCGGGTACAGCAGCGCGCCCAGCGTGGCCCAGATCAGGTTTCCGGTGGCGGCGCAGGCAGCCATGATGACAGAGAAGCACAGCACGGCTGGCACCGTATACCCATGGGGCAGGATATAACCGGAATAGGCGGCGATCCCCAGCATCAGGATGTGGACGTTCAGGAATTGCAGGAGGAAGCCGTTCACATAGGACAGCGGCTTGCCGGAGGGGCCGGCCTCCTTCTTGGCGCCGGGGCTGCGCATCAGCGTGCGGTAGGCCAGATAGAGGATATAAGCCGCGCCCACATACTTGGCCACGGGGACAATCTGCGGCACCAGCTCTCCCAGCCAGGCACAGCCGAAGCCGCACAGCAGCATAACGGTGATCAATCCCGCCCAGATCCCAAAAATCAGCGGCCAGCACTTCCGGATGCCGTACCGGCTGGTGCTGCTGAACAGCAGAATGTTGTTGGGCCCCGGGGAAAAGGTGGTTGCACAGGCATACGCCGCCAGTTGTAAATAGACTGCTGTCATGGGAACTGCCCCTTTCTCTTTATCAGATACTGTCCCGCCGCGGCGTCAGCTGAAGACGCCGGCCTTGCACAGCTCGATGAACTGCTTGGCCACCCGGGCGCTGCGTCCGCCGGAGCGGACCGCGAATGCCTCACTGCGGACCGCCAGCTGTCTGGGGTCCAGCTCCACCCCGTACTGCTTGGCCAGCTCCTCCACAATGTGGAGATACCGCTCCCGGTCGGGGCTGCCGAAGGTGATGGTCAGCCCAAACCGGGCGGACAGGCTCATCAGCTCCTGGCGGGTGTCGCTCTCGTGGATGTCGTCGCCCTCCCGGTCGGTGAGGGTCTCCTTAATCAGGTGGCGGCGGTTGCTGGTGGCGTAGACGGCGATGTTGCCGGCCCGGCCGCCCACGCTGCCCTCCAGGATCGCCTTGAGGGCGGCGAAGTTGTCGTCATTGGCGGTGAAGCTCAGATCATCGATGAAGAGGATGAACTTCAGCGGATTGGACGCCAGGGCGTCCATCAGGTCCGGGATCTGATAGAGCTGGTTCTTCTTGACCTCCACCAGCCGCAGCCCCTGGTCCGCGAAGGCGTTGGCGATGGCCTTGATGGCGCTGGACTTGCCGGTGCCCGCGTCACCATACAGCAGCACGTTGTTGGCGGGCTTTCCCTCCAGCAGGGCCCGGGTGTTGGCGATGACCTTCTCCCGCTCCCGCTCATAGCCAGGCAGCTCCTCCAGCCTCTGGGGATCCGGGTGCTTCACCGGCGCCAGTTGCCCCTCCTCCACCGTGAACACGTGGTACCGGGCGAAGATGCCGTAGCCCTTCACCCCCACCTCCTCCATCCGGCGGAGGTATTCCCGGGTGATATCGGTGGGAGACACGACCCAGCCCACCAGAAATTCCGGAGGCTCCCGCAGACCCGCCGTCAGGTCCTCCAGCTGCAGCTGGGAGAGCTGGTCGAAGAAGGCCAGCTCCCGCCGCAGGCTTTCCTGAAGGACGGAGCTCCTGCCCACCGCCTGCCCCCGGATGCAGACGTTCTCGCTCTCCAGCACCGTCTCCCGCAGATAGCAGGACCAGCTGTCGCTGGACTGGAAGAGGGCGGCTTCAAATCCGGCGCAGGCGGCGGAGAAATCGCCGCTGTCCCCCCGCACCCGGGCGGAGAGCATCTCGCCGCAGGCGGCCACCACCGGGTCCTGCAGCAGCCGGCGGAACACCACAAGGCCCGTCAGCCGCCGGTACATCTCTTGTACGTGCATGTTGCATTCCTCCCGATCTCAGGCCTTCAGCGGAGGACCGCGCCCTCGTCGGCGCTGGTGACCATCCGGGCGTAACGGCCCAGCCAGCCGGTGGTGATGTTGGGGGCAGGCTGGACATAGGCGGCCTTCCGGGCGGCCAGCTCTTCCTCAGATACCTGCAACATGATGGAGGCATTGGGAATGTCGATGGCGATGGCGTCGCCCTCCTGCACCAGGCCGATGGGACCGCCGGAAGCGGCCTCCGGGCTGACGTGGCCGATGGACGCGCCCCGGCTGGCGCCGGAGAACCGGCCGTCGGTGATAAGGGCCACGGTTTTGTCCAGACCCATGCCCGCGAGAGCGGAAGTGGGATTCAGCATCTCCCGCATACCAGGGCCGCCCTTGGGGCCCTCGTACCGGATCACCACCACGTCGCCGGGGACGATCTTACCGGCGTAGATGGCGGCGATGGCGTCCTCCTCGCTGTCAAACACCCGGGCGGGACCGGTGTGGGTCAGCATCTCCGGGGCCACGGCGCTGCGCTTCACCACGCAGCCGTGGGGGGCCAGATTGCCCCAGAGGATCTGCAGTCCGCCGGTGGGGGAGTAGGGATCCTCGATGGGCCGGATGGCGTTGTGGTTGAGGTTTCTGGCCCCTCGGATGTTCTCGCCCACGGTCTTGCCGGTGACGGTCAGGCAGTCCAGATCCAGAAGACCGCGCTTGGCCAGCTCCGCCTGGACAGCAGGGATGCCGCCGGCCGCGTACAGGTCCGGCATGTGGGTGGGGCCCGCAGGGGCCAGGTGGCACAGGTTGGGGGTCTTCTCGCTGATCTCGTTGAACAGGGCCAGGTCCACCGGGCAGCCCGCCTCCTGGGCGATGGCCAGCAGGTGCAGCACCGTGTTGGTGGAGCAGCCCAGGGCCATGTCGCAGGTCAGGGCGTTGCGGATGCTGCGGGCGTTGATGATGTCCCGTGCGCAGATGTTCCGGCGGACCATCTCCATGATGGCGGCGCCGGCCCGGCGGCCCAGCTGCAGCCGCTTGCTGTACACCGCGGGGATGGTGCCGTTGCCCGGCAGGCCGATGCCGATGGCCTCGCACAGGCAGTTCATGGAGTTGGCGGTGTACATGCCGGAGCAGCTGCCGCAGCCGGGACAGCAGTTCTGGGTGCAGTCCTCCAGCTGCTCGGCGGAGATCATGCCTGCCTTGTAGGAGCCCACAGCCTCGAACATCTTGGAGAGGCTGACCTCCTGGCCGTCGTAGGTGCCGGCCAGCATAGGGCCGCCGCTGCACACCACGGCGGGCACGTTCATCCGCACCGCCGCCATCACCATGCCGGGGACGATCTTGTCACAGTTGGGCACCAGCACACAGCCGTCAAACTGGTGAGCCATGAACATGGTCTCCACACTGTCGCAGATCAGCTCCCGGCTGGCCAGGGAGTACTTCATGCCCACATGGCCCATGGCGATGCCGTCGCAGACGCCGATGGTATTAAACTCCATGGGAGTCCCGCCGGCCGCCAGAACGCCGTCCTTGACGGCCCTGGCAATGGTCTGTAAGTGTACATGGCCCGGGGCGATCTCATTGAATGAGTTGACCACGCCCACAAAGGGGCGGCGGATCTGCTCGTCGCTGTATCCGTCGGCTTTTAAAAGGGAACGGTGGGGAGCACGCTCCACGCCGGATTTTACCTGATCAGAATTCATATGCTGCACTCCTGTCCTTCCTTAAGATTATTTTGCCTCGTCTAAGTTCTGGGCCTGCTTCCAGCCCATCTTGGCCCTTAACTCACGGCCGGTCTTTGCTGCCAGCGTGTCCGCATGGGCGGCTCTGGCTGCGTTGAACATGGTGCGGCCTACCTGGTTTTCCAGGATCCAGTTCTTGGCAAAGGTGCCGTCCTGGATCTCTGTGAGCACCTGCTTCATCTCTGCCTTTACGGAATCGGTGATGATCCGCTTTCCAGTCATGTAGTCGCCGTACTCAGCCGTATCAGAGATGGAATAGCGCATTCCCTCAAATCCGGCGTTGAAGATCAGATCCACGATCAGCTTCATCTCATGGATACACTCAAAATATGCGTTCTCCGGCTTATATCCGGCCTCCACCAGCGTATTGAAGCCAGCCTCCATCAAGGCGCATACGCCGCCGCAGAGGACTGCCTGCTCACCGAAGAGGTCGGTTTCTGTCTCTTCTTTAAAGGTAGTCTCTAAGATCCCGCCTCTGGCTCCGCCGATGCCTGCCGCATAGGCCTTTGCCACCTCCATGGAATTTCCGGAGGGATCCTGCTCCACGGCCACCAGACACGGCACGCCCTTTCCGGCCACATACTGGGAACGGACGGTGTGGCCCGGACCCTTGGGAGCGATCATGATCACGTTCACGCCGGCCGGCGGGATGATCTGTTTAAAGTGGATATTAAAACCATGGGCAAAGCACAGGGTCTTTCCGTCGGTCAAATTTTCCCTGATATCGTTTTTATAAAGAACCGCCTGCTTTTCATCGTTTACCAGGATCATGATGATATCGGAGGCCTTTACGGCATCAGCGGTATTCATTACAGTAAAGCCGTCCTCTTTTGCCTGTACGGCAGATTTAGAGCCCTCATACAGACCCACCACCACGTCACAGCCGGAATCCCTTAAGTTCAGCGCATGGGCATGGCCCTGGGAACCGTATCCGATTACAGCGATCTTCTTTCCGTCCAGAAGTGATAAATTGCAGTCTCTCTCATAATACATTGTAGCCATAGTTTTTTCTCCTTTTTTATATATAAAATTTGGTTAAAGCCTTTTTCATCCGCGCTTACGGTTCCGGCTGATCTTCCTCCGCCTCCCTGGGGGCGACGCTTAAGGTATTGTCCCAGCCGATCCCGATGGCGATATCTCCGGAGCTGCTTAACTCCAGGATCCCAAACTTGCGGATCTTCTCCACGAAGGAATCCACCTTTTCCTTGGTCCCTGTGATCTCGGCAGTCAGGTGTTCTTCTCCAAAGTCCACCACCTTCCCTCCGTATTCATTGATCAGCTCCAGCACCTGGTGCTTGGAGGAGCCGCGCTCCGTTCCGGTCAGATGCATCTTTACAAACATATGCTGGGCAAATAATGTATGCTCCTGTTCCAGAAGGGCCACAGTCTTCACGTCATAAAGCTTATAAAGCTGGCGTACCACCTGGTCCTTCATATACTCATCTCCCGTGGACACGATGGTGAGCCGGGTGTATTCCGGGTTCTCTGTGGGTCCGGCGGAGATGGCGTCGATGTTATAGCAGCGCTTGGCGTAAAGTCCGGCGATCCGGTCCAGGACACCAAAGCGGTTGTTGACGATCAGGCCAACGGCAAATCTCTCTTCCATAGGCTTATCCTTTCACTATCATGTCTCTGGCCGACCGGCCCGGCGGGATCATGGGGAGCACCTTTTCGTCCATACCGATATGGCAGTCGATGAGCACCGGTCCGTCGCTCTGATCCGCCTCGTCCAGGGCTTTCTTCAGCTCCTCCATGGTATGGGCAGAAACTCCTTTTGCCCCGAAGGCCTCTGCCAGGGCCGGAAAATCCGTCCTCCGGTCCAGGGTGGTATGGGAGTAATGGCAATCGTAAAAGATCGTCTGCCACTGTCTCACCATGCCTAAAACATCGTTGTTCATCACCACAATGGTCAGGGGCAGGTTCTGGCTCACCGCCGTGGCCATCTCGTTTAAATTCATCCCGAAGCTTCCATCCCCTGTAAAAAGCACTGTCCGCTTTCTTCCATTGGCGATGCAGCCTCCGATGGCGGCTCCCAGGCCGTAGCCCATGGTCCCCAGGCCGCCGGAGGTCAGAAGCCTCTGGGGCTTTTCAAATTTATAGAACTGCATGGTCCACATCTGGTGCTGTCCCACGTCGGTGGCCACCACCGTGTCCGCGTCCCCGCGGCTGTTCACCTCTTCAATGATCGCCCTGGGACTGAAGCCCTTTGCAGGCGGCAGGACCTCCGCGCTCTTATACTCTTCGATCTGGCGGAGCCAGTCCGGATGCTCACACTGGGGAAGCACATCCAGGATCCTTTGAAGGATCATCTTCACATCTCCCCACATGCTGATATCGGGACTCACATTCTTTCCGATCTCCGCCCGGTCGATATCGATATGGACCGTCATGCATTTGCTGGTATATTCATTCAGGTCGCCGGTGGCCCGGTCCGAAAACCGCACGCCCACAGCAAACAGCAGATCGCACTGGGACTGGGCCATGATGGAGGCGTACTGTCCGTGCATGCCGCACATGCCCAGGTTCAGCGGATAAGAGGCCGGCACTGAGGTAAGGCCCATCATGCTGAGTCCCACTGCCGCATCTAACCGCCTTGAAAGCTCCAGGACTTCTTTTTCAGCACCCGAGGCGATCACGCCGCCGCCCGCATAAATAAACGGCCGCTTTGCTTTCTTTACCATTTCCAGCAGCTCGTCCAGGCTGCTGATGCTGGTCTTTCTCTCCTTCTTCACAGAAGGCGCCTTCATATC
>OLIV01001385.1_pt1 | contig 11916 bp, 8 predicted proteins | sample 1601411 | NCBI WGS metagenome assembly OLIV01 (sample SAMN03922450, study PRJEB24848) | human gut metagenome | isolation source: stool sample | host: Homo sapiens | place: Germany | collected 2009-11 | reverse complement strand
ATGCTGGGTCACGGGGCAGGAAGCAATATCAGCAGAAAACTGGGCGGAAGAGATGTGGAGAGTGCCAGAATCTTTGCCTCTACCAGCTTCTTTCTTTCGCTTTTGTGCGGCAGTTTGATGGGAATTTTGGGACTGGTTTTACAGGAACCGCTGATGCGTCTTCTGGGAAGTACGGATTCCATTTTGCCTTATGCAAAGGAATACAGTACCTGGATTCTTTTAGCAGCGCCTGCCATGGCCTCCAGCTGTGTGATGAACAATATTCTGCGGTATGAGGGAAAAGCGGTGTTTGCCATGATGGGACTGGCTTTCGGCGGAATTTTGAATATTTTTGGGGATGCGGTTCTGATTTTCGGATTGGATATGGGGGTCAGGGGAGCAGGAATTTCCACCGCAGTTTCTCAGTATGTGGGAGCGGCGATTCTGATCAGCCCCTTTCTCAGGGAAAAGATTCAGAGCCGAATCAGCATAAAATATTTCACTCACAGCAGGAAGGATATTACCAATATTATAGCAGTGGGTTTTCCCAGCCTGATGCGTCAGGGACTCAACAGCGTTTCTGTGATGGTGTTGAACCTGTGCTCTGCTGTATATGGGGATGCAGCAATCGCAGCTATGAGTATTGTATCCAGGGTAATTAACTTTCTGTTCTGTGTGGCATTGGGAATTGGGCAGGGATTTCAGCCGGTCAGTGCCTTCAACTACGGAGCAGGAAAATACAGCCGTGTGCGGGAGGGCTTCTGGTTCAGTATCCGCAGCAGTCTGGTTGTGTTAAGTATTTCAGCAGTAGCAGGATTTTTCTGTTCTGGATGGATTATTGCTCTTTTCCGGGATGATCCGGAGGTGATCCGCGTGGGTGTTCGGGCGCTTAGGGCTCAGTGTCTCTCTTTGTTTTTTCTTCCGATCTCTCTGTGCGGAAATATGCTGTTTCAGAGTATTGGAAGAAGCGGAATGGCAACTTTTTTGTCGATGATACGAAGCGGCATTGTATTTATCCCTATTTTGTGGATCTTCAGCCATGTATTTGGTCTGCTTGGAATTCAGATTTCCCAGGTGACGGCAGATATTATATCAGCAGCAATTACGCTTCCTTTCGTTGTATCTTTTTTTCGTTCCATGCCGGAGGACAGTGCAGAGAACTCATAACTGTTCACAGAACGTCTGGTTTTCTCAAATTTTACTTGTGATGGTCTGAAAATTTATAGTAAAATAGTAACTGTTCAGGACGGTCATCTTCTTGTCTGGCAAAGCCGTTCAAGAAGCATCCTGCGTTTAACAGCTTCCGAGTATCTAAAACCTGAAAAACGATGGTGCTTCTCCTGCCGAAAAAACACCATCGCTCCGTATGAAAATTCATTCGTAACCATTCAAAGCGGCATACCGCCCTGTATGCTACGTCCGTTCAGGCTCACGCTTTGCCAACAGAACCGAACAGCTCCATCTTTTCCTTAACGGTAGCCTTGATTGCCTCAGCACCTGGAGCAAGAAGCTTACGAGGGTCAAATCCCTTGCCCTCAAGATCTTTTCCGGCCTCGATGTATTTACGTGTTGCATCTGCGAATGAAAGCTGGCACTCTGTGTTAACGTTGATCTTAGATACTCCAAGGTCGATTGCTTTCTTGATCATGTCAGCCGGGATTCCTGTACCACCGTGAAGTACTAATGGCATAACACCAGTCTTCTGCTGGATAGCGTCAAGAGTCTCAAAGCTGAGTCCCTGCCAGTTTGCAGGATATTTTCCGTGGATGTTTCCGATTCCTGCTGCAAGCATATCTACACCAAGATCAGCAACTCTCTTGCACTCGTCAGGATCAGCGCACTCGCCCATTCCAACAACTCCGTCTTCCTCGCCACCGATTGAACCAACTTCAGCCTCGATAGACATTCCCATTGCATGAGCAACTGCTACTAACTCTTTTGTCTTTGCAACGTTCTCATCGATTGGATAATGAGATCCGTCGAACATGATTGATGTGAAGCCGGCCTTGATGCACTTGTAGCATCCTTCGTATGTGCCGTGATCAAGGTGAAGTGCTACAGGTACTGTGATACCGAGCTCGTCATGCATAGCCTTAACCATTGCTGCTACTGTACCGAAGCCTGTCATGTACTTTCCGGCACCCTCAGATACACCAAGGATTACAGGGCTCTTAAGCTCCTCTGCTGTTAAAAGTACTGATTTTGTCCACTCAAGGTTGTTGATGTTGAACTGACCTACTGCGTAATGTCCTTCTTTTGCTTTCTTAAGCATTTCTGTTGCAGATACTAACATATTTTTTCCTCCTGTTAATTAAAAGCTAATGTTATTATATTACATAACCTTATAAAAATAAAGTTAAATTTTTAACACAATCAGACAAAAAATTGTGTACTATTACTATTTTATGCCCGATTTTGTATTTATCAGCACATAATGGTAATCTGTTTGTTCAGATTAGTGATGGTCAGATCCGTGTGGCTGCCACCAAACTCTCCGTCGAGTGTCCACGGTACCTCCTCCTCACTCTCCATATGCAGCTCGCTTGTCTTGAAGGAGTAGATGAGCTCATTGTCATTTTCACGATTTGCCAGTCCCGCAAGTATCTTGTTGAGCTCGATTGGGTTCTTTGGATTCTTGATGAGTGTCACCTCGAAAAGGCCATCGTCAAGCAGCACGTCAGGACCTGATATGCCCTTGAAGCCTCCTACCGAAAGAGAGTTGGTCACCATTCCATATATAAACTCATCCTCTATTATCTCACCGTCATGGCTCACCTTCATCCTGTACGAGGTGATATCCATCAGGTGCTTTGCACCCTCTAAAATATATGCGGCATGTCCCAGTATATTTTTCATCTGCTGCGAGGTCTGGTAGGATACCTCTGTAAAAAGGCCAAAGGCTGCAACATATACGAAGGTATCTCCGTTGAAGCCTCCCACATCACATGGGAATGGAGTACCGTTTACGGCAACTCTTGCGGCCTCCTCCATATTTTTTGGTATGCCGAGAGAGTTTGCAAAGTCATTGGTGCTGCCCGCAGGGATGTATCCTATCGGTACATTTACCTCGCTTTGCTCCATGCCGGTCACTACCTCGTCGAGTGTGCCGTCTCCGCCGCTGCACACTACAAGGTCATACTTCTCAGCATTTTTCCTGACCTTTTTTATGGCATCTCCCTGACACTGTGTAGGATAAATGGTGATTTTGTATCCGGCCTTTGTCATGATGTCCACGATATTTACAAGGTGCTCCTTTATGAGTCCCTTGCCTGATTTGGGATTAAATACAAATAAAAGCTTTTTCTTCATCTATCTCAGTTCCTCCGCAATCGCCGATAATTTTCTAAGCCTGTGGTTGACTCCCGATTTGCCCATTGGCGGATCCAGATATCCTCCGAGCTCCTTTAGCGGTGCATCCGGATATTCAAGCCGAAGCAGCGCCATCTCCCGAAGCTGCGCCGGTAAATCATCGAGTCCTCTCATTTTCTGTATCAGTCTGATATCCTCTATCTGCTTTACTGCCGCATTCACAGTCTTGCTGATGTTTGCGGTTTCGCAGTTTACTTTACGGTTTACACTGTTGCGCATTTCCTTTAATATGCGCACATTTTCCAGCTTCATGAGTGACACATACGCCTCCATGATGTTGAGACTGTCCACGATATGGGCGCCCTCCTTTATGTACACTACATAGTGCCCCTTGCGCTCTACTATCTTGGCATCCGTATCAAAGCCGCACAAGAGCTCCTGAAGCTGCTTTGCCTGCTCTTTCGTATGACACACTATCTCAAAATGGTACGCTTTGTTGGGATCGCTTATCGAGCCTGCTGCCATGAAAGCTCCCCTGATAAAGGCTCTCTTGCAGCATGTCTGCATAAGAAGCAGTCCGTCTGCGGTCTGTCTGTTGACAGGCTGTGCCGTGATTTTAAGCGCTGCAAATATCTTTCCGGTATCCTGCTCATCCAGCGCCTTTGTGGTATCTGTGCCAAAGGCACGCTTCATAAGTGTGGCATATTTATTTAAAAGCAGCAGGTTTTCGGTGTCGAGCTCAAGTCCCTTTGTTTTTTCATTGATACGGCCCGAAAGCTCTATGATGCCTGCAAGCTCAGCGAGCTGACAGTGCCTGCTCTTTGATACCTGCTTTGCCAGCTCTTCCTTTACATCACTGGAAAATGACATGTTATTTACCTCTCAATGCATCCTTTCCTATGTCGCGATGCTCTATCTTAAGTCCATAGTCATTACAGCCGCTAAGCCTCTTGTACAGCTCGTTTGCAAGCGTTACCGAGCGGTGCTTGCCTCCGGTGCAGCCTATAGATATAACAAGCTGGTTTTTACCCTCAGAGATATAGTTTGGAATGAGAAACTTTATCATATCATCAAGCTTGTCGATAAACTCATTTGCCTCCGGAAACTGCATGACATAGTCCTGTATCTCCTTATCATTGCCGGTTTTCGCGCGTAGTCCGTCCACATAGTAGGGATTTGGCAGAAACCTCACATCCATGACTATATCAGAGTCTGACGGTATGCCATACTTGAAGCCGAAGGACAGTATCGTGATAAACAGATTTTTGTAATCCTCATTCTGCACAAATATCTTTTCCAGCTCAATTTTAAGCTCCCTTGTGAGAAGCTGGCTTGTGTCTATGATATAGTCAGCATTGTCCTTTAAATACTGCAGCTTTTCCCTCTCAAGCACGATGCCCTTATTGATGCGCTCACTGCCTGCGAGAGGATGGTTTCGCCTCGTCTCCTTGTATCGCTTTACAAGCACCTCATCCTCAGCATCGAGGAAAAGTATCTCATACGGAAAATTTTTCTGCCTTAGCTGCTCGAGTGTCTGTGGAATCGCATCAATTCCTGAGCCGTTTCGCACATCTATGCCGACTGCCACCTTGGACACATCACTGTGGAAGGTGTTTGAAAGGTCTATGAGCTTATCTAATAGCTGTATAGGCAGATTGTCTATACAGAAATATCCCATATCCTCCATCATTTTCATTGCTGTGCTTTTTCCGGCACCTGACATGCCCGTCACTATTACAAATTTCACTAGAATTCTCCAATCATCTTAACTTCCGGTTCGAGCTTTACTCCAAACTGCTTTAAAACTGTTTCCTGCACGTCTTTTATGAGTGTCAGGACATCCGCTGCAGCGGCTTCGCCCTTATTGACTACAAAGCCGCAGTGCTTCTGAGACACCTGTGCATCTCCCACGCTGTAGCCTCGAAGACCTGCATCCATGATAAGCTTCCCTGCAAAATAGCCCTCCGGTCTCTTAAAGGTGCTGCCTGCACTTGGGTACTCAAGCGGCTGCTTCTCCACTCTCTTTGCGCGAAGCTCTGCCATATATGACTTTATCTCATCCTTTGGCTTTGGTGTGAGCCTGAATCTGGCTGACAGCACTATATAGCCCTTTTCCGGGACTATACTGTGCCTGTAGGATAAGTCAAGCTCATCCCTTGTGACAGTCTTTAGCTCGCCATCTGCTGTAAGCACTGTGGCATCGATTAGGACATCCTTTATCTCTCCGCCGTAGGCTCCTGCGTTCATGACTACCGCTCCGCCAACACTTCCCGGGATGCCCGATGCAAACTCAAGACCTGAAAGCGATGCCTCCGCTGCCTTTGCCGCCACTGCCGCAAGGATAGCCCCGGCGCCCGCTGTGATGATATGACAGTTGTCTTGTGCTGTGAAATCCTGCGCCACAGCTTCTGTCACCTCGATTTCGGACAGGCCTTTTCCAATACCAATTACAAGGCCTCTGATGCCCTTATCTCCTACCAGCAGATTGCTTCCGTTTCCTATCACTGTAACCGGCATATCACATGCCTTAGCCATCTCTATAAGCTTTGAAATCCGGCTCATATCAGGCTCTGCATAGTAATCTGCCGGGCCTCCTATGCGAAAGGTCGTGTGTTTTTTCATCGGCTCATCCTGCAGGAGACCAAGCTGCGGCAATTGTTCTGTTACACTTTTTACAAATGTCTGATTCATCTTATATTCCTTTAGCCTATGCTTCCTTCAAAAATGCAATGTAGCCTCTGAATGCCTCATATAAATCGACCTTGCTGATGATTTCCCATGGCGCATGCATGTTGAGCACCGGCACACCGCTGTCAATAACATTCATGTCATAGTTTGCGAGGATATATGCGATTGTTCCGCCGCCTCCCTCATCTACCTTTCCAAGCTCTGCTGTCTGGAATGAAACATCTGCTGTATCCATGATATTTCTAAGCCTTGCAACATACTCTGCGTTGGCATCGTTTGAGCCTGATTTGCCTCTGGCGCCTGTATATTTGTTGAATACAAGGCCCTTTCCAAAGTATGCCGAGTTCTTCTTTTCCATAACCGATGGATAATTCGGGTCAAAGGCTGCTGATACGTCTGATGAGAGTACCTTTGAGTTTTTCAGTGCACGTCTGACTGCAAGCTCGCTGTAGTCTCCTGCCAGGTTCATCACCTCTGCCACACAGTTTTCGAAAAAGCGTGACTGCATGCCGCTGGCTCCCACTGAGCCGATTTCCTCTTTGTCCACGAGCAGGCATACACTTGTATATTCCGGTGCGCCATCTATTTCAAGCATAGCTCTGTATGAAGGATATGCGCACACTCTGTCGTCATGGCCGTAACCCATGATCATACTTCTGTCAAGTCCGTAGTCTCTTGCCTCTCCGGCAGGTACCACCTCTATCTCTGCTGAAAGGAAATCATCCTCGTCCACACCGTACTCCTGTGAAAGTATTGTGAGGATATTGGCCTTTACTCTCTCCTTGATATCCTTGTCGTCCTCGTCCTTTTCTGGTCCCGGTATGCTTCCAATGAGCACATCAAGGCTCTCGCCCTTTATGACCTCTGAAGCCTTCTTGCCCATCTGCTCGCCTGACAGATGAATAAGCAGATCGCTCACACCCACTACTGGATCATTTGGCTTGTCTCCTATATTGACTGTCACTGTGCTGCCATCCTTTTTGCAGATGACTCCGTGAAGTGCAAGCGGCAGTGTAACCCACTGGTATTTCTTGATGCCGCCATAATAATGTGTGTCTAAAAGTGCCATGTCTGTGTCCTCGTATAAAGGCACCTGCTTTAAGTCCATTCTAGGTGAATCAATATGGGCTCCAAGGATATTCATACCCTTCTCAAGAGGCTTACTGCCCACGATAAACAGCGCCAGTCCCTTTCCCATATTGTTTGCTATGATTTTATCTCCTGCCTTTACGCTCTTTCCTGTCTCGATGAGCTCATCAAGGTCCACAAAGCCGTGTCCTGTAGCGTCAGCATAAACTGCTGCCGTGCACTCGCGCTCTGTCTTGCAGCCGGATATAAACCTTCTGTAATCCTCTGCAAATGCAAATAATTTTTCTCTTTCAGGTCCCTGGGGATACTTCTCCCAGGCGTTTTTCTTTTCTATTGCCATGATTTATCATACCTCCGAATTTTTTGTAAGATTTGCCTGGACGCGGCGATACAGCTCCTGAGCTGCATTGTAGCCCATCTTCTTTTGTCTGTGATTGACTGCTGCTGTCTCTACGATGACCGCCAGATTACGTCCCGGTCTGATTGGCAGTGAATGACACACTACCTTGTTGCCGAGATACTCGGCATATTCTTCCTCGAGGCCGAGTCTGTCGTAATCTGCCTCCTTTTTCCAGTCCTCGAGCTTGATTACGAGGTCTATCTGCTGTTTTTCCTTTACACACTCTACTCCGTAAAGTGTCTTGACATCGATGATTCCGATGCCACGAAGCTCTATAAAGTGTCTGGTAATCTCAGGCGAAGTACCCATGAGCGTATGCTCGTTGATCTTTCTGATTTCCACCACATCATCCGTCACAAGACGATGTCCTCGTCTGATGAGCTCGAGTGCAGCCTCACTCTTTCCGATACCGCTCTCGCCTGTGATCATTACTCCCTCGCCGTATACATCTACCAGCACGCCGTGCACTGTGATGCATGGTGCGAGCTGCTCACCAAGACAATAGATGAGCTCAGCCATAAAGCTTGATGTGGAACGGCCTGTTGACAGCACCGGAATACCGTGCTCTCTGGCCTCTTCCATAAATATCTCATCCGGCTGTAAATCTCTGCAGAAGATGATACATGGTATATCAAACTCCATGAAGCGGCTATAGCGCTCTTTTTTCTCGCTGTCGCTCATCTTCTCTATATAAGTATACTCTACATTTCCGATAATCTGTATTCGTCTCTCCTCAAAATGATCAAAATATCCTGAGAGCTGAAGCGCCGGTCTGTTGACGTCCGAGCACTCTATCGCCCTCTCCTTTAGGTTCATCTCTTTTGTGAGATTGTTGAGATCGAGCAATTCTGCTACCTTTGCAACTGATACTGAGTGTAATGCATCCATTCGCGGTCCCCCTTGATGTATATTTGTTTTTTAGTATACCACAGATTATCTTCAAAATCTACGTGGCAGAGTGGAAAAATGCATACACTGCCTGTGCTGCTTTTTCGTTCATGGTCTCTGTCTGCATAAGGTCTTCGACATCTGCTTCCTTTATCTTCTCTAGCGACTGGTAACGGCGCATGAGCGCCTTTCTGCGCGCCGGCCCTATGCCTTCAATATCATCAAGCACCGAATGTACCTGACTCTTTGAGCGCAGTGACCTATGAAACTCTATTGCAAAACGGTGTGCCTCATCCTGTATTCTCGTGATGAGCTTGAAGCCTTCGCCGTGGCGGTCGATAGGTATCTCCACATTGTTGTAATAAAGACCTCTTGTGCGGTGAAAATCATCCTTCACCATGCCACACACAGGTATGTCGAGTCCCAGCTCGGAAAGCACCTGAAGGCATATATTTACCTGACCTCTTCCACCATCCATCATTATAATATCCGGGAAACGGTTGAAGCTGCCTATTTCCTGTGGAGAGCCATCTTTTTCAAGCTGCTTCTGTTCTTCCATGCCATGTGTAAAGCGGCGTGTGAGCACCTCGTGCATTGACGCATAATCATCAGGTCCCGTAACTGTGCGTAGCTTAAACTTTCTGTAATCGCTCTTTTTAGGCTTGCCCTTCTCATACACTATCATGGAGCCGACGGTCTCAAAGCCGTTGATATTGGAAATATCATAGGCCTCCATACGGTTTAATCCATGTAAGCCCAAAAGTCCCTCGATTTCCTTTACAGCTCCTATTGTGCGCCCCTCTTCTCTCTTTATCCGCTCCTTATCCTGGCTGAGCACTAAGAGTGCGTTCTTATAGGCAAGCTCAACAAGCTTTTCCTTCATGCCCTTCTGCGGCACTTTTATATTCCCCCGCCTGCCTCGCTTTTCGCTGAGCCACTGCTCCAAAACAGCCATATCCTCTATCTCGCTCTGCAGCATGACCTCGCGCGGTATAAAAGGTGTTCCGGAATAAAACTGCTTCACAAAGTTATTTAACACATCATCCGCAGCCTCCTCGCTTCCAACCCTCACATGGAAATGGTCTCTGCCTATCAGCTTTCCGTTTCTTATGAAAAATACCTGCACTACTGCATCAGTATCGTCATTTGCAAGTGCTATGATATCCTTATCCTCGCCGTCGGCATTTGTTATCTTCTGCTTCTGCGCTACCTGTTTCACACTGTTTATCAAATCCCTGTATTCAGCCGCCTTCTCAAACTCCATGCTCTCTGAGGCCTTTAGCATTTTATCGCTAAGAGCCTTTATTGTCTGCTCATAGTCGCCGTTTAAGAAATCTATCGCGCCCTTTACAGATATAGCATACTCTTCCTTCGTCACATACCCCTGGCATGGTGCACTGCACTGGTGTATATGATAGTTGAGGCACGGCCGGTCTGCTCCTATATCACGCGGCAGCCTGCGGTTGCAGGTGCGAAGCTTATAGATTTTGTTTATCAGATCTATCGAGCTTTTCACCGCAGAGGCACTCGTATACGGACCAAAGTAACGGGATTTGTCCTTTTTCATCTGACGCGAAAACAGCACCCTCGGATAGTCCTCTCCCAGTGTCACCTTGATGTACGGATATGTCTTGTCATCACGAAGCATAGTATTGTACTTTGGTGTATGCTCCTTTATCAGGTTGCACTCCAAAACAAGGGCCTCAAGTTCAGAGTCGGTAACTATATACTCAAAATGATCTATATGCTCTACCATCTGTTTTTTCTTGATGCCCTCATTATGGCTCGCCTGAAAGTACTGATGTACTCTCTTCGTCAGGCTTTTGGCTTTGCCGATATATATGATTACATCATCCTTGTCATGCATAATATAAACTCCCGGGGCATCCGGGAGTTTTTTTAATTCTTCTTTGATATCAAATGTTTTTTCCATATTCGCTCTTTTGGGTTGTTGTGGAGTTTCGCACTTTTCGTGGTGCGTGGTGGAGTTTCGCACCTTCAGTTTGTGTGGTTGCCGGCATGGCACACAGTGTATTCCTCAGGAAAATATGAAGTCAGCCGCGGGTTTTCTCTCCGTTTGGTTTTCTTTGTTTGCAAGGCTTTTTCGTCCCTTTTCTTGTCCGGAAGCCCGCGGCAGTTCATATTTTCCTTCTGAACACACTGTGTACCCTCCGGCTTTTTCAGTTTATGTGTGCGAAACTCTTTTCTACTGCACTCTTTTTTACGCTCTTTCGCTGCGCGAAAATTGCTTGGTTGCTCGTTGTGTCCGAAAATTGACCTATAAGGTACTAGTTATTCAATGTATTATCATCCGGCGCTGTATATTCGGAAGATTCATTTGTATCTGCAGGTTGGTCTGTGGCGTTACGAAGGAGTGGATCTGCTGCTGATGTCGTATCTTTCTGTGCATCATTCTGTGCATTTTCCTGCTCTTTGCTCTCTTCACCATCTTTTTCTTCGTCCGGGTCAGGGAGTCCCTTCATGTCGCGGAACATCTTCATGAATTCCTTACCTGTGATTGTTTCCTTCTGGTAGAGATAATCTGATATACTGTCGAGGATTTCTCTGTTTTCATCGAGGAGCTTCATAGCCTCTGCGTAGCTGCTGTTTATGATTGAGAGTACCTCATCATCTATCTGCGATGCTGTATTCTCTCCGCAGATTAATCCTGCTCCGCCCTCTAAGTACTGGTTTTGTACTGTTGCAAGGCACATCATGCCGAATTTATCTGACATTCCGTACATTGTTACCATGGCACGGGCTATCTTTGTGGCATTTTCTATATCATTTGCGGCTCCGCTTGTGACTGAGTTAAATACCAGCACCTCTGCTGCACGACCTGCCATATATGTTGTGATTTTGGCGAGAAGTTCATCCTTTGTCTCAAGGTATTTCTCCTCTTCAGGTGTCTGGAGTGTATATCCGAGTGCGCCCATGGTACGTGGTACGATTGTGATTTTCTGTACAGGCTCTGTATTTTTCTGCAGGGCTGATACAAGTGCATGTCCAACCTCATGGTATGAGACGATTTTTCTCTCTTTATCACTCATGACACGATCCTTCTTTTCCTTGCCGCCGACTGCTACAAGCTCGAAGGCCTCAAAGAGATCTGACTGGTTTACAAGCTGTCTGCCGTTTTTGACTGCATTGATAGCAGCCTCATTAATCATGTTGGCAAGATCTGAGCCAACAAGTCCTGCTGTTGCAAGTGCCAATGCATCGAGGTCTACCGACTCATCCATCTTGACATCCTTTGAGTGTACCTTTAAGGTCTCCAGACGTCCCTTTAAGTCAGGCTTATCAACTATGATTCTTCTGTCAAAACGTCCCGGACGAAGAAGCGCCTTATCAAGCACCTCAGGGCGGTTAGTTGCTGCTAATATAAGTAATCCTTTTGATGTATCAAAGCCATCCATCTCTGCAAGGAGCTGGTTTAATGTCTGCTCACGCTCGTCATTGCCACCGCCGTATCTACTGTCACGGCTCTTTCCTATTGCATCTATCTCATCGATAAAGATAATACATGGTGCCATCTTTTGTGCTTCCTTGAACAAATCACGCAC
>OLIV01001368.1_pt1 | contig 12017 bp, 6 predicted proteins | sample 1601411 | NCBI WGS metagenome assembly OLIV01 (sample SAMN03922450, study PRJEB24848) | human gut metagenome | isolation source: stool sample | host: Homo sapiens | place: Germany | collected 2009-11 | reverse complement strand
GTTCCGGCGCATCAGACGCCGGGAGCCTTGCCCTGCACCAGCTCTTACTTCTCAAGGAAGCGGCGGAGCATCGCGGCGATCTCCGCGCGGGTCGCCGTGCCCTGCGGGTCAAGCACCCCGTCGGGCTTCCCTTGGATCAGACCGCTGCCGACCGCCCACTGCATCGCTGCCCTTGCATAATCTGAGATCTTGCCCGCATCCCGGAACTTGTCAAGCTCTCCCTTGGCGGTCATATCGCAGCCCTTGTAGTCTGCGTAGCGGAAGAAGATGGCTGCAAGCTGTTCGCGGGTGATGGAATCGTTCGGACCGACTTTGTTGTTGCCGTAGCCCAAAAAGATGCCGTTCTCCGCCGTCCATGTGATCGCGTCTGTGTACCACGTTCCGGCTTCCACATCGATAAAGCTGTTGTTGCCCTTCGGCGCGGGGCTGCCCGCCATGCGCCAAAGAATGGTCGCCATCATCCCGCGCGTCGCCGTCCCGTGCGGACGGAATTGCGCGTTGCCCGTGCCGATCATCAGCCCATTTTCATAGGCGAACATCACATCGCCATAGAACCAGTCCTTTTCGGAAACATCGGTAAAGGGATTCGCGCCTGTGCCGCTATTGCGCAGAATCGTCAGCGTGTAGGTTTTAGCACCGATTCCCACGACAATGTCGGTTTTGCCGCTGTTGGGGATGGCAACGGTTGCGCTGCCGCCGGTGGACAGAGCCTGCCCGTTGATGCTCACGGGCTCGTCGTTTCCAGACACCGCTGTGACCAGCGTAGATGTTGCTCCGCTATCATTTTGCAGCGTATAGGTATAGTTCGTTCCGTTGGCGGTAAAATCGCCGAGCCCCACTGCCAGACCTTCAAAGGTCAGAAGGTCATTACCGGGCACTGCGGCTCGCACCACTACGCGGGTGCCAAGCCGGGAGAAGGTGACGGTTTCCGTCTGGAAGGTTTCCCCGGAGATGGCACCGCCAATACGGGTCTTTTTCGTTTCCAGAACGGTCCCGGCAGCATCCAGCAGCGTGGCCACCAGCACTGTGCCAGTCTGAGACTGCAGGGAGTTGTTGCGCAGGGTAATGGCGGCGGTGCTGTGACCGTTGCCGTCGTTCCCCTGTGTCACATCTATCGTCATCCGCTCTCCGGTGCGGGCCAGTGCGCCGGTCATATGGACGGTGGCCTCGCTGTCACTGCCGTCATACTCCGGCAGGCGCTGAGTGCTTCCCGTTCCACCGATCTGACCTTCCGCCCACGCCTCGGCGTACAGATAGGTACCCACATTGGGGATCTCGGTTTTGCCAATGGAGTTCATATACTTGCCCAGATCATAGGTCAGGTCCAGTGTAAAGGTTCCCTGATCGATGCGGGCGAGGGCGCTGTCTTCGGAAATGGTGATTTCATTATCGCGAACCGATACGCCGTTTGTGGCGCAGGCTGCCACTGCAGGTTTGGTATGCAGATCATCCGCATAGAACGCAAGCTTCACCTCGCGGCCCTTTTTGCCGGCCAGCGTGGCGGCAGAGGAATTATAGAGGGTCATGCGCACCGTGCGCTTGCCGGCGCTCTCCGCAATCACTTCCATTTGCGAGATGCCAATGTCGGGATAATCCAGATACACTGTGCCGTTTTCGTTGATGCCGCCGGCGGCGGTGATGGTATAGCTCGGGTCGGTCACGCGGTCCTTCACATGGTGCCAGACGGTAAGGGTGGTGCTTTCATTGGGCAGCAGTTTTTCCGTAAGGGTGGCGGTTTCCCCACTGCCAAGCTTGACCGTTAGGTTTGTCACATCGTTCAGCCCGGTGTTGCGGATGGTAAAGCGAATGGGTGTCAGGCTGTTCAGCGCCAGCATGGCATAATCCACACCGATCTGTTCCACTGCCACCGCATCGGTGACAAAATCAGAGGTAGCGGTATAGAGGATCGTTTTCTCACCCGGAACGGTCACGTTGCCGATTACCTGCGGGTTTTCATCGTCATAGAAGGTGGCCTGAATGACAGCCTGCACCTGATTGCTGCCGCTGACATAGGCATCAAAGTGGTCAGCCAGCGTGCGATCCGGCAGCTCTGCCAGTTCCAATGGTGCGGAGAGCGTGTAGGTATTTTTTGCGGCATAGCGCAGCTTGGCCGCCTTCAAAATACCGTGATCTACCGCGCCGTTGGCGTTATTGACAGTCTCATTCCAGATGATGGTAAGATCATTGCGGCTGCGATGATCCCCGCTGAGGGAAGCGAAGCGGAAGTTTCCGCCCACGGCGGCGTTGCCGCTGCTGGTCAGGGCAGACAAAGAGCCGGGGAAACTGTTGGACATGGTGCCGCTGCCGTCCACAGCCAACAGCTGAATATCGCTGCTGCCGTCTCGGACACTGTGCCAACCGATGACAAATCGGTCATCCCCGCTGCCGAAGTTGACTGCAACGACCTGGGGGTTTTCGTCAAGATTGCTGTCACTGGTCGCCAGCATGGCTGTACCGGGAGTTCCGTCAGCAGCCACGGTACAATAGGCGATCTCGTAGGCGGAGATATCTCCGGCTCCGCTGCGGTCCAGCGAGTAAACCGCCATAGCGGTTCCGTCGGGCAGCATGGCCGCCTGCAACGCCTTCACGCTGCCGGTAGCACCGTTATAAAGCATTTTGGCATTGCTCCAGTCGCCGTTCCTGCTGTCATAGCAACTGTACATGATACAATCTCTGGTCGTGAAGTTCAGCAGGTTGCTGCCCTGCGTACCGGGATCGGGGGTGTAGACGCTGCGCCAGAACACGATGGCCTTGCCGTCGCCGCCCACTGCCGTGGCTGGGGCCAGATCCGGCGTGCCGTCGTTGGTTAGGCGGGTGGAAGTCCAGGTTGTGCCGTTATAGACGGACACTACGATCTCCGTGCTGTTCATCAGCAGGTTTTGCTCTTCCAATGTCACGGGATCACCGGCATTTTTACCCGGCAGGTCGGTGCCCATACGAACCCAAGCCGCCGCCGCGAAGCTGCCAGTGCCAGACAAAGAAACGCCCGTGTCGCCGTAGCCGGGGAACCCTGTGGGAGCGTCAATTTCACTGGAGGGAGTATAGACGCCGCCATTGAGGGTGGAGAAATGCGCCCGGCTGTCGTAAATACTGCTGCTGTTGCCGTCGTTGATGTAGGCCAATACCTTCCCGTCATCGCTGAGCTGTGGATAGGATGTGGGGTTGGCATTGGTCTGGATGTTTTCCAGCCCACTGGTGGAGTTCAGAGAGAACAGCATCATCCGCCGCTGGGGCTGGCCCCAGGTACGGGCATATTGCTCCAGATAGTCCCGGCTTTGGAGCGTAGCACTGCCAGAAGTCACCTGCATTCCGCTCTGAGCCGCCGCCGTCCGCAGCGAGGCAAGGCTCAGCCCACTGGTGGCATTATTCCAGTATTCGTCGATTGTTGCCCAGTCATGAAAAGTCTTGGTGGCTCCAAAGGTTCCGGAGGCGATCACTGCCTCGTAGGAGATAAACAGGAATCTGGCCACAAATTTGATTCCCACTTCGCTTTGGATCCCCAGGGCCTGACCGTTGATCTGGCGCTTTGTCTCGTCGGCGAGATAGGTGCGGGAAAGGAACTTATTCTGACTGTCCACATCCAAATTGCCGAATAGGCCGATCTTCAGCGCCACGACCGAATAGTCAAAGCCAATGCCGCCAAACGCGTGGACATAGGCGTTGATACGCAGCGTGGTCAAAAAGTCATTCACTGCCGTGGCCGTGGGATCGCTCCAGGCAAGCTCTGTGCCCTGTCCCTGCTGGCCGTAGCGCACTGCGGTACGGAAATCCAGCTGAATGGCACCGCCCAGCTCAAAGGTTGCTGTCAACGGCACGGGGCCGGCCATGGCGTTCACGCTGAAGGTGAAGCCCACGCCAACGCCGGCGGTAAAGCCGCCGCCTACGGTGAAAACCTCCCACTCCTTTTTTTCGGCGTTATAGCGGATTTCCGCTTCGTAAAAGCCCTCCAACTGCAAGTTGAGATCCGTGCTGGTGACATTGTCGGCCAGGGAGTTGGTTTTGTAGTCCCCCTTGGGATCATAGGTTCCCTGGGCCATCTGGCTCAGGTCCCCGGTACTGGGCACGCCCACCTCCAGGTTCTGCGTCAGCACATTCGCACCCAACGCCACGCCGTCCTCGGAATAGTCCATGTCCTCCATCTCCAGCGTATTGTACCCGGCCCAAATCATGGCACGGAACACGGAGGGGTCTTCGCTGGGGGTGATGATCATTTTGAACACGGAAGTGTCCACCGGACCGCTCAGATCATCCAGCCGTCCGGTCAGCACCTTGAGAATGTTACTGTCGCCCACTCCGCCAAAGTCGACTCCCTTCACTATACTGGAGGCTCCCATCGTCGCCAGAATACCGGTGACGCGGTCATCCTCTGTCACCTTGGGCACTCGGGTCAGATCAACGACCCGGAAGGGCATTATTTTCTCCTGCAGCAGGCTGCCGTTCAGGCTCAGCTGCGTTTTCATACCCACATCCTTGCCGTCGGCGATCCATCCAGAGGTGGTCATGGTGGCCTCGGTGAGGGTCAGATCGTTTTCCACTACAGGGATGGATGAGAAGGGATACTGCTTGGTACTGCTGCTCTGGGCGGCGGGAAGAACGCCGTATTCGTCCGCCAACCTGAGACGGTAATTCTGCGCGTTGGCAATATCCTCGCCCCAGAGGAGCATGGTGGTGTGCAGGATGGCTGTTTTGAAGCTGCTGTTAGGGCCGATCTTCCCGGTCGCGCTGCGGACATCCACCTTCTGACCGTTGGCAAGACCGTAGTCAACGCTTTGCGCCACAAGGAAGGGCTTGTTTGCCTCCCCCGTCGGCACGCGCTCCAGAGAGACAACGCCCTCTGCGGTGCGCATTACATCGTCCACGCCCAGCTTGCCGTTGACGGTCAGCAGCAGCGGATAGTAATTGTTGCTGTCAATTTCGCTGATCTCCAGAATGTACTCCAGCTGATCCAGAGCGGAAAGCGCTGTGGTGTTGCTCTCGCCCTTTTCGGCCGACCAGAACTGGGTGGAATCCAGATAGACGGTTATATTTCCCGCCGCATCCGTGGTATAGGTGTCGCCGGTGATGCCGCTGACAAGTGCTCCTGCCCTGGAGCCCAGCAGAGCTGTCTCGCAGTAGCCTCCGTTTTTATAAACACCGCCGCGAACGGTCACCGTCTTGTTCGCCAGCGGATCGCCGCCCGGCGTGATGAGCGTCACAGATGCCCGGGCGACTCGCCGAAGGTTAAAGGTATTCAAGGGATAAAGCTGCAGTTTTGTGGCATCCCGCTCGCCGGAACGCAGATTTTCTTTATAGATGGTGCCCAGATAAATATCCGCGCCGGAGCCGGACCGCAGAGACACCTCACTGGCGATTCCGTTGGGTTCGTAAAGCGCCAGCACGCCTTCCCTGTTGGTCGTGACCGTTTTGGGCACACCTTTGCCGTCGGTGTATTGCAGCGTCGTTTCCGCTGCAGGCGTCAGCTGGAAGAGATAGAACTTATTTTGCAGCGTTTTCGCTGTCACCTGTACGGCGGCACGCATACCCGTGGCGGCATGGGTAGCCGTGACGGTTGCGCTGCCGTTAGCCAAGGCGGACAGCGCCATTTTGGTTTCGGGAAGGTAGGAATCAAAGGAGAAGTTTCTGATGTCCTCATACAGTCCGCCCTGCTTGTAGTTGACGGAAATGGCATTGTTGTTGCTGGAGAGCCACCGGATCCCGTCTTTAAAGGAGTTCCATCCGTACTCGTCATAGTTGATGCCGATGTACTCGATCAGCCCCAGCTCCTGGCGCAGCTGCAAAATTTTAGCTGTATCGGTAGGCAGGGGGCCGCTGACCTTGGAGGTATTGTCCATGGTCAGCGCAGAAATCGTGGCTCCGTTGCCGTCCTGCACCTTCAGTGCGTCGGCATCGTAGACATACAGGGGGAAGGAGTCCGTGCTGGGAGCTTCCTCAACAGGGTTCTCCACGCTCAAAACCACCTGATAGGTGTCCTTTAGATTGCCGGCTTTCACACGCTGTAATGGCAGGGAGAAACTTCCGGAGGTACCGGATAGGCGCTCACGGGCCACCTCTTGGGTGTTGTTGTCCTCTGTGACCCGGGTAATGGTCAGCGTGGGCTGTTGAGAGGCGCCGTCAGCGGCGTTTTCCACCGACCAGTTGATATTGACGGTGCCGTCGGTATCCTTGTGGTAAATGCTCTGGGGCGGTGTCAGCTTGGCCGTGGCGGGTGGTGCCTGCACGATGATCCAGGCAAGTGCCGACAGGCGGACGTTCTCACCCTCGGCGTTGGGGTGCGGCATGGAGACCCGCACCGTGTAGGCCGGGGTATTTCCGCTGGAGAGATTGGAGAGCACATTCTCCGGGATCCGCACGCTGTTTTCCTCTTTGCCAGCGGTATAAGACGCAACGGGCTGGATGCCGCTCAGCTCCGCCTCATTCGTGTAGTTGCCCGCATACAGGTCAATCCTGTAATGGAACTCTTTGTTCGGTGCCATCAGCGCGGCATTGGAGCTCCACAGCACGGTGGCGGGCTGATTTACCCGCGTCACGATGGATGCGCCGCCGGGAATCACCAGTGCCAGGGAATTGCCTGCCGTCACGGTATAGGGCTTTGACTCGCCCGTCACATCATCGGCAGTGTCCACAGTCCCGTTGTCCGCCGTAAAGGTAAAGGTGACGGTTCCCACCTTGGTTCCTGTGGTGGCAACAACGCCGGTATCCTCGTTGATGGTGGCAATGAGCGTGTCACTGCTGCTCCATTTGCCGGTGGTGTAGGTGGACTGCTCACCGTTTTCCCCAAAAACCTCTGCCTGAAGCGTGGGGCGGGCGGCTTCGGCGAGGGAAATCGTATAGTCGGCGTCATTCGCTTCCGGGACGATGGTCACCGTGTGCGCGGAAACTTTCTTTGCCACCGTGAACTGCCGGGTCAGGGGAAGAACATTCACCCAGTTCGGAGCGTCTTTCGTGCCCTCGTTGGCCTGCAGCGTCACCGTATAGGTGCGGGTGTAAGCCGCGGGTGCGATTGCATAGTCGCCAATGGTGAAGGCTTCCTTCTCTGTGTCCAGATAGACCTGCAGATGGATTGGTTCAACCGCGGAGTCGTACCTCAGCTCGAGGCGGAATGGGGCTTGCTTCGGGTCTGTGCCTGCCGGGGTGTGATAATTGCTGTATACGGTCTTGTAGGCCTGCTCCATGTTGGCGTTCATCGTGAACGATGCCTTGCCGTTGTCGTAGTCGGCGGTCAGTGCGGTGGGGGCGTTGCGCATCAAGACGCTCTTCAGCTCAACGCCGGCAATCGGGTTGCTTTGATAGGGCGTGGTATCCAGCGTATGACCGAAAACATCCTTCACGCCGGTCATACCATTGACGGTGACCGTGGTGGCATCCGTATCCTGCACTGGATACCAGAGCATTGCCGTGACACCGTATTTGTTCATGGAAAGCGCAGCGGCGGTATACTCTTTGCCATTGATGGTCACGCTGGCGCTTCTAAGATCCACGAACTCGTCAAAGGTAACTGTGATGGGGACGTGCTGTCCGCTGGCATAGGTTCCCGCCGGGGCCGTGACGCTTTGAATGGTGGGGGCGTCCGTGTCCACCAGCCTGGCGGTGACGTTGCTGTTCTTGGTGGTGGCCCAGGAATTTTGGATTTCGCCCTGTACACTTTTCATATACAGTCGGAAGGGCAGATAGTACCGCTGATCCCCTCTGTTTTGCGTGGTAGACTGCAGGGAGATGCTGACCGTACTGCCCTTGTTGATCGTACAGTTCAGCGCTTTTGTTCTGTTGTTGCTGAGCTCCAGAGATTTTCCATTGAACTTGTACTCCGTCAGATAGAACGGGGCATAGGGCTGGTTTTTATACCAGCCATACGGCGCATCGCCAGCATAGGCAGCTTTTTCGGTACTCCAGTTAAACTCGATGCTGGCGTCGATTTGGTATGGCTGATAAAATGGGTCGGAGCCCGCGGGAAGCACCGAGTTGCGAGCGCCCTCCAGAATTCTGATGGTATCGCTTAGCGCAACGAAGTCCGGATTGTTGGCACCAAGGGCTGTAGTGTATTCATTTGCCAGCAAAGGAATATACATATCCCCCTGTATTGTGGCTGTACTTTCGTATCTTTCCTCATAGTTCGGCGCGGTCATTACTGTTTGTATTGCGGGGACGCCAACCGTCTTGATTAGCTTGAGCTGATGGTGGTCGGCATAACCGGCGCCGTCATAGAACACCAGATTTTCCGCATCGTAAAATTCGATCATCCCCAGCAGGTCGCCATAGGAATAAGAATTCGCGAGCCAGTCTGAGTTCCCTCCTCTGGTTTGAACATTGACAGTGATTTTACGACCACCTAAATTGTAAGTTGAGCCTGCGTCATAGGTCAGCTTGTAGGACCCGTCGCTTTGCTCGACCCCACTCACCCCGTCTATCGAGACCTCCACATTGGTGATATACTTGCTGAGCTGGCCTTTTTGAATGCGGTAGGAAAAGCCGACCGGTTTTCCGCGGTATATAGTAAAAGTCCCGGATTCCCATTTGTTGTTTGCGAGAACCCCCAGCGTTTGGCTCATCATGCCGCTCATATCCACCGTCTCAACGCCCTCAGGCTTTGTGGCAGAGGCGGAATACTGCAAACTGATGCCCTGCAGCTCCAGCTGCTCCATCAGGCTATTGAGATTCTCCACTGCTTCCCCGGTAAACTCCCTGCCGGAGAAATAGGTGTCCTTGATCCGCTGCAGCTCCTGTTCGATTTGGATCATGGTCTTCAAATCGCCCAGCGCCACCGGGGTCCCATCCACGTCGGCTATACGGGTGAGATCCGTGGCGGGATTTTCCAGTAGCTCCATGACAGCCGCCAGTGTCAACACCCGGCCGTCCAGCGTGATGGTTTGATCCACCTTGAAATTGCCGTCTTCATCCAGCAGCCCCAAAGCGTTCAGCATGGAAAGCACTTGGTCGCTGCTGCCGCCGGTCAAGGCGGAGAGCTGCTCCAAAATCGCCTGATTTTCCTTGGGTGTGTTGCCCAGCGAATCGCTCACCGCTGCAAACGCCGCTGTCGGCAGCATGGTCAGCACCATGCAGCACAGCAGCAGGATGCTAAGTATTCGTTTTTTCATGTCGTTTTTCCCTCCTGTTTCTGCGGGTCTGGCTTACCTGTCCTGTCTTTTTTCTGGTTTTCTCTGATTCTGAGCCGGAAGCACAGCGCGGTGATGACCACCGCCGCTGCAAAGGAGACGACGCCCACCAGCACATAGCCGCCCGCATCCTCCCGCAGCAGCATCGCACCGAAGCCGCCCCCGGCATCAGTCTGTCCCTGCCCGATGACCCTGTCCGCTGTCTGCAGCAGCACCGCAAACAACAGCATACATACAGCGCTCAGCCTGCCGATGCCGCGTTTCTGCCTTCGTCGGGTGTTTTTGCGTATCTGCCTTTTGACAAGCTCGACCCGTCTTACGGTATCATACATATCGGGGAAGCCTCCTTTCCGGTATTGCCTAAGCGTGAAAAGTTCTTTCACCTATATAGGTACAAAAATTCGGGAAAACTCTCACCCAAAATGCAAAAATTTACAAAAAAATTAAGAGCCGCCCAAAGGCGGCTCCTAAGAAGCGGATATTCGGTTATTTCTTCCGTGATATGCGAATTGCAGACAGCTTTCCCACCGTTACCAGCAGCACCGGCAGGGCGTAGGCGATGTACTGCGCTGCACCGCCGTAGGCAATCAGCAGGTTGTAGATGGCGTGCAGGGTGATCGCCGCGCCCAGCAGCCCGCAGGTTCCGGCAATCTTCAGCCATGTTCTCTGCCACACATATGCAAGGCCACCGCCGACAATGGCTCCACAGATCACATGCATGGCTCCAGTCCCAATACCCCGGAAGAAAATAAAAGAAAAATGTCCGGCTCCGTTTTGGATCAGGTAGCAGACGTTCTCAAATGTGGCAAAGGAAAGAGCTATAACTACAGCTGTATTTTTTATCTGCTCTCTTTTCGGCTCAAATATCAGCAGATAAAAGAGCAATGGCAGAAATTTCATCACTTCCTCCACCACCGGGGCGATCTCTGTAGTAGTGGTAAAGGTGTCCGCTCTATAAAGTGCGGCAAAAAAGGTGTTGATGTAAGCAGACAGCAGACAGGCACCCATTCCGGCAAGGCAGAACAGAAAGAATTTTCTCTGCCGCTTTCCCATGCACATAGCAGCGATCAGCAGGGGTGAGGCCATGCAAAGAAATACGTTTTCAATATATGTCATACCTGCACCGCCTTTCCTGTGGCTGGCAGCAATGCAAACAGGCAGCCTGTAAGCAGAAGATCAAACCAGCAATAGGGATTGGAAATGGAATAACCCGGCCACAGACAGCCGGAGAGCCAAAGAGCATACTCCACCGCCACATAGCACAGCACCCCAATGTGAAAATACCGGATCTTACGTGCCGTTCCCGTCTGTATCAGAGCATAAATAAGCCCTCTGATGGAATGATAAGAAACAACGATCATCATGCTACACCAGAGCAAATTGGAGAGAACATCCCCAAAGGTACAGTAAAACACACAAAGCGGAATGCCAATCAGAGGAGCTATCAGAGATTTCCGTGTCGAAAAGTCTCTTTCCTCCGCAGAAGAAAGGGTGTATTGCAGAAGATAAAGGAAAATCACGCTAGCTATCCAGCCGAACTCTGACACATAAAAGACCTGCGGCGTTTCAGAAAACAAAAGCAGATACAGCGTCCAGTAAAGAGAGCCAAGGGCAAAGCAGCCGTAAAAGCAGGTCAGCAGGAAATATGCCTGTTTTCGATCTTTCAGATACCAGATACCACTCAGACAAAAGCCCAGCAGGGTGACAGCGAATTGAAAAAGATTATTGATCAGCTCCATCTCCATTGTCCCCCTTTTGTTCCTCCGTCTGCTCCTCTTTGTCCAGCTGGCGGATGCGGAAGCACAGAACCGTCACGCACACGCCGAGAATAAAAGCGAGCAGTCCGATCACCATATATCCCAGTGCGGTGCCGCCGCCTAAAATTGTTGCTGCTGTTTCAAAGCCGGAAGAAGCACCGGGCTCAATCTGTCCGACAATACCTGGCATGACAAAGGAAACACCAACGATTACTGCAAGGCATGCCGCTATGCAGAATGCGGAGACAATCCGTCTGTGCCTCAGTCTCTGCTGTCGTTCTTTTTCCCCAATACGCCGTTTTACTTCAGCAATTCGTTCCTCATTTTTCAACATCTGTAATACCCTCCCGTTTCAATAATCCGCGTAAACGCTCTTTCCCCCGGTACACCATATTTGTAATCTGCTTTACACTTTTCCCCATAACCTCAGCGGCCTGTTGATAGCTCATGCCCTCAAAATAGGTCAGATAAAGAGCCTCCCTATAATCTGGATTTAACTCGTCCATGCAGAGATGCAGGATCTGATTTCGTTCCTTTGTGCGGACGATCTCCTCCACCAGCGTTTGTGCCTCCGGTTCTCTGGTCAGGTCGTCAAGACTGAAGATAATCCGCCGTCTGCTTTTGTGGCGTAATGCCATGTGACGCGCTGCTTTATAGAGGTAAGCCTTAAAACATCCATTCCGGATGCGGGGCTTTTTCATAAACAGCCAGGAAAAGGTTTCCATCATTAAATCCTCCGCTTCGTGGACATCATGCAGATAACCATCAATATATAAGGTCAGCGGGTCACCGTATTTTTTTATCAACAGTTCAAGTCCTGTCTCATCACCGCACAGATATTGCCCATAAAGTTCTTCATCAGTGACCATATCGTTCTTCCTTTCCAAGTATTACTCCTCTATTGTCAGATGAAAGCTCCAGGTTCGTGAATCATTTTTGTCTGCGAAGACATACAACATGTCAGGAGAAATCCCTGATAAAAAAATAACCAGAGCTTAAGCTCTGGTTAAATTCTCACTATTTTGTAGCAGCCAGTACGGGAATCGAACCCGTGTTTTCGCCGTGAGAGGGCGACGTCTTAACCCCTTGACCAACTGGCCATTTGTTTGTCTGTCGTTTGCTCTTCGCTGTCGACTCATTTAATATACAC
>OLIV01001362.1_pt1 | contig 12041 bp, 9 predicted proteins | sample 1601411 | NCBI WGS metagenome assembly OLIV01 (sample SAMN03922450, study PRJEB24848) | human gut metagenome | isolation source: stool sample | host: Homo sapiens | place: Germany | collected 2009-11 | reverse complement strand
ATGAAATTTTGCTTGGCTCTGAACAGTTACATTTTATCATAAAAAGAACATAATTTCCTATATTTTACCACATACTAATTAAAATGATGTAAGTGCATAGCAATGGAGTAATCCGGTCACATCATTAAGATATAATTATGGAGGAAATGTGCCATGAAAGCCACAGGGATAGTCCGGAGGATAGATGATCTTGGAAGAATCGTAATTCCGAAAGAAATAAGAAGGACATTGCGGATCCGCGAAGGTGATCCACTGGAAATTTTTACAGACAGAGAAGGAAAGGTGATTTTAAAGAAATATTCTCCGATCGGTGAACTAGGATCACTGGCAGGGATTTATGCAGATAGTCTTTCAAAGACACTTGGCTGTACAGTCTGTATCACTGACACGGATCAGGTGATCGCGGCAGCAGGAAACGGGAAGAAAGAACTTCAGGAAATGCTGTTGAGTGCAGAGCTGACAGAAGTGTTTCAAGAAAGAAAGACCGTGTTGAAAAAGAGCGGTGACGCTGAGTTTGTAGCAATTACAAAAGACAGGAGTGAATACAGCGAGGAAATAATCAGTGTGATTCTCAGTGAAGGTGATATTGCAGGTGGAGTGATCTTTCTGCAGAAAAATGAGAAAAAGCATTTTGGAGAAATGGAAAAGAAGTTTGCGGCAGGCGCAGCAGATCTGCTTGGGAGGCAGTTAAGTTAAAAGTGTCATATTTTTCCAGGAGGATGCATAGAATAGTATCAGTGGAAACCGGACATGCATCGAAAGGAAAAGAAAATGAGAGAAAATCATGGGAAAAAAGGGATAATATACGCAGAAAATTTAGTGAAGGCATTACTTTGCGCCTATCTGGTCACAGGAATGTTTCTGTTAATTCTTGCACTTCTCCTTTATAAAGCAGGATTGAGTGAAGAAAATGTAAATCTGGGAATTATTCTCATTTATGTAATAGGAACTTTTTCCGGTGGTTTTGTGATGGGAAAACTGGAAGGCCAAAAGAAGTTCCTCTGGGGGTTTGGAACCGGTGTGGTTTATTTTGTTCTATTACTGCTCATCTCATTTGGAATGTACCGTGAGGTTTCGTCAGGGACAGGCGATTTGTTTCTGACATTTGTACTTTGTACCGGAGGCGGAATGCTTGGTGGGATGGTCGCATGAAGAAAAACCAGACAGATGTGTGAAAAAATACTTTAAAAACCTGGCTGTGTGTGCTATAATAGCGAAAGCAATATGTGCGAAGTTAGGAGGAGTAAAAATGAAACACATTAAAACACTGAATACACAGACACTGAACAACACAGTTAAAAAAGGTGGATGCGGAGAGTGCCAGACATCTTGCCAGTCTGCATGTAAGACATCCTGTACAGTAGGAAACCAGACTTGCGAAAACGCAAAATAAGAAAACCTGAAAGTGAAGATAATGTTGCTGCAGAGTTGCTTTGAGCGGTGATACTGCCTGCAATTATGCGAAAACAGCAACAGGATTACAGGTGAGGCAGCGGTGCAAATCGCTGCCTTAAGCATGTTTTAGACGTATCTGCTTAGAGCTGCATTGTGAAAATGCCGGGCCTTGAACAGTTACAAATAGATTTACAAATACATATAGAAAGCGAGGTATCCACGTGATACATCAGTACCAGAACAATGGATATAATATCGTCCTCGACGTGAACAGCGGAGCTGTACATGTTGTGGATCAGGAAGCGTATGATGTCATCGAAGTGCTTAATCGCATGAATGAAGATCATACAGTGGAGACATTGAAATCTCCGGAAACAGCAGAAGCATTGAAAAAAGAGCTTGGAGAGAAATATTCTGAGAAAGATCTGCTGGATATTTTAGAGGCAGTAACAGAACTGACGGAACAGGGACGTCTGTTTACAAAAGACATTTATGAGAGCTTTATCGACGTTGTAAAGCAGCGTAAGACAGTTGTTAAGGCTTTATGTCTTCATATTGCACATGACTGTAACCTTGCCTGTAAGTACTGCTTTGCGGAAGAGGGAGAATATCACGGCCGCAGGGCTTTGATGTCTTACGAGGTTGGTAAGAAAGCACTTGATTTCCTGATCGCGAATTCAGGAACAAGAAGAAACCTTGAGGTTGACTTCTTCGGTGGTGAGCCGCTGATGAACTGGCAGGTTGTCAAAGACCTGGTTGCTTACGGAAGAGAGCAGGAGAAACTTCATGACAAGCATTTCCGTTTCACACTGACAACAAACGGAGTTCTTTTGAACGATGAAGTTCAGGAGTTCGTGAACAAAGAGATGGACAACGTTGTCATCAGTCTTGACGGAAGAAAAGAAGTGAATGACCAGATGCGCCCGTTCCGTAACGGAAAAGGAAGCTATGATCTGATCGTTCCGAAGTTCCAGAAGCTGGCAGAGAGCCGTAATCAGGAGAAGTACTACATTAGAGGTACATTTACAAGAAATAATCTGGATTTTTCCAAGGATGTAGAACATTTCGCAGATCTTGGATTCAAGCAGATGTCAATCGAGCCTGTAGTAGGTGATGACACAGAACCATATGCAATCCAGAAAGAAGATCTTCCACAGATCTTTGAAGAATATGATAAACTCGCAAAATTCCTGATCGAGCGCGAGAAGAGCGGAAGAGGATTCAATTTCTTCCACTTCATGATCGATCTTGAAGGAGGACCGTGCGTGTCCAAGCGTCTGTCCGGCTGTGGTTCAGGTACAGAGTATCTAGCAGTGACACCTTGGGGAGATTTCTACCCATGTCATCAGTTTGTAGGACAGGAAGAATTCCTCATGGGAAATGTAGATGAGGGAATTACAAAACCGGAGATTGCGGAAGAATTCCGTGGATGCAGCGTATATTCCAAGGAAAGCTGCAGAACCTGCTTTGCCAGATTCTACTGCAGTGGCGGCTGTATGGCGAATTCTTACAAGTTCCACAATACGATCCATGATACTTACGAAGTGAGCTGTGAGATGGAGAGAAAACGTGTGGAATGTGCGATCATGATAAAGGCTGCCCTGGCGGATGAAGAACAATAAAGTTAGAGAGCAGCAGTCAAGAAAGGAAAGAAAGAGATGAAGAAAGGTAAGAGTATTCTCAGCCTCATTCTCGTAATCGCAGTTACAGCACTCTTCGGTATGACCTGTGTGCTTGGACTTGATTTAAAGGGAATGGGAGCTGCAAAGAACATCAATCTTGGTCTTGACCTGGAAGGTGGAGTCAGCATTACATATCAGGTAAAAGGTGACAAGCCATCTCAGGCAGACATGGATGACACCGTGTACAAGCTTCAGAAACGTGTGGAGCAGTACAGCACAGAGGCACAGGCTTATCAGGTTGGAGACAACCGTATCAGTATCGAGATTCCGGGTGTGAGCGACGCAAACAAGATCCTGGAAGAACTTGGACAGCCGGGTTCACTGTACTTTATCAAGCATAAAGACAGCGAGGGAAATGAAAACTATTCCCTGACAGCTTCCGGATATACACTGAATAAGTCAATCGACGAACTGAAAGATACAGACTCCATCGTACTGACAGGTACAGAAGTAAAGACTGCTTCAGCCGGAGTGCTCAACGACTCAACAACAGGAAATAAAAAATATGGGGTTGATCTTGAACTGACAGATGAAGGTGCTGAGAAGTTCAAGACAGCAACAGAGGAAGCTTATAACAACAATCATGATACAATTGCTATTTACTATGATGGTGCTCTGATCAGTGTGCCAAGTGTAAATGCAGTGATCGAGAATGGAAAAGCTCAGATTTCAGGAAACATGGATTATGAAGAGGCTGATAACATCGCTTCTACGATCCGTATCGGTGGACTGAATCTGGAACTTGAAGAGCTGAGTTCAGAAGTAGTAGGAGCACAGCTTGGACAGGACGCTCTGAAAGGAAGTCTGATCGCAGGTATCATCGGTCTGGCAATCGTATGTGTATTCATGTGCTGGGTATATCTCCTTCCGGGACTTGCATCCAGCCTTGCACTGATCCTTTATACAGAGCTGATCCTGATCCTTCTGAATGCATTTGACATTACACTGACACTTCCGGGTATCGCAGGTATCATCCTCGGTATCGGTATGGCAGTAGATGCGAACGTTATCATCTTCGCCCGTGTGAAAGAAGAGCTGACAGCAGGAAAGAGCGTACACGCTTCACTGAAATCAGGATTCCAGAAAGCAATGTCCGCAATCGTTGATGGAAATATCACAACACTGATCGCAGCCGGTGTGCTGTGGCTTCGCGGAAGCGGTACTGTAAAGGGATTCGCCCAGACACTTGCACTTGGTATCGTCGTATCCATGTTTACAGCACTCGTGATCACAAGACTGATCATCTTTGCATTCTATGGAGCAGGTATCCGTAGCGAGAAAGTATACGGAAGACATCTGAAAGAACGTAAACCGGTTGATTTCCTTGGAAAGAAAAAGATCTTCTTCATTGTTTCCATTATCCTTTGTCTGGCCGGACCGGTCATGATGGGCGTGAACCATGCAAGAGGAATCGGTGCGATGAACTACAGCCTTGATTTCGTAGGCGGTACTTCAACAAATGTAACATTTGATAAAGAATATACACTCGAAGAGATCGACAGCCAGATGATCCCAAGTCTGGAAGAGATCACAGGAGATAAGAATATTCAGGTTCAGACAGTAAAAGACAGCAATCAGGTAGTCTTCAAGACACAGACACTTGATCTTGAGAAACGTGAAGCACTTGCTTCATATTTAAATGAAAACTACGGTGTAGAGGCATCTGATATCGCAACAGAAAATATCAGTTCAACAGTAAGTTCCGAGATGAGAAGAGATGCTGTTATAGCTGTGATCATTGCTACAATCTGTATGCTGCTTTACATCTGGTTCCGTTTCAAAGATATTCGTTTCGCAACAAGTGCTGTTGTCGCACTGATGCATGACGTACTTGTAGTTCTTGGATTCTATGTAATTGCAAGAGTATCTGTCGGAAATACATTTATCGCATGTATGCTGACGATTGTCGGATATTCTATCAACGGTACGATCGTTATCTTTGACCGTATCCGTGAGGCGCTGGCAACAAAGAGCCGTACAGAAGATCTGAAGGATCTTGTAAACCGTTGCATCACTCAGACACTGACAAGAACAATCTACACAAACTTTACAACATTTGTCATGGTTGTTGCATTGTATATCCTTGGTGTAAGCTCCATTAAGGAATTCGCAGCACCACTGATGGTAGGTATCATCTGCGGTGGATATACATCCGTATGTATCACAGGTGCACTGTGGTATGTGATGAAGACAAGACTTGGTGAGGAAGCGAAGGCTGCGAGAGCAGCTTCCGGCACAAAGACAGTTTCTGTAAAAGCAGCAGACAAGAAAGAAGGAGCTACTTCCACAGAGAGTAACGCAGCAGATACATCTGCAGACGACAGCTCCAAGAAGAAAAAAGGAAAGAAGACCTCTTTCAAGAACAAAAAGAGCAAAAAACGCTAAGAAATAAATAGCAGCCTGGAAATAGAATCTGCCGTATCGAAAATGAAAAATGATTTTCGATACGGCAGATTTTTGTTATAATAAGAAGATACGATAGTGACAGGCGGGGAGGTTGTTTGGATGGAAAAATGGTTCGTCACGATGAAAAAGGCGGATTTTAACGGAATAGCAGAGAAATATCAGATTTCCCCGATCATTGCACGACTGATGAGAAACCGTGATGTGATCGGAGATGAAGCAATTGATTTTTATCTGAATGGAACAGTGGAGGATCTGTATGACGGCTTACTGATGAAAGATATGGATCGTGCGGTAGATATTCTTAAGGAGAAAATAGAAGAAGGAAAGAAAATCCGTGTGATCGGTGATTATGATATTGATGGAGTCAATGCAACGTATATTTTGCAACAGGGGCTTGCAGGACTTGGGGCAGATGTCGATACGGATATTCCAGACCGGATCAAAGACGGATATGGATTGAATCAGATGCTGATCGACCGTGCACTGGAGGATGATGTAGACACGATCATCACCTGTGATAATGGAATTGCGGCAATGAACGAGATCGCTTACGGAAAAGAAAATGGGATGACGATCGTTGTGACAGATCACCATGAAGTTCCGTATCTGGAAGAAAATGGGAAGAAAAAGTATCTCCTGCCACCGGCGGATGCAGTGGTCGATCCGCACAGAGCAGATTGTGAGTATCCATTTAAAGGGCTGTGCGGCGCAGCTGTAGCGTATAAGCTGGTTGAGGTTTTGTACAGAGTGTCTGGAAAGTCAGAGCAGGAGGTAGAGCATCTGCAGGAAAGCCTGATGGAAAATGTTGCGATCGCCACGATCGGGGATGTGATGGATCTGGTTGGAGAGAATCGAGTCTTTGTGAAAAAAGGACTTGAGCTTCTGAAGACAACGAAGAATGAAGGGCTTCACGCCTTGATGCAATGTACCGGGGTAGATACAGCGAACCTGAATACTTATCATATCGGCTTTGTGCTCGGACCGTGCATCAATGCCGGTGGAAGACTGGATACAGCCAAGCGTGCACTGGAACTCCTTAATGCATCAAACCGGAGAGAGGCAGTGACACTGGCAGCAGATCTGAAAGAATTAAATGACAGTCGGAAAGAAATGACCGAAGAAGGTGTAGAAGAAGCTGTCCGGCAGATTGAATCAAGTTCCTGGAAGGACGACCAGGTGCTGGTCGTGTATCTTCCAAAGTGTCATGAAAGTATCGCCGGAATTATTGCGGGAAGGATCAAGGAACGTTATTATCGTCCGACCTTTGTACTGACAAGGGGAGAGACAGGAGTAAAAGGCTCCGGACGGTCGATCGAAGCATATGATATGTTTGCAGAAATGAGCCGCTGCAGGGAATTATTTACGAAGTTTGGAGGACATAAGCTGGCAGCAGGACTTTCTTTAGAAGAGGAAAAGGTCGAAGTTTTCCGGAAACGGATCAATGAACTGGCGGATCTGACAGAAGACGATCTTCAGATGAAGGTGTCGATCGACATGCGGCTTCCATTTCCATATATTAATGAAGAGCTGATCCATGAACTTAAGATATTGGAGCCTTTTGGAAAAGGCAACGGGAAACCGTTATTTGCAGAAAGTAAACTGCGTGTAATCCAGCCAAGGATCTTCGGAAAGAACCGGAATGTGCTGAAATGCAGACTGGAGGACCAGCAGGGAAATCAGATGGAAGCAGTTTATTTCGGAGAAGTGGAAGACTGTCTGCAGCAGATGGAAAAGAAGCAGATTATGTCTTTTACATACTATCCATCCATCAATGAGTACATGGGACGAAGAACAATTCAGCTTACAATTGTCAATTATCAGTAGATAATATCGAAAAAACCGTACAAATTGCTTAAAATGCAGAAGAATGGGAAGTTCTTATTTGAAAAAGGAAAAAATAGTGATATACTAAATCATATTAATTGTTCAGAACTAAGGATGAATGAAGGGGGAAGACGATATGGCAGGCACTCGGGAATATGAAGATCTGAATAAAAATCTGGAGATGGTGGACGGACATGCAGTAAAAGCACCAGAGGATTATCAGGATCCGGAGGAGTTATATCAGGCCTTAATAGCTCGTGTGCGTAAGTATCATCCTTCTGCGGATATTACGATGATTGAGAAGGCCTATCAGATAGGCAAAGAAGCGCATAAGGACCAGTTTCGTAAATCCGGAGAACCTTATATCATCCATCCACTCTGGGTGGCAATCATACTTGCAGATCTCGAGATGGACAAAGAAACGATCGTGGCTGGAATGCTTCATGACGTGGTAGAAGATACGACAATGACACTCGATGAGATCTCAGCAGAGTTTGGTGAAGAGGTGGCACTTCTTGTAGACGGCGTTACCAAGCTGGGACAGTTGAACTATTCACAGGACAAGCTGGAGGCCCAGGCAGAGAACCTGAGAAAGATGTTCCTTGCGATGGCGAAAGATATCCGTGTCATCATTGTAAAACTCGCAGACCGTCTGCATAATATGCGTACAATGGAGTTTATGACACCGGCCAAGCAGAAAGAGAAATCAAGAGAGACGATGGATATCTACGCTCCGATCGCTCAGCGTCTCGGTATTTCAAAGATCAAGACAGAACTCGATGACCTTTCTCTGAAATATTATCAGCCGGAAGTTTATAATCAGCTGGTTCATGATCTGAATGCACGTAAGACGGAACGTGAAGAATTTGTGCAACAGATCGTTGCTGAAGTATCAAAGCATATGAAGAATGCTGATATTGAAGCGAAAGTATACGGACGTGTAAAACATTTCTTCAGTATTTATAAGAAGATGGTGAATCAGAACAAGACACTTGATCAGGTGTATGACCTGTTCGCTGTCCGCATTATCGTAGATTCAGTGAAAGACTGTTACGCAGCACTTGGTGTGATCCATGAGATGTATACGCCGATTCCGGGACGTTTCAAGGATTATATTGCTATGCCGAAGGCGAATATGTACCAGTCTCTGCATACAACGCTGATTGGACCTTCCGGACAGCCGTTCGAGATCCAGATCCGTACAGAAGAGATGCATAAGACAGCGGAATATGGTATCGCAGCACACTGGAAATATAAAGAGACAGGCGGAAGCAACACGAAAGGATTGAACACGCAGGAAGAGAAGCTGAACTGGCTGCGTCAGATCCTGGAATGGCAGAGAGACATGTCTGATAACCGTGAGTTCTTAAGCCTGCTGAAAGGTGACCTGGATCTGTTCCAGGAAGATGTATACTGCTTCACACCGAACGGGGATGTGAAGAACCTTCCGAATGGCTCCACACCGGTTGACTTTGCCTATGCGATCCACAGTGCAGTCGGCAATAAGATGGTCGGCGCCAGAGTGAACGGTAAGCTTGTAAACATCGATTATAAGATCCAGAACGGAGACCGGATTGAGATCCTTACATCTCAGAACTCCAAGGGACCGAGCCGTGACTGGTTGAATATCGTCAAGAGTACACAGGCAAAGAGTAAGATCAATTCCTGGTTTAAAAAAGAATTTAAAGAAGATAATATTATCCGCGGAAAAGATCTGATCAGCGCTTACTGTAAGAGCAAGGGGATTAACCTGCCGGATGTGCTTAAACCGAAATATCAGCAGATCGTTCAGAAAAAGTACGGATTCCGTGACTGGGATGCAGTACTTGCAGCAATCGGACACGGCGGCCTGAAAGAAGGTCAGGTTGTGAACCGCCTGCTGGAAGAGTACGAGAAAGAGCATAAGAAAGAGATCACGGATGAGAATATTTTGGAGAAGATCTCAGAAGCGAATAAACAGAGAGTACACATTGCCAAATCAAAGAGCGGAATCGTAGTTAAGGGAATCAATGATATGGCAGTACGCTTCTCAAAGTGCTGTAATCCGGTGCCGGGAGATGAGATTGTCGGTTTTGTAACAAGAGGGCGCGGAATGTCGATCCACAGAACAGATTGTATCAATATCATCAATCTTTCTGATGTGGAGAGATCCCGTCTGATCACAGCAGAATGGGAGGATAATGATCTCGAAGAAGGCGGTCAGTATCTTGCAGAACTGAAGATATTTGCAGACGACAGAAGAGGACTTCTGCTGGATGTATCAAAGGTATTTACCGAAGAGAAGATTGATGTGAAGTCCATGAATACCCGAACGAGCAAGAAGGGTACAGCGACAATGGAGATGGGATTTGTCGTACACGGAAGAGAAGAATTGAATCGTGTGATCGGAAAGCTCAGACAGATTGAAAATGTAATTGATATTGAGAGAACAACAGGCTGATGGAGGAAAACGAATGAAGGTTGAAAGTATTGTACTGGGGTCAATTGGAACGAATTGCTATATTGTAACCAATGAAGAGACGAAGGAATGTTTTGCAGTGGATATGGCAGAATGTCCGCAGGAATATGTCAATTATATCAAGAACAATGGACTAGAAATGAAAGCATTGTTTCTGACACATGGACATTTTGACCACATCATGGGAATCGATGATTTCCTCAAAGCTTTCCCAGTGCCGGTTTATGCAGGAGAAGATGAACTTCCGGTGATTGAAGATGACCGCCTGAATGTTTCTTGTATGTACGGACCGAAATACGCATTCCACGGAGCACAGCCTGTAAGAGACGGTCAGGTGATTGAATGCGCAGGAATTGAAGTTGATGTACTTCATACACCTGGACATACAGTAGGAGGATGCTGTTATTACCTACCAAAAGAACATAGATTGTTCAGTGGAGATACGCTGTTCTGTGCTTCCATCGGAAGAACAGACCTACCGACAGGAAGCAGCAGCCAGCTGGTCCGCTCTGTACAGGAGAAGATCATGACACTTCCGGAAGATACAAAGATCTATCCGGGACATATGGAAGAGACATCAGTTCAGTTTGAGAAGGAGCATAATCCATTCATATGATAAAGATAGAAAGTAAGAAGAACAAATTTACTTATAATGTATATCATGTCACGAAAGCATTTTATCCGAAAGAGGATATCGTGCAGACAGTAGATGAGAAGCAAGAACCACTGGTGAAGATACATTTGCCGGAAGGGACTTGCTTTTCCCTTGCACCGGAAGAATGCGTGCAGACAGAAGATGTGCAGGAAGAGAAACGCAATGTAACGAAGAAAGTCTATCAGTTTCTCTCAAAGCAGACAGGACAGGAACTTGCCTGGGGAATGCTGACAGGAGTCCGTCCAACAAAGCTTGTAATGCAGAAAATCGAGCAGGGAATGACAAAAGAAGAAATCTTTGAATTTCTAAAAGAACAATATTGTGTCACAGATAAGAAAGCACAGATTGCGTATGAGATTGCCTGCCGGGAGAAAGCACTGCTGGATCGACTGGATTGTCAGAATGGATACAGCCTGTATGCAGGAATTCCATTCTGTCCAAGCATCTGCTCCTACTGCTCATTCAGCTCTTCACCAATCGCTGAGTGGAAAGATCAGGTCGATCGTTACCTCGATGCGATGATCAAAGAATTGAAAGCTACCGCAAAGCTGATGCAGGGAAAGACACTGGATACCGTATATATCGGCGGCGGAACACCGACAACACTCGAGGCAGATCAGCTTGACCGTCTGCTTGGAACGATTCGGGAGGATTTTGACCTGGAGCATGTGCTTGAGTTTACAGTTGAAGCCGGAAGACCAGACAGTATCACACGAGAAAAACTTGAGGTAATCCGCAAATATCCGGTAACCCGCATCTCTGTCAACCCACAGACAATGCAGCAGAAGACACTGGATCTTGTCGGAAGAAAGCATACGGTAGAAGATGTAGAACAAATCTTCCACCTCGCACGTGAGCTTGGATTTGATAATATCAATATGGATCTGATCGCCGGACTTCCGGGAGAAGATGCGGCAGATATGCAGGATACACTTGAGAAGATCGAGAAGCTTCATCCGGATAGCCTGACAGTACACGCACTCGCGATTAAACGTGCTGCGAAGTTTGGCCAGGAAGGAAGAACAATGGATCCGGGAACAGAGATCACACAGATGGTCGAGGCGGCAGCAGCGTCAGCAGAACGCATGGGGCTTGTGCCATATTACCTGTATCGCCAGAAGAACATTGCCGGAAACTTCGAGAATGTCGGTTATGCAGAGCAGGACAAGGCTGGGGTGTATAACATCTTGATCATGGAAGAACGCCAGACAATTATTGCCTGCGGTGCCGGCTCTACGACAAAGCTTGTTTTGCCGGAGAAGATCAAGACAAGCAGTGGCAAAGAAACAAATCTGATCCGTGTAGAAAATGTGAAGAATATTACAGAATACATTGACCGTATTGATGAGATGATAGAGCGGAAAGAAGCGCTTTTTGAGAAAGATTAAAAGTGAAAATATAGCTGAAAAAAGTAAAGAAAGGACGGTTTCACCGGGAGGTGGGCCGTCCTTTTGTTGTATTCTACTTGCTGAACAGGAAATGTTTTTTTCAGATATATTTTCTTTCAGAACGTATTTCGTAGAGTAGATTACTCTACGAAATTTTAAAAAGCCTTATAAATCAAGGGATTCCAGACGCCTGACCAAAAATTTGACGGTAAATAAATGCTGTAAAATTGTAA
>OLIV01001356.1_pt1 | contig 12124 bp, 11 predicted proteins | sample 1601411 | NCBI WGS metagenome assembly OLIV01 (sample SAMN03922450, study PRJEB24848) | human gut metagenome | isolation source: stool sample | host: Homo sapiens | place: Germany | collected 2009-11 | reverse complement strand
AGATCTACACGTAAGGAGTCGTCGGCAGCGTCAGATGTGTATAAGAGACAGCCCGCAGGCAGTAAAGAAAGCTCCCGGCAGCTGTTTCCGAAGTGTAGTCTTCCCTGCTGCTCCACGGTTCGGAAGGAACTTATATACCAAATCCCAGAAAAATGTCAACAACGGAAGCGTAAAATAAATACGCAGCTGAACAACCTTGTGAATCACCTTGCTTAAAAATGGTGCATGTTCATAAACGATCACACTGATACTGTTACCGAATACGGAAAGTACCAGTGAAAGCATGATTGCCACAAGGAACAAAAATGTATAAAGGCATGCTCTTGCACGCAGATAAAAATAATTTCTTGTCTCTGTATTTTCATAAATACAGTTCAATCCATAGGTTACTGAAAGTACACCCTTTCCAGCTGACCACAATGCAACTAAAATTGTCACAGGGATGATTGAACTAGATGTCATATATACCTGATTCACAATGCTTTCAATCATTGGGCTGACTGTGGATGGAAATACTGGAAGTACAGCCTCCATCACATCCGCTTTCGTCACTGGTGTAAATTGTACCATTGTTAAAAGCAACATAAAGATAGGAATCAATGAAAGCACAAAGAAATATGCCGCCTGTGCTGCGAAAGCTCCCGTATGATGCGAACTCACGGTAGCTGCAATTCGCAATCCGCGCTCTTTTATCTTATTAAATTTCTCCATTTTCTTTAACTCTCCAGGTTAAATACTCAGAACGGCTTATGTTTCTTCTCAGCCGTCACGAAATTGTCACTTCATGGATAATACCATAACTATTCTCAATATTCAAGCAAAAAAGAAAGACAGCCGAATCTCTTCAGCTGTCCCTTAACTTTATCTTTTGTCTAATCCCCAAAATGCCGTTCCCTGTATTTTGAGTCCTAGCCACAGCTAGGTGGGCAACCTCATCCTGCTTTTCTGCCGTCCACTGCAAAAACGGAGGCCTGGCATATTACTCAGTCTTATCGGAATCCCTTTTTAAATAATGTAGGTTCAAAATATCAGGGTTCTCGCACATTTCAGGTTTTTCTTCTTTCTTAACCTATTGCTATTATACTCTATCCACATCATTTTTACAACTGTAAATATGTGGATTTTACATTTCTGTCAGCAAAAAGAAACGGAACTGACATTTTTAATAATATCTGTTTCTGAGATTTCTTGTATAAACACCGAACCAGATCAATACAATAAGGAAAATAATCATTGCAACTGTATCTACTATTGTCATTGTATGAACATAACAGTGAATCACATCGATCACTCCATAGATCACAGATACCAGTCCAAAGGCAAAAAGTGCCGGTGCGGTCTTTGCAATATAAGCCTCTTTGTCCTTACATTTTTTATAAGTATAATCTTTTCCCAGAAGAATTGATGCATTGATCTCACCCTTTACCTTCATTATAACAAAGGAATACAATGCATAAATTCCACAACATAGAACAAAAATACCTATAAATCCCCACATGCTGTTATTCATTTTTTACACCCCAAGAATATTTTTTACTGTCTCTTTCATCTGATCTGCATCACACTCTGTTGTATGACGAACCTCTGCATCACGGATTTCTTTGATTGCATTTGGAATCGGGAAGCCTGATACTTTCTCAAGCTCATCGATCAGTGCGAAATCTTCCATCTCATCATACTTTGGATCAATTGCTGTCATAACGTTGCGTACGAACTTGTACGGACTTGCTGTGGAAGCAACCAGACATTTCTTCTCGTCCTTTGTATCTTTACGATACTGTGCACATACATGTGCAGCAACTGCAGTATGAGTATCCATTACATATCCTGTCTTCTTATATGTGTCATGGATCGTCTCTTTTACTTCTTCTTCTGTCGCAAATCCTCCGACAAAGTCTTTCAGCCCTTCCTTCATCTCAGCTGTGATCTCATACACCCCTTTTTCCTTCAGCTGTGTCATGAGCTCTGCATCCTTCTGTGCATCCTGTCCTGCAATCGTGTAAATCAGACGCTCCAGGTTACTGGAGATCAGAATGTCCATAGATGGCGAAGATGTCAGGATAAACTCTCTGTTTCTATCATAAACACCTGTCTGGAAGAAATCAAAGAGAACCTTGTTATCATTAGAAGCACAGATCAGTTTTGCAATCGGCACGCCCATCTGTTTTGCATAATATGCAGCAAGGATATTTCCAAAGTTTCCTGTCGGAACTGTGACATTGATCTCCTCGCCAGCCTGAATCTCTTCATTCTCAAGCAGTTTAGCATAAGCATATACATAATAAACAACCTGTGGTACAAGACGGCCGATATTGATGGAGTTTGCTGAAGAGAACTGATATCCCTTCGCATCTAATTCTGCTGCCAGCTCCTTGTCCTCGAAGATTGCCTTCACACCACTCTGTGCGTTATCAAAGTTACCGTGGATCGCTACAACAGAAGTATTCTCTCCCTTCTGTGTCACCATCTGTAATTCCTGAACGTGGCTTACGCCTCCCTTTGGATAGAACACGATGATCTTTGTTCCCGGAACATCTGCAAAACCTGCAAGTGCAGCCTTACCTGTATCTCCGGAAGTTGCTGTCAGGATCACGATATCATTTTTCACCTGGTTCTTTCTTGCGGAAGTGATCATCAGATGCGGCAGGATAGAAAGTGCCATATCTTTAAATGCGATCGTTGCTCCGTGGAACAACTCCAAATGATATGTGTCACCCACTTTTACAAGCGGAGCGATCACTTCTGTATCAAACTTGGAATCATACGCACTGTTGATGCAGTGTTTTAACTCTTCCTCCGTAAAATCCGTAAAAAACTGTTTCATCACAGCATAAGCTGTTTCCTGATAAGACATCCCTTTCAATTCATCAAGCGTAACGTCAAGCTTTGGAATAGATTCCGGAACAAACAATCCCCCGTCATCTGCCAGACCTTTCAAGATCGCCTCGGATGCCGTCACTGTTTTTTCTGAGTTTCTTGTACTCTTATACAATAAATTCATTATTTTACCTCTTTTTCTTTCTGCAACACAATTTTCAACTAAATATATTCCTGAATACTCAGGCACTTTTTCGTTCCCGCCTTATGCAGATCGCCACAATACCGCATACTGCCATCAGCATCGGATAGATCAAATACGGCATAAAATCAAACGGAGTCAGACCTGTAAGAGCCGCAGCCGTAAGAAGCTGAGCGCCGTAAGGGATCAGCCCCTGTCCAACGGATGTAAACATATCCAGCAGAGATGCCGATCTTCTTGGATCAACGTCAAACTCATCACTGATTTCCTTCGCGATCGGGCCTGTCATAACAATCGCTACCGTATTGTTTGCCGTACAAAGATCAACTAAAAACGAAAGCAGCGCAATTCCTCCCTGTGCTCCTTTTGCTCCGTGAATCCTGCTTTTGATCTGATCCAGAATAAACTGGATTCCGCCGTTCATCTTCACAAGCGATACAATACATGCTACAAGAATAGATATTACAGTAATATCATACATCGATACAACGCCATCTCCTACAACAGTAAACATATCCGCTAAAACAATGTTTCCCGTTGCCACTCCCGCTATAAGTGAAATAACAGTTCCGCCGATCAGCACGAGAAATACATTGATTCCGATCAACGCACCTATAAGCACGACAAGATACGGTACAACCTGCCAGAAATTATAGTCTAAATTCTCTGTAATATCGTACGCTACATTGCGCGTCACAAACCAAAAGAACACGACTGTAATGATCGCCGCCGGAAGTACGATCAGAAAATTCATCTTAAACTTATCTTTCATCTCGCATCCCTGCGTTTTTACTGCCGCAATCGTCGTATCAGAGATCATCGACAGGTTATCGCCGAACATTGCCCCGCACACGACGGCAGCTACACAGATTGCCATAGAAAACCCTGTCTGTTTACTGATTCCGACCGCAATCGGAGCAAGCGCCGTGATTGTTCCTACGGAAGTTCCCATCGACACTGAAATAAAACATCCTATAATAAACAGACCTGCCACTGCAAAATGCGGCGGAATAAGAGAGAGTCCCAAATTCACCGTACTGTCCACTCCGCCTGCTGCGGTTACCGCTCCCGAAAAAGCTCCCGCGCAAAGGAAAATAAGACACATAGTAATAATATTTTCCTCTCCGAGTCCTTTTGCGATCACTTCCATCTTTTTCTGAAAACTTACTTTACGGTTCTGCAAAAACGCAACAAATAAAGCAATCAGAAATGCAACTACTGCCGGCATTGCGTAAAAATCCTTAAACAAGATTCCCGCGCCTAAAAAGATTACCAAAAACACGCCTATAGGCAGAAGCGCAAAAGCCTTTCCCTTTTGTTTTTCATTTCCCATTAAATTCTCCCTTTCGTTTTAGATATAATAACCGTTGCAAAAAGGCGGCAGTACTGCCTGCCGCTTTTCTTTTTGCCCGAATTTCGGCTAAAAGAGCCAAAACTTTATATATTATTTCTTTTTACTGTTTGTATAGTTGACCAATCCGCCTGCGGCAATCAATTTCTGCATAAATTCCGGGAAGGGCTGACCTTTAAATTCAGTTCCTTTTGTACGATTGTAAATCATACCACTGTCAAAATCAACCTCAACTTCGTCACCTGCTTCAATTCCCAGTGCCGCTTCCGGACATTCAATAATCGGAAGACCGATATTGATTGCATTTCTGTAAAAGATTCTTGCGAACGTTTCCGCGATAATGCAGCTTACTCCTGCCGTTTTCAAGCAGAGCGGCGCATGTTCTCTGGATGATCCGCATCCGAAATTTTTATTTGCCACAATAATATCTCCCGACTGTACTTTTTTTACAAAATCCGGATCTATATCTGCCATAGCGTGGCTGGCAAGTTCTTGTGCATCAAAGGAATTCAGATATCTTGCCGGAATGATAACGTCTGTATCTACATTGTCTCCGTATTTAAAAACATGTCCGTGCGCTCTCATGATCTTCCTCCTTCTTTCTGTTCTGCACATTGAATATTCCGCGAATCTGCCTCTTCGTCTGCAGCGCTTATTTTTTCGGGATTTGCAATATACCCTTTGATCGCACTTGCAGCGGCAACTTCCGGCGATGCCAGATAAATCAGAGAATCAACATGTCCCATGCGTCCGACAAAATTACGGTTCGTTGTGGAAACACACTTTTCTCCTGCTGCCATAACTCCCATATGCCCGCCCATACACGGTCCGCAGCTCGGAGTATTTACAGCACATCCTGCATCTACAAAAATATCCAGCAGTCCTTCTTTGATACATTGCTTATAAATCTTCTGTGTAGCCGGAACAACCATCACACGCACATCAGGATGTACCGTATGACCTTTCAGTATTGCCGCAGCTTTCCTCATATCTTCCATTCGTCCGTTCGTACAAGAACCAATCACAACCTGATCGATCTTAACCTGTTCCTCTGCCTCGATCTCATCAATCGTCTTTGCGTTTCCCGGCAAATGCGGAAACGCTACCGTCGGACGCACCTTTGACAGATCAATCTCTACAACGTCGTCATAAACCGCATCCTCGTCCGCCTCGTAAACTGTATACGGTTTCTCACAATGAGCGTCAAGATACTCGACCGTCTTTTCATCCACCGGAAAAATCCCGTTTTTCGCACCGGCCTCAATCGCCATATTCGCCATCGTAAAACGATCATCCATAGACAGATTTCCAATTCCGTCACCTGTAAATTCCATTGATTTATAAAGCGCGCCGTCCACTCCGATCTTGCCGATAATGTGAATGATAATATCTTTTCCGCTTACATATTTCCCCGGCTTTCCCGTCAGAACAAACTTGATCGCCGACGGCACTTTAAACCAGATTTCTCCTGTCGCCATTCCGGTTGCCACATCGGTCGTTCCCATTCCTGTTGAAAACGCGCCCAAAGCTCCGTATGTACATGTATGTGAATCCGCTCCGATGATACACTCACCTGCGGTGACAACTCCCGCTTCGGGAAGAATCGCATGTTCCACACCCGATTTTCCCTGTTCAAAATACCATTTCAGCCCCTGCTCCTTCGCATATTCACGAATTGCTTTTGAATTTTCCGCTGATTTGATATCTTTATTCGGTGTAAAATGATCCGGTACAAACACAACCTTATCTTTATCAAATACTTTATCCGACATCTGTCTGATGATCGGCAAAGCCATCGGTCCTGTAATATCATTCGCCATCACGATATCGAGTTTCGCTTCGATCAGCTGCCCTGCTTCCACAGTATCCAATCCTGCGTGAGCAGCCAAAATCTTCTGCGTCATCGTCATTCCCATTTTTGAGACCCCCTTTATCATTCATAAATATGGTCTTTGCCACATCATTTTTATTTCTTTGCGATATATCCTTTTGCCGTAAGCGCTTCTGCACAAAGCACTGCTCCGCCAGCCGCACCTCTTACTGTATTATGTGACAGTCCGATAAACTTAAAGTCATACATGCTGTCCTCTCTGAGACGTCCGATAGACACTCCCATGCCGCGCTCATAATCTACGTCTGCCGTTACCTGCGGACGATTTTCTTCCTCAAGATACTGGATAAACTGCTTCGGCGCGCTCGGCAGTTCTGCTTCCTGCGGGAATCCTTTAAAGTTTACCAGTTTTTCAATTAGCTGTTCTTTTGTCGGTTTCTTTTCAAAATTGATAAATACCGCCGCAGTATGTCCGTTTAATACAGGAACACGCACACACTGACATGTGATCTTCGGAAGCTCGGCTTTTACGATCTCGCCATTTTCCACTTTTCCGAGAACTCTAAGCGGCTCCTGCTCGCTTTTCTCTTCTTCTCCTCCGATAAACGGAATAATATTTCCCAGCATTTCCGGCCAGTCTTTGAATGTTTTTCCTGCTCCTGAAATTGCCTGATATGTTGTAACAACAAGCTCTTTCGGTCCGAATTCTTTCCATGCCGCCAAACACGGAGCGTAACTTTGGATCGAACAGTTCGGTTTTACTGCAATGAATCCTCTCGTTGTACCGAGACGTTTCTTCTGATCTTTGATCACTTCAAAATGTTCTGCATTGATCTCCGGTACTACCATCGGAACGTCCGGCGTCCAGCGATGCGCGCTGTTGTTTGATACGACCGGAGTCTCTGTTTTTGCATATGCCTCTTCGATCACTTTGATCTCTTCTTTGCTCATATCAACCGCGCTGAAAACAAAATCTACAGTCGAAGCTACATGCTCTACGTCATTTACGTTAAGAACAACAAGCTTTTTCACAGCCTCCGGCATCGGCGTATCCATTTTCCAGCGATCGCCTACCGCTTCCTCATATGTCTTTCCTGCAGAACGCGGGCTTGCCGCAACTGTTACAACTTCAAACCACGGATGATCCTCAAGCAGAGAGATAAATCTCTGACCTACCATACCTGTAGCACCTAAAATACCGACTCTAAGCTTTTCACTCATAATATCTTTCTCCTCTTTATCTTCTGCCCGCGTCTCTACCCTTGCGCGGACATTTTTATCCAGGTGTCCTTATATTGCGTACATCTGTCTTTCTTGTACATACTATAACAAACCAAAATAAATTGCAAGCATTTTTTTAATTTTCTTCCAGATATTTTTTGTTCTCAGCGATCACTTTCTCCATCACGTCAGGTCCCGGCGCACCGATGGTCATACGTTTTTCCACACAGGTTTTTATGCTGATGGCTTCGTAAATATCTTCTTCAAATACCGGACTGATCGCTTTGTATTCTTCGAGGGTCATCTCGTCCAGCGGAATTTTTTTGTCCAGGCAGTACAGCACCAGACGGCCTACAATGCCGTGTGCATCGCGGAAAGGTACTCCATGATTTACCAGATAATCGGCTGCATCTGTAGCATTTGTAAAGCCATTCTTTGCACTTGCTTCCATATTCTGTTTGTTGAACTGCATAGTAGAGATCATGCCTGTGAAGAGGGCAAGACATCCTTTTACAGTGTCAATGGCATCAAATGTAAGTTCTTTGTCTTCCTGCATATCTTTGTTGTATGCAAGAGGGATTCCCTTCATGGTTGTAAGGATAGATGTTAATGCTCCGTATACACGACCTGTTTTTCCTCTTACAAGTTCTGCGATATCCGGGTTCTTTTTCTGAGGCATGATACTGCTGCCTGTGCTGTAGGCATCGTCTATCTCTACGAAGCGGTATTCATTGGAGTTCCACATAATGATTTCTTCGCAGAAACGGCTCATGTGCATCATAATTGTGGAGAATGCGGACAGAAGCTCAATCACATAGTCTCTGTCTGATACAGAGTCCATGCTGTTTCTGGTCGGGCCGTCGAAACCGAGAAGCTGTGCTGTATATCCTCTGTCAAGTGGGTAGGTGGTTCCTGCCAGTGCACCTGCACCCAGAGGGCAGGTGTTCATTCTCTTACGGATATCTGCAAGTCTGCTTCTGTCACGTACGAACATTTCAAAGTATGCACCTACGTGGTGAGCCAGTGTGACCGGCTGCGCTTTCTGGAGGTGTGTGAAGCCTGGCATGTATGTGTGGACATTCTCTTCCATGATCTTCTGAAGTGCTTCGAGAAGTTTCTTTACCAGTTCGTCTGTCTCGTCAATCTCATCTCTTACATAGAGTTTCATGTCAAGGGCTACCTGGTCGTTACGGCTTCTTCCTGTGTGAAGTTTCTTGCCTGCATCACCGATTCTGTCGATAAGGTTTGCTTCTACAAAGCTGTGGATATCTTCATATTCGGATGTGATCTCGAGTTTGCCGGATCTTACATCTGCAAGGATTCCGTCAAGACCTGCTTCGATCTGATCTTTTTCTTCTGATGTCAGGATTCCCTGTCTGGCGAGCATTGCTACGTGTGCTTTGCTGCCTCTGATGTCCTGCTCGTAGAATTTCTGGTCAAAGGAGATGGATGCGTTGAAGTTATATACAAGTTTGTCTGTTTCTTTTGTGAAACGTCCGCCCCAAAGCTGTGCCATTGTGTTATTCCTCGTTTCTTCTTTATTTTTGGTATTATTGCTTTTACGTGTTAGTGTAACATATTTTTTCAGTATTGCAAAGTAGTTAGTTTGGAATCATTCAAAAGGTACGTGAAGAAAAAGAAGGTGTGTTGGGGCTTAGTTTCGGAACCCTGTAATTCTAAGGCATTCGGGAATCTGCTAAAACCATGAGCCGCCCTCTCAAACTCGCTCCGTTGCAAACTTCGCTCAGACACGTGAGACGGTCGGCTCATAACGCAGATTCCCGAATACCAAGAATTACAAGAACCCTCAAATGCGCCCCAACACACCTTCTTTTTCTTCACTGGGTATTGGCTATATGTTACATAATTGTGGTTACTGCTTTATTTTCTGTTTTCAGCCTCTCTTCGGGAATAGACGCAACCGCAGTAGTTCTGACGGTAGAGGTCGTATTCGTGGGATAGTTCGATGGAACGTTTGTAGCCGTTTTTTTTCTTGAAGTCAGATGGGAGGTGTTGGACGTGGTAGATTTCTGCCAGTTCTTCACCGATTTCGTTGATCTTGGCTACGTTTTTCAGAGGGCTGATGGAAAGGGTGGTGGTAAAATAATCATAGCCGCCCTCTTCTGCCAGTTTTGCTGCTTCTTCCATGCGGAGGCGGTAGCATTTGAAGCAGCGTTCGCCACCTTCGGGTACGTCTTCGAGGCCTTTTGCCATCCGGAAGAATTCCTGTGGGTCGTAGTGACCCTCTATCAGTTTGACAGGATGCTCAAATTCCATGGAGTTTACAAGACGGGTGATTTCGCGGACTCGTTTGCGATATTCTTCTTCCGGGTAGATGTTTGGGTTGTAGTAGAATACTGTGATGTTGAAATATTTCGACAGGTATTCCAGTACGTAACTGCTGCAGGGTGCACAGCAGCTGTGGAGAAACAGGCTTGGGATCTTGTTATCTTTTTGCGCCTGATCTATAAGTTTTTCCAGTTCTTTCTGATAGTTTCGTTTATTCAACAGTATTATTATATCCTTTCTGCATCTTCACAAATGCTTTTTATTATCTTTTAATAAAATGCGAATACCTGTTCAGGTATTCTCTATTGTGCCTTCGTAATGATTCTTTGTATTTTTTAACTTCCTGCACTCTCCTATTCGTTCGCCCATTTTTACGATAGTCTCATATCCCTCTTCTGTATTCTCGATCAGATCATAGTCAATACGGACTTTTCCCGGCTGGATGAGGAGGATTATTGTGGAACCTCCGAATTCGAAGTTGCCTTTTTCCTGGCCTTTCTTTACTGTGGCAGGATTTTTATGGAGATTTGTGATTTTTCCTACCATCATGGCGCCTACTTCCATCATGAGGATGGTTCCGAATTGTTTTGTTTTCAGCAGAGTGTATTCTCTGGCGTTTTCTTTGTAGATGGGATATACATCGTTTGCTGCAGGATTCACTGTGTGGAAAACGCCGGGCAGAGTTACATTCGCGGATTTTCTTCCATCTGCCACATAGCAGTAATGATGATAGTCATCTACTGTCAGTCTGAAAATCAGTGCATAGCCGCCTGTGTATCTCTCAGCAAGTGCTTTGTTCTTCAGAAGCTGTCCTACTGTATATTCTGTATCTTTGATGCTGAAACGTGAGTCTGAGCTGATCCTGTGTACGGAAAGTTTTCCGTCACAGGGGCTGATCAGGATGTTTTCGCGCATATCAATCTTGTTGTTTTTTACAAAATCCGGTACAAATCTGGCAGAAAGTCTGGTGTTAAGCAGGACTCCCGCTGCCTTTGACACGAAAGGTCTGATCAGGAGTTTCAGGCAGAGTCTGCCACCCCGGTCATTATATAAATGCCGCAGGAATTTATCCTGCTCATTCTCTTCAATCGTGATATTTCCTTTTCTGTCAATATACTTCATTCGTATCTTCCCTCCATAAAAGTATAACCGCAGCCTCCCCGTTTCCCGGGAACCGCTGCGGCCAGTCAACAGTTATATTTATTTTATATCAAACGGAACATCTTCGCAAGTGCAAGTGCCACGACTGCAACCAGCAGGATGCGTACCGGATTCTGAGGTTTTTTTACCTTGATATCCAGAATAAAAAGCAGTCCCACGATAATCACTGCAATATGTATCACGATCAGGAAATAGAGTCCGCAATATCTTCTCATCAGATAAAGGAACGGCAGGATGATCGCCATGGATGTGATCGGAAGCCCCTGATAATACTGTCTGTTCTCAGAAGTCTCATTCTGTCTCTTTGCTTCTGAAACATTAAAATATGCAAGGCGGATGACAGATGCCACACTGTAAAAAATAAGCGCCCCAATCCCCGCCGATGTATTCACACCCAGACAGTAACAGATCATTGCCGGAAAAATACCAAAGCAGACCACATCACATAAGGAATCGATCTGAATCCCGAAATTCTTCTCATCATCCGTACGGTTCTTCTTTGTTCTGGCTATCTTTCCGTCAAACATATCACACAGTCCGGAAAGTGCCAGACAGAAAATCGCAACCTTAAAATCCCCCTCCAGAGCCCTGGTAATTCCAAATACGGAAATTCCCAGACTTATATAAGTCAATATTACCGTATAATCATAAATTCCTAAAAACATATTTTCTCCCCCTACTTTTCTTCTTGTTCTTTTCTTCCTATTATGAAATACGCCACACAGGTCATCACTGCACTGATAAGCATCTGTGCATAATAGGAAATTCCTCTGCTGAGCAGCATTGCAGGAAGTAATGCTTCTCCGAAAACCGGTGCAAACATCACCAGATAAAGAGACTCACTGATTCCCATTCCTCCGGGTAAAGGCAGCATATCAACAGAGACAGATATGACAGACTGCAAAATCGTAAGGGTTATAATGGAATATCCATGAAATCCCAGCGAACGGTATACCCAGTATGTAACTGTAAATAACAAAATCCTCTGCGCCATAGTGATCAGTAACACTTTCAGGATCACCAGCTTGTGACTTGCCCAGAAAGCCGCAGTTTCATGATACTGATCCATAGACGCTTCCAGTTTCTCAAGCCGGGTTGTCTTTGGCTTAAGGAAACGGAAATGTTCAATAAGTTTCAGACCTTTTACCATGATCCATTTCGCCAGTCCAGGTGCAAATACAAGGATCATCATGAAAGTAACGCAGAAAATATTCAGGCCTACGCCCAGGTAAAACACCCACATGTACTGACC
>OLIV01001349.1_pt1 | contig 12178 bp, 10 predicted proteins | sample 1601411 | NCBI WGS metagenome assembly OLIV01 (sample SAMN03922450, study PRJEB24848) | human gut metagenome | isolation source: stool sample | host: Homo sapiens | place: Germany | collected 2009-11 | reverse complement strand
CCTTGGAAAGCACGTAGAAATGCCAATATGACAAAGGTTGTCGCTCTCTTAGGAAGAGAGCAACCGCATTTCTCTTGATGCAAAACCACACAACTTCTATCTTTTTTTCGTAAATTCGCAAAAAGATAAAAAACAAACGTGATATGGTAGTCATTAAAATAGGCCGCGGCGCAACCCAACGCATAATATGGATTCTGGCCCTCCTGATTCTGGCCGGAGGACTTACGGTAGCATTCTTCCACCTGCGTGATAAAATCTTCCCCTCCACCACGTTTGAACTGAATGACGAATTAGGGGGAAACATCTTCCCTTCCCTGATTCTCTCCACAGCCACTACGGACACCCTTATCGTAGCCCCCACGGAAAAAAGCGCGCTGGGGAATCCCAAATCGGGAATCTCAATACAAATCACAAGCCCCGTAAAAGACGCCCGCCTGCATGTAGAGGTGGCAGAAACGCCATTTTTCAAACGTTCCGTATCGGAATTCATCCTTCCCGAGGAAGGAAAGGCTTACACGGTGTATCCCGATATTCTTTGGAACTACGACGCTTTACGCAATAACACACAGGCCGAACCCATCACCGTGTCGGTAGAAGTACAAATCAAAGACCGGGAGGCAAGCCAACGCGTACGTACTTTCTCCGTGCGCAGCATCAATGAATGCCTCATCGGCTACAATGACAAGAAGAACCGCTTTCACAATACGGGAGTCCTGTTTGCCGCATACGTGAACGAAGACAGTCCGTTGATAGACAAAATCCTGCGGGAAGCCTTGAACACACGTATCGTCAACCGCTTTATGGGCTATCAGAACAAGCGTAAAGACTACGTGGACAAGCAGGTCTATGCCCTTTGGAACGTACTGCAACGGCGCAAGTTCCGTTACAGTTCGATTTCATACAGCAGCCTATCGAGCAACGTAGTCTATTCCCAACGTGTACGGACGTTGGAAGACGCTCTGGCTTCTTCGCAAATCAACTGTGTGGACGGCAGCGTACTGTTCGCTTCGCTCCTTCGGGCTATCAATATCGAACCGATACTGGTACGTACACCGGGGCATATGTTCGTAGGATATTACACCGACAACTCCCATAAGGACATGAACTTCCTCGAAACGACGATGATTGGTGATGTAGACCTCGACGACTTCTTCCCGGATGAACAACTGGACTCTACCATGGTCGGCAAATCGCAGAACGAAATGTCACTGCTCACTTTCGAGAAATCCAAAGAGTATGCCCATCGTAAATACTCGGCCGACAGCGCACGCATCCATACGCTCCCACGGCAATACATGTTCCTGGAAATCTCCAAGGCATTAAGACGGAAGATACAACCGTTGGGCAAATGAAACCGGCGTCCCCGTCATATTTACGGACATTCGAGAAAAAGCAAACGGCATCTCCAATATTTTATAAAGCATTGTATTAGAATCAATTACAGTTCCCCTCATTTTGATTTTCCGTTCTGCGCCAAACGGAAAATCAATCTCAGGCAAACGATTTTCCGTTCTCAGCCAAACGATTTTTCATTCTCAGCAGAACGGAAAAAGGCGTTCTGCAATCCTTACACCCTGTTCCGGTATCCGGAAAAACGATCGCTAAAAAAGGGGATGGCTTCGCACGAAGCCATCCCCTTCAAGTTCCTGAAAAAATATCCACCGTCCACTCCTACGCAACGGATTTCCGTCTCTGCCTCCACACGGTTCAACCTTCCTGCGACGGATAATGCAAATTGGCGTCCGTCACCTGTTCCAGCACTTCATGGAGGTACTTGGCAGACTCCCATTTGGCCATCGGCAAGTCCTGCAACAAATAATTGCCGCAGTCACGCGGGGTTGCTCCGGGAACTTCCCCTTCATATTCCGCAATGAAACGGAACGTTTCTTTCATCAGTTCCACAATATCCTCCGACTGCAAGTCCCCCTTCATCAGCAGGTAATTTCCCGTCAGGCACCCCATCGGTCCCCAATATACAATCTTATCGGACCATACCGGATGATTGCGCAGGAACGTGGCCGCCAGATGTTCTATCGTATGCAACGCGCCTTGCCCCAAAGCCGGCTCACGGTTGGGTTCTTTCATGCGGACATCGAACGTGGTCACTGTCTCACCTCCCACTTCATCTTTACGGGAAACGTAAATGCCCCGCAACAAGTGGATGTGGTCAATCGTAAAACTTGGAATTTTCTTCATTGGATTTATATGTTTTTTCGGATTAAGACAAAGAAGAAGGCAAACTCTCCAAGAAGGTACGTACTACCCCGAAAGAACGGTCGGCCATCGTTTCCCAAAAATTCTCGTACTGCAGCCAGTGCGCATCGGCTCCCGGCGTGTCGCTGATAATCCGGAAACTGATGAAAGGCACGCGGTAGAGGTGGCAAACCTGCGCTATGGCAGCCGATTCCATGTCTACGGCCAGCCCCTCAGGAAATTCGGCTTTTATGGCATCCAGTTCGCCGCGCTCCGTGATGAACTTGTCACCAGTACAAATCAACCCGGCATGCACGGGAACCGATGACGGCAACGAAACGGCCTTGCGAACCAATCTTTCGTCGCACGTGAACCGGGGAGGCAATCCCTGAATCTGCCCGTAGACATTCCCCATGCCGCACCATACGTCATGATAGACCACCTCCGAAGCCGCCACGACTTCCATCACACCGGCTTTTGCGTCGATGCCTCCGGCCACTCCCGTACTCACCACCACATCCGGCTGCATGCGGGCCATCAGCTCGGACGCACCGACGGCTGCATTCACTTTCCCAATGCCGCACTCCATGATATATAAGGTGTTCCCGCCCAACTGTCCTATGGTATATTCAAAAAGTCCATGTCGCTCCTTACGCATCTCCGCGACCAACCGGGTCAACTGTTCGCGTTCGGAAGCCATCGCTGCAATAATTCCTATTTTCATTCGTCGTCATCTTTATTTCCCTGCAAAAGTACAACTTTTCCGCCACTAATTCAATATAATCGGGACAATCGGTTGTTCTTTCACATCGTCTATCGCTACAGAACGGTACTTCACACGGGCAAAGTCTATGGCCTTCAAATCGATGCTCCGGATTTCGCTGTTGTACATGGTACGGTAATAAAACACCAAATCCTTCATGTCCGTGGCGGAAGTCCACTGCGTAGCACTTGGAATATCCGCCGGCACCTTGGCATCTGCAAATTCAATCCCCACGGGAATGTCGAAATTGTTCAATATCTGGAAAGCTTGCAGTACCGTCTTTCGCGCCGTAGCCTGCACGGGAGAAGAAGTCTGATAGAAAGCGGCACGCACAAAACGGGACGGAGGCGTCACATCGCCGGGAATCCCTAAAAAGCCACTGCCCGCACCAAAAGCGGCGAGCTTCACCTTGCCGAACGGCTTGGCTTCCGCCCCTCCTGCATACAGGTTTACATAATTGTTCAGGTTCGTCATCTGCCATTCAAAACCCGGAGAGTTGGTAAGCACGCCTAATTCATTTTCATAAAAATGAGGAATGCCGTCCACAATCTCCAACACGACCTGTCGTCCCGAAGCGTCCGCAATGCGCCAATGAGCCGTAGAGGCACGCGGGTCGGACGACACCACATGCACCGTTCCGAGTGCCTCTTTTACCTCATCCACCGTCTTGAACTGAGACAACATCCAAGGTACCAGTTGCAAATCGGACAAAGTACTCTCACGTTGCTCCTCATCGTACGCTTCATAACTACCGTAGTGAGGGAAGTAAAACAAACCGGCAGCCAGTCCGACCTCGTTCAGTCCGTCGGCCACAAAATCCTCCAACTCCACGGCTATCCCTACATAACCGTATACCACCGTAAATTCCAATCCGTTTTTTTGTCCGCCCGGCACATACGATTGTTGCACATACCCCCGAGGCACAACCACATAACGGCTGTTCAGATAACTGCCGCCCCACTCTATGGTACGAGCCAAGACGGTGGCGCTGTCCTGCGACTTCAACGTAATTCCCGTACATGCATCAGCCGTATGCGGAACCCATAGTCCGACCGCCGTAATGGCAAGCCCGAAAACCACTTCCTTTATTATTTTATTCACATTCTTCATCTTTTCAATATTTTATATGGTTATATTTCGAAAGGTACGAAAAAAGCCATACTTTTGCAAGCATAATCCAGTATTATATTTTCCAACTTCGCAAAGATGCAACGCTTTTACGCCTTCTTATTAGTGTTCCTAAATGCAGTATTATGGGTTCTTGTCGCGATTATCAGCCCCATATATTTGTTATTGCATGCTCTATACCAAACATGCAAGCGATGCTTCGTACACCCCGAATAACCCCCGGAAGAGACTCGAATCCCTCATTAAAACTTATCTTGGAAAGGGGTAAGTAAGACTTGAAATACCCGGCCTCTCTACTCAAATAAAAGTATACAAACAAAAGAACTCCCTCCACCAACTTTCAAAAGTTGGTGGAGGGAGCTCACATCTATTAACTAACACCTAATGCAATTACTTCACTTCCTCAAAAATAATTACATCTGAATATCAATATATTACATATATCTTGGTACAAATATGATTATTTTACGCATGAAACACACCTTACAATGGGTTTTGTATACCTCGTAAATGCAGAAATAAAACTTTAACATTATTTTGATATTTTCTCTTGTTTGCAGATGTTTTCATTTTGCCTTGGATATTTGCTCTTGTTTGGCTTTTCTTTTCATAAATCACTGATATACAAAATACTGCCTATTTTTGTCTATCGTTTTTTGTGAAAATATATTGTACCTTTGCATTGCGAAATAAATAACAATAGGCATGAGGCAAAAACAATATATACTTCACTCTCTGATAATCGAGGTTACTATGGTGCTATTAGCTTCGATGGTAGCGTTTCAAGTATGCAATATGCTTGGAATACGAATGAGTTTGATTCCATTAGTTATGGTCATCGGATATGTCATACAAAAACTACTATACCATCTTTGCTGTATCTCAGCAAGGTATATTGTTGATGCAATTCCTCCATCACTTCTAATATCTATCAAAAAGTGTGTGAGTAAAAAGATACAGCCTTTAGCATATTCACCTACCTCAAACTGTAAAGAAGTCCAGAAGAAGCGAATGGAGCTATTTCATTATGAATACCAACGTGAGCAGCAACAATACCAATGGCAAAAAGAACGAGAAGAAGATGAAAAGTTGAATGCTATCCTAAGATACACACGAGATATATTTAAGCGTTTTGATTTGGAGGAAACAGAGATTTACCAAATATGCGAATCTGTCCGCTATTTTGCAGCTAACCGTCAAGTGCTTTCTGCAACCGAAATTCATATCAAGAAGCGTACCTCCCTCACTCAAATCTCGTTGAAGAACTTTGCTTGGAATATCGCTTTTCAATATAATATAGGTGGAGATATGACTACATCATTCGTAATGGTGACATTCGCAGAGTGGTTTACTAATTCAACATTTGATACTATTAGGAAGAATCTGCGTACAACCACAGGACGGCACAAGATTGAAATTGATGAGAATATCTTATCAAAATACATTGTTTGAGCCTCTTTTCCACTTCCTGATAATAATTATTATAGGAAGTAGTGCTGATGTCGGATAAATTATATAATTTTGCTCTGTGATTAAAACATTTTACCTCATGGCTAATTTAAACAGATTAAAAGTGGTACTTGCAGAGCAACAGAAAACAGGAAAATGGCTTGCAGAGCAAATTGGGAAGTCCAACTGTACTGTAAGTAAATGGTGCAGCAATTCGGTTCAGCCAGACCTTAAAACGCTTAATGATATAGCCAATGTTCTTAATATTGACGTGAAAGACCTAATTGTCAGCAGTAATCATAACTGATTTATTGTCATGGAAGTAAACAAGAAAGAACTCAAAGAACAAGAGATACGCACTCTGTTCATTACTCCTGCACTCCAGCAAAAGGGGTGGGCAGTAAGCATAAATATGCGTGAAGAGTACTATTTTACAGATGGTCGAGTACTTGTTATTGGCAATCAACATTCAGTAGCGGAGGGCAAAAAAGCGGATTACCTATTATATCATAAAGGTAAGCCCATTGCGGTAGTTGAAGCTAAAGATAATAAACATGCGGTTGGGGGGGGCATTCAACAAGCTATGGATTATGCCCAAATCCTTGACCTTAAATTTGCCTACTCCAGTAATGGCGATGCGTTCTTGGAACATGACTTTATCACGGGGAAAGAAACAGAAATTAAGTTAGAGGACTTTCCGACAGAGGAAGAACTATATAACCGTTATCTTGAATCCAAAAGCTACACATCGGAGGAGCTCAATATAATAGAAACACCTTTCTACTATGATGCTCATAGCCATGAACCAAGATATTATCAACGTATAGCAGTTGACCGTACAGTAGAAGCTATCGCAAGAGGACTACAACGTGTCCTTGTAGTAATGGCAACTGGTACTGGTAAGACTTTTACTGCATTCCAGATTATCCATAAACTTCATAAGAGTAAAGCAAAGAAAAAGATACTTTATCTTGCAGACCGCAATGTTCTTATAGACCAAACAATGGTTCAGGACTTCAAACCTTTCAAGAAGCAGGGTATAATAACTAAAATAATCTCACCTAAAGAAGGAGAAGCTAAGATTAATTCTGCGTTTGAGGTGTATATGGCTTTATACCACCAATTAGTCGGGAAAGAGGGTAAACCAGACCCATTCTTGGAGGTGCAGCCAAATTTCTTTGATTTAATTATTGTCGATGAGTGTCATAGAGGAAGTGCAAAAGACGATTCCGCATGGCGCAAGGTATTGGAATATTTTAGTGCGGCTACCCAAATTGGTATGACAGCCACACCGAAAGCTGACGAAGGAGCAAACAACTTGGATTATTTCGGTGAACCAGTATATACCTATTCACTTCTTCAAGGCATTCAAGATGGTTTCTTAGCTCCATACAGAGTTACAGCAGACTTTATTAATATTGATTTACAAGGATGGACTCCAGAAGAAGGTGAAATAGATTTATTAGGCAAGGAGATTGAACAGAAACTATATCAAAGACAGAATATAGGTCGTGATCTTGCCATCAAGTTAAGGCGTAAAGTAGTAGCACATAGGATAACCCAAATGTTACATGACATTGGTCGTATGACAAAGACAATCGTATTCTGTTCTGATATTGAGGAAGCTGCCGAAATGCGGACGCTGCTTATCAATATGAATAGCGATTTATGTAAAAAGTCGCCTTACTATGTTACACGTATTGTTGGCGAGGATAAAGAAGGTAAGAAACAACTGGACAATTTCATTAGTGTAGATGAGCCTTATCCTGTAATTGTTACCACATCTGAACTTTTATCTACAGGAGTGGACTGCAAAACTTGTGGTTTAATCGTCATAGACAAAGAAATTGGTTCTATGACTGAATTTAAGCAAATCATTGGACGAGGTACACGACTTAGAAAAGACAAGGGTAAATGGCATTTGGAAATCCTTGACTTCCGTAATGCTACCGCAAAATTCAAAGATCCGGCATTTGATGGCGACCCTGAACCGGCCAAAGGAGGTGGAAAAAAGTCTAAGCCTTACAAAATCATTGACAACCCAAGCCCCACTGTATCAGAGCCTCGTGAGAAATATCTCATAAATGGTAAGGACATTCGTATTGCCCATGAAATAGTATCTGTATTGGGCGAAGATGGCAAGACGATGAGAACGGAAAGTGTTCAGTCGTTTGCTAAAAAGCAATTATTACGCCATTACCAAACTTTGGATGATTTTATCCAAACGTGGACGGAGGCAGAACGCAAACAAGCCATTATGGATGAATTGAAAGAATATGCTATTCTGATAGATGCTGTACGTGAAGCTAATCCGGCATTGAAGGATGCCGACATCTTTGATGTGATATGCCACGTTGCGTTTGACCAACCGCCATTAACAAGGAAAGAGAGAGCAAACAATGTAAAGAAGCGTAATTACTTCGGGAAGTACGAAGGTAAAGCCCGTGAAGTATTGGAGGCTCTTCTTGACAAATATGCAGAGAATGGTATTCTCGACTTTGAAAAGGCAAATATATTGGAGATACCGCCGTTCAACAGCATAGGAAAACCAACAAAAATCATAAAGTTATTTGGCGGTAAGGTTGCTTTTGAGCAAGCCATCAGAGAACTAGAATATCAAATTTATAAATCAGCTTAAAAATGGCAGTAAATAATATCATAAAGCGAATCCAAAATATAATGCGCCAAGACGCTGGTATCAATGGTGACGCACAGAGAATTGAACAAATGACTTGGATGTTTTTCTTGAAAGTCTATGACACTCAGGAAGAGACTTGGGAATACAAAGATGATAACTACAAGTCCATCATCCCCGAAAATTTGCGCTGGCGCAATTGGGCGGTAGATGAAAAAGACGGTGAAGCATTAACAGGAGAAGCATTGCTCTCTTTTGTCAATGAAAAACTGTTCCCTACTTTAAAGAATCTTCCGATAGACGCCAATACACCAAGAGCCAAAAGCATTGTTCTAGAAACATTTGCTGACTTAAACCAGTATATGAAGAATGGAACGCTTTTGCGTCAAGTGGTCAACATCGTAAATGAAATCGAATTTGACGATGCTGATGACCGCCACACATTTGGAGATATTTATGAGGGAATCTTGAAAGACTTGCAATCAGCAGGCAATGCAGGTGAGTTCTATACTCCACGTGCTTTGACAGACTTTATCGTGATGATGCTTGACCCGAAATTGGGCGAGACCTTTGGTGACTTCACCAGTGGTACAGGCGGCTTCCTTACCTCTGCTCTCAATTATATGAGTAAGAGCGTCAGTTCTGCCGAAGATGGAGAAAAACTGCAAAATGCAGTCGTGGGACAAGAATGGAAACCGCTACCTTATCTTTTGAGTATAACAAATCTGTTACTCCATGATATTGAAGCTCCCAATATAGCTAACTGTGATTCGCTTGGAACAAATATCACTGATTTCAAGGAAAGCGATAAAGTGGATGTTATCGGTATGAATCCTCCGTATGGTGGTAGCACAGAAGATAGTGTAAAAAGCAATTTCCCGGTGCAGTACCGTTCAAGTGAAACAGCGGATTTGTTCATAGCCCTTATCATGTACCGCCTCAAAGTTGGTGGTAGATGCGGTGTGATTATCCCAGATGGTTTCTTGTTTGGTACGGATGGAGCAAAACTTGCACTTAAAGAAAATTTACTCCGCAAGTTCAATCTGCATACCATCATCCGTTTACCGGGCTCGATATTCTCCCCATATACCTCTATTGCAACCAACATTCTTTTCTTTAATAATGAAGAAGCAGAGGGCTGCGAAGAAGGATTCAAGACTAAAGAGATATGGTTCTATCGCTTGGATATGCCGGAAGACTACAAGCACTTCTCAAAGACCAAACCAATGAAGGTGGAGCATACCCTACCTATTCAGGAATGGTGGAAAGACAGGAAAGAAATTATCAGTGATGAAGTGGGAGAAAAGAGCCGTGTGTTCACTGCCCAACAGTTGATTGATTTGGATTGCAACTTCGACCAGTGCAAGTTCCCGAAAGAGGAAGAAGAAATACTCCCTCCGGCAGAACTGCTCAAACAGTATTTTGAGAAACGTGCTGCACTCGACCATGAAATAGACAAAACGCTTTCTGAGATTCAAAAGATTCTCGGTATAGACATAAAATCATGCAACTGATAATTGCAAGGAGTGTTTATGTTTTATGTAATGACAATAAGTTGATACTATTAAACTTACAATTTGCTCCCGACATTTATGACGTGAGCAAATCAGAGCAAACTACGGTAGTTTCTTAGAATAAACAAATAATAATCAAAACAAGATTTGGTACGCTGCGTACCAAATCGCAATAGAAAGAAGATGAAAGATTTGACCATCTCAAACATAGAAAGGCAAAATGTACTTAACAACCGTTTTGCGGTCAGCAAAGTACAGGAGCATCTTGACATTGAAGGAATGCTCTTTGAGGGAGAGTATCGCTTTACAAAAAAAATGGTTGCCGACTTTTATCAAGTTGATACATCTACAATAGATCGTTACCTGCAATCAAATTCTGATGAATTGAAGCATAACGGATATATTTTATGTAAGGGTAAACAGCTGAAAGAGTTTAAGTTAGAATTTGCTCACCTTATTAATGAGGCGAGCAAAACAACACAACTTGGACTGTTTAATTTCCGCTCTTTCTTGAATATGGGTATGCTACTTACAGAGAGTGAAAAAGCCAAGAAAGTCCGTAGCCTTATCTTGGATTTTGTGATTACTACCATCAATGAAAAGACAGGTGGAGGAACAAAATATATCAACCGCAGGGATGTGCATTACCTTCCTGCCGCAATAACAGAGGAAAACTATCGTAAAAATCTCACTTCAGCCATCAATCAATATGTGGACGGACATCCCACATACAAATATTCTCAAATTACAGATTTCATATACAAGGCTGTATTCAAGGAGAATGCTAAGGAATACCGGGAAGTGTTGAAGTTGGATTCCAAAGACAATGTTCGACACACGCTGTATTCAGAGGTTTTATTGGTTATTTCTTCTTTTGAAAACGGTGTGGGTGCAGCTATCAATGAACGATTCAAGGAAAACGGTGGTAGAAAACTTACCATTGACGAAGTGGAGCGTATTGTAAACGAACTTGCCGAACATCCCATGCAGAAACCTTATCTGAATGATGCCAGAACAAAAATGGCTTCAAGGGACTTCAGTTTCCGGGATGCGTATCATGGTAACATTGCAGACTATCTGCAAGCTGTTACTCCTGAAGAGTTTGAACGATTCATCGGTGACCAGTCTATTGATTTTGACCGTATCTTAGCGGACAACAAAGATGTGCTTAAACGCTTAAAGCAGGCAGAAGATGAGTAAGGAAATTATTTACATAGATTACGATGAAGCCTTAAACATCTATGGCAAAATGATTGATGCCAGCGATGGCGGTTTTGAAGGAGTGCGCGATGAAGGTGGTATTCGTGCAACATTGGATTTTGTGCAAAATGATTTATACTATCCAACATTTGCCGACAAACTAACCTATCTGATGTATAGATTCTGCTCAGGGCATTTTTTCAATGATGGGAATAAGCGTATTGCATTGACTTTAGGTGCGTACTTCTTACATAAAAATAATTACTATTGGCACGCTTGCATCTGTATGCGTACATTGGAATCTATCATTTATCACGTGGCAGCATCGAACATCGACCAAGATTTGCTGCTACGCATCGTCAATAGCTTTTTGACCAGTAAAGATTATGACGAAGAACTGAAAATAGATATTGCCAATGCCATGAGCAAAGGTGAGTTAGGAATACAAAGCGAAGATTACGAATAAATGAATATAATTATGGCGAATGTACTTGAAATCATAAAAAACGAAATTACGCAAGATTATTATAAAAATAATTTTCCAAATGATGGTCAACGTTTCGTTGCGTGGTATATGCGGAATATACATCTTCTGGATCAAAGACAAGCTAAAGATGCCATCACAGACGGAGCCAATGATAAACAAATTGATGCCGTATATATTGATGAAGACGAGCAAAAAATATATATTGTACAAGGGAAATACTACCTTGGTGAATCTGTTGATGCAACTCCTGTGAGAGAAGTTATATCTGCTTGGAGCCAGTTTAGTAACTTAGCTCAATTACAGGAAAATGCTAATTCTAAATTAAAGACTAAAATATCAGAAATAGCAACAGCATTAGAAGATGACTCTTACTGCGTATGTTTTGAATTAATAACAACATCTATCTTTACGGATGCGGCTATGGATGATATACATTCATTCCAAACCAAATTATCAGAGGAAGATGATGCTGAATTGAATTATAGTACACAATTCTCCGTAGTTGATAAACAAGGTTTGGAAGATGCTTATAGTTGTGTTATTGAACAAACGAATCCAACTTTAAACCATACTATCAAGCTTGAAGCTGGTAAATATATGACGACAGAATTAGGGGCGACAAGCGTAATAGTTGCAGCCATGCCTCTGAAAGAATGTATAAAACTCCCTGGCATTAAAGATGGGTCTTTGTTCCAGAAAAATGTACGACAGAGTTTAGGCATTAACAATACCGTAAATAAAAAGATCAAGAAAACCATAAACGATCCGAATAAATGTGGTGACTTCTTCTTTTTTCATAATGGAATCAC
>OLIV01001342.1_pt1 | contig 12201 bp, 8 predicted proteins | sample 1601411 | NCBI WGS metagenome assembly OLIV01 (sample SAMN03922450, study PRJEB24848) | human gut metagenome | isolation source: stool sample | host: Homo sapiens | place: Germany | collected 2009-11 | reverse complement strand
GTCGGCAGCGTCAGATGTGTATAAGAGACAGCCTCAGAAAAATGTGAAGTCAGCCGCGGTTCTTTATCCGGACAGGTTACGATTTTATTTATGTTTTCTTTCTTCTTTAATTTATGGAACCCCGCGGCAGTTCACATTTTTCTTCGGAACACACTGTATGCTCTCCGGCTAATTCAGGTTTACGAGCGAGGCGCTTTGCTACCTTGCATTCTGGCAGTGCCGGACTTATTTCACTGGCGTGAAATTTTGTCCGGCACTTTTTACTTTTTAAATTTAAAGCTCATTTCTCAGATGCGAAACGAGCTTATTTAGTAGTTATATATTGTTTATAAATAAATATTCTGAGCCGCCTTGAAAACACAAGAAAAACTGATTTTAAATAATTACACTTATATCACATTTTTACGGCTCGTATTTGCTGCCGGCCGGGTCGGTTACTGTGTAGTCGCCGCCGGATATGTCGGCTGTGGTTTCAAAGTCTGTGATGTCCTGATTTACGGTACCATCGAACAGGTCATATGTGAAGGTGTAGCCCTGTGCCGATACTGCTTTGACATATATTTTGATATTGCTAGCGGCTGTGACAGGGATTAAGTCTTCGATTTTGACTGTGCCTTCGAGGCTATGGAGCTTACCGTCGTCCTCTTTTGAGGCATCAGAGGTATCATTTTCCGTGTTATTCTTTGAACCATCTTTTTTGGCATCATCCTTCCGGCTTAAGGCGGATGTGATGGAGTCTGTGTCTGCAGAGTCTGCACTATCTGTGCCGTTTTCTGCCAACAGCTGTCGGATATCGTATGTCTTTAGCTCTGTATCTGAGCTTGCAACTACGAGCTGCACACTGTTAAAGTCAAAGTAATCATTTCCCATGACCGCTACATCTACATCTGTGCCAAGCTTTATGCTGCCATTGTCAAAGGTTGGTTTATTGGCAAGTATGCCAGATGCTACATTTTTGAACACTGATGTCACACCTTCAAACTCATCGAGCACCTCTGTGCTTCTCTTATTTCCGTCAACAAACAGAAATGTCACATTGCCTGCATAGTCCTCAGACAGTGGAAGGGTGGCCTCTCCCGTATACTTGATGCCGTTGAGCTCGAGCGGTATCTCGTTTGTACCGAAAAATACACTGGTTTTTGTATCCTCTGTGTACTCCTTTGGCACCACCGAGACAGAGACTGTGTATGTCATATCGGTAAAATCTGCACTTTTTAAGGAAATGTCCCAGTCTGTTATGAGGCTGGCCTCCTCCTCAAGGGTGGACTTGATATCATCCTGCATGGTCTGCACATCGGAAAGTATCACCGATGTGTTGTCTGAGGTGTATGACATCTGTGTCTCGAGCTTTTTTATCCTGTTATTAAGCAATACTGCCCCCGCAATAAGTGCGGCGAGCAGTATTATGGTAATCGCATTGAAAATATTTTTTTTCAAATTCATATTATAGTGTTATTCCTCATCTTCCTCTGCAGCTACAGCTATTCCAAGCTCCTCAAGCTGCTTTGGATCTACAGTTCCGGGTGCCTCTGACATGAGGTCCGAAGCGTCCTTTACCTTAGGGAATGCAATAACCTCCTTGATATTGTCTGTATGCAGCATATGCATGCAGATACGGTCAACACCGAAAGCAAGTCCTGCGTGTGGCGGTACACCATATGAGAATGCATCAAGCAGGAATCCAAACTGCTCATGTGCACGCTCCTTTGTGAAACCAAGCACCTCAAACATCTTCTCCTGAATGTCATCCTGATGGATACGCACTGAGCCTCCACCAAGCTCTGTACCATTGAGTACGATATCATATGCCTTTGCACGAACTGCGCCCGGATCTGAGTCTATCTTGTCCCAATCCTCCTCCATAGGCATAGTGAATGGATGATGCATTGCCATAAATCTGTTTTCCTCATCAGACCACTCAAGAAGTGGGAACTCTGTTACCCAGAGGAAATTGTACTTGTTCTCATCAATCAGGCCAAGCTCAGCTCCGAGCATGAGACGAAGCGCTCCAAGTACATTCCATACGATTTTATTCTTGTCTGCTGCGAAAAGGAGTAAATCTCCCGGCTTTCCGTTCATCTTTGCAACAAGTGCATCAAGCTCAGCTTCTGTCATAAACTTGGCAAATGATGACTTGTATGTACCATCCTCATTGATGCACAGATAAGCAAGTCCCTTTGCTCCACAGCCCTTTGCGTGCTCTACAAGCTTGTCAATCTTCTTACGAGGCATCTTTGCCTGTCCCTCTACATTGATACCGCGAACAGAGCCACCGTTTTCAAGAGCTCCTGTGAATACTCCAAAGCCACAGTCCTTTACCACATCCGAAACATCGCAAAGCTCCATACCAAAACGTGTATCAGGCTTGTCAGAACCAAATCTGTCCATAGCCTCCTGCCAAGGCATACGCTTAAACGGAATCTCAACATCCACATTTATGACCTCTTTAAAAAGGTGCTTTAACAGTCTCTCATTTACCTCGATTACATCATCGATATCTACAAATGAAAGCTCCATATCTGCCTGTGTAAACTCAGGCTGTCTGTCTGCACGCAGATCCTCATCACGGAAGCATCGTGCAATCTGGAAATATCTGTCATAGCCTGAAGCCATCAGAAGCTGCTTAAAGAGCTGTGGTGACTGTGGAAGCGCATAAAAATGTCCGTGGTGTATACGGCTTGGCACAAGATAGTCTCTGGCGCCCTCCGGTGTAGACTTGCAAAGGATTGGTGTCTCTATCTCCAAAAATCCCTCGTTTGCCATAAAGTCACGCATCACGCGAAGTACATTGCTTCTGAGCATGAGATTTCTCTGGATATCAGGACGGCGAAGATCCAGATAACGGTATTTAAGTCTGATGTCTTCGCTGGTCTTTGAATTCTCCTCAATATGGAATGGAGGTGTCTGTGCCTCTGAAAGCACTCTGATTGATGTAGCGATAACCTCGATATCACCTGTCTTTAAGTTCTCATTGACAGCAGCTGTTCTCTTCTGGACAGTTCCCTCAACTGCGATGACGAACTCACTTCTTAAGGTGCCTGCCTTTTCAAAGCCCTCTGCACCTACATTTTCCTCACCGAATACTATCTGAAGTATTCCGCTTCTGTCTCTTAAATCTACGAAAATGAGACTTCCTAAATTTCTTCTCTTCTGTACCCAGCCCATGACGGTGACCTTCTCACCTATATTGGCATTTGATACCTCTGTACATCTATGGCTTCTATGTAAGCCCTGCATTGATTCTGCCATTTTATGCTCCTTATATTTCTACTATATATTTATTCTAATGTCTGTCTGGTACCGCTGCTACACAGCTAATCTGCTGCTTATCAGATTCCTATCTGTTAAAGAACTCAACAAACTCCTCGTAGCCCTCTTTCATAAGCTGCTCCTTCTGGAATTTCTTGTTCTTGTTCATGCGCACAACGAGCACCTGCTGTCCGTTTGCTCTTGCGTCTTTTGCCTGGTTCATGACATCAACAAGCTTGTCTGCCGGATATTTCTTCTCAACCAGATAAGCCACCTTCTTTGGACTCTCAGGAATCTTGAAGCCGCTCTCCATGAGAAGCAGGATAATTCTCTCAAAACCGATTGAAAAACCACAGGCCGGTACATCATTTCCGGTGAACTTTCCAATCATCTTGTCATATCGTCCGCCACCGCCACAGGCTGCGCCAAGCTCAGGCATTGATATCTCAAAAATAGTTCCTGTGTAGTAGCTCATTCCACGAACAAGTGTAGGGTCAAATACGAGCTCAAACTTTGCTCCCTTTGTGGCATTGACAGCAGTAGCTATCTCTGTCATATTTGTAACCACTTCTTCGTCTAAATATTCACCGAGCTTTTCTGAAAGTATATTTACACCCTCAGTGACATCCCTTGTCTGCTCCTAAAGCTTGAACAAATCAAGATATTTGTCAATATTTTCCTGTGGATAGCCATCCTGTGCAAGCTCACTTGCAACGCCTTCCACTCCTATCTTGTCCATCTTATCGAGTGTGATAAATACGCTGTCGTAGTCCTCCTCAGCAAAACCACTGTAAGCAGCCATTGCCTTTAGGATTCTTCTCTCGTTGATTCTTATCTCAAAGTTCTCGAAGCCGAGTCTGCCGATTGTGGTAGTGGTTGCTGTAATCAGCTCTATCTCTGCCAGATTGCTTGGCTCTCCGAGTATATCTATATCACACTGTGTAAACTGTCTGTAGCGGCCTCTCTGAGGTCTGTCTGCTCTCCACACACTGCCCATCTGAAGTGCCTTAAACGGCGATGGCAGGTTGTTGGCATTGTTTGAATAATATCTTGAAAGTGGCACTGTAAGGTCATAGCGCATTCCAAAGTCTACTACATCAGACTCTTCCTTTGCTGTCTCCAGATTCAGCTTCTCGCCTCTCTTCATTACCTTGAAGATCAGCTTCTCATTTTCTCCGCCCTGCTTACTTGTGAGATTTGCTATATTCTCCATGCATGGTGTCTCTATCGGTGTAAATCCGAAGCTTCTGTATGTATCCTTGATCACACTTGTCACATAATCACGGATTTCCATCTCTGCAGGTAGTATATCCTTCATGCCGTTGACCGGCTTTTTGCTCAGTGCCATTTGGTTTCCTCCATCTATATTAAAATATTGAATTCATTAGCTATTCTATTATACTTTTCGGTTTTGCAATCGTCAAGGGTTTATGGCAATTATACGGGCTGCAAGCCACGGCACCGCCAGGGTACACGCATATGCTTTGCTTTCGCTACGCTTTGCCGCTAAGATACTGTACGGATTATGCTTTTTATTCTTCTATGCTTGACGAAACCGTCGAAACGCGCCTTCCATGGCGCGGTTCTCCTTGACTTGCCCTCCATGGCAAGTCATTTCTGTGCTTCATGTGCATAATCCTACAGTATCTAAGCGGCTTCGCTATTCGCTCAATCAAATGCATATGCGTGTACCCTGGCGGTGTCGTGGCTTGCAAATGCTAATGCACATCTACTGTGGTGGATTGCAAATTCCGCACGGTGACAAGCCCATGGATTTTGCTTCATCAAGCGTTACCTCTGTGTCACTCTTTTTCAAGGTCCGACAGCCAGCACGGTGATATTTCTTGCCGGTTGCTGTGATATGAACCATAGTCTCGCTGTTTGAGGAATCTGCAGCGCTATTTTCTGCTGCTGAGCTGTCTGAGCCTGATGATGCACTTCCTGTTGTACTGCCTGAAGAGCCGGATTCTCCTGCCCCGCTTCCAGCGCTGCTCTGCGAGCCTTCATTCTGCGGTGTATCCGTCTGAGCGCTCTGCTGCGGAGTGGTGCCATCCAGCCAGCTGTCACCATTCTCATAGTTTATTCCGACTCCGGGCTGCACATTATAGCAATAGACATTAAAAAGTATGCCGCCACCATTATCCTCAACCGACTTTGCCTCTATGAGAACGCCGTTTGCAACTAGATTGCTGCCCGAGAACATAGGAGTCACCCTGTAAAGCACATGATTTCCTGTATTGTTTACATAATCCGCTACCAGATTCTCAAACGGCAGCATTCCCTCCACATTCAGGTATCTCGTACCGGTAATAAGATTCTTCGGATTGGCATTTTCGCCGGCAAGCTGATAGCCAATAAGATGACAGCGATTATATAAATACCTGTCCTTTATCACATCATACTTCACCGTATGCCAGCCTGATGGCTTTATCATGCCTATCTTACCACGCTCCTCAGTCGGCATGATATCCTTGCAGATATTGGCATAAGCCACACCGCATCTGCCAAGTGAATCCAAATCACTGTAATTTTCAAAAGCAGTGGTAGTCATATCGCTGTCCGTAAAAAAAGGCTCATTATTGTTGACAGCCACGTATGCCTTGCCATCATATGCTGGAATCGCATCAAGGGAAACGTAGGAATTGTTATTTACCAGATCCTCCTGTGGCTTTCCTGAATCCGCCTGTCCTGTACCGTTAGCACCTGAATCAGCTTCCGCCGGATCACTTCCACTCTGTGCACCATCCACATTATCCTTGCTGCCTAAAGCACCGGAAGAATCCTCACCTGCCACTTCAGCTCCTGCGGCATACCCGGCACCTTCAGTGCCGGATAAATCAGTGGAGGCACAGCCTGTAAAAATTGTAGCAATTGCAAGTAACTCACATAATGCAATTGCTGCTGTTTTCCTTAACTTTAGCCATATGTTCATATAAAATCACTCTTTCTATCAATCGATTGATATTGGATTTTCCCTAATTACAATAAATTAAATGAATACTTAAATTACTAAACCTAATATACTTTTATTTCCTCGCTTCATTCATTATAACAAACATTTGTTTGTTTTTCAACCCTTGCTGTAAAGCTATACATTTCCGTGTGCACCACGACCGGGCAGAACTTACGGCTCGAACTCAAAAAAGCCACCCCAGGCATAACACCCGGTGTGGCTTTTAATCATGTATTATGAAATTATACGAATCACCTAATGTGGATCAATACTGCTATATTGCAGAACAAATCTACTCGCAAAGCTTAGAAAACTCATCCGCAACAAACTGAACCTTGGTTCCGATAATAACCTGAACAGAATTCTTGCCAGGCTTCATAACGCCTGCAACACCTGCAGATTTAATCTTCTTGTCATCAACCTGAGTGATATCCTTAACCTCAAGTCTGAGTCTTGTGATGCAGTTGTCAATGCTTGCAATATTGTCTTTGCCACCGCAGCCCTCAAGAATAGTCTTTGCTACTGCTGTGTAGTCATTGTTAGAAAGCACTGCCTTCTTCTCTGCCTCGACATCATCGTCCTCTCTACCAGGGGTCTTAAGATTCCATTTCTTGATAGCGAAATAGAATACAATGTAGAATACGATAAAAGCTGCGATTCCAAGAGGAATGATGAGCCATGTCCTTGCTGCAGCCGGAAGTGAAGATGAGAATAATAAATCCATCGCACCGGCTGAGAATGAGAAGCCTGCTCTAAATCCAAGAGCTACTGTAACCATTGTGAAAATACCATAAAGTAAAGCATAAATCACATAGAGACCAGGAGCAAGGAACATAAATGCAAACTCGAAAGGCTCTGTAACACCACAGATGAATGCACAGATAGCTGCAGAAGCAAGGATACCGATGGCAGCCTTTTTCTTAGCAGGCTTTGCGCACTTAACCATAGCAAGTGCTGCACCAGGAATACCAAACATCATACATGGGAAGAAACCTGACATGTACATTCCGAGGCTCCATGAAACATCCTTTGATGTCTCGCCTGCCCAGAAATGTTTGAGGTCTCCAAGTCCGATAGTATCGAACCAGAATACATTGTTTAATGCGTGGTGTAATCCTGTAGGAATTAACAGACGGTTCAGGAATGCATAGATACCTGCACCGACTACATCAAAACCAACGATTGCTTTACCGATAGATACAAGAGCACCGAAAAGTAATGGCCATACAAACAGTAATACTACAGATACAAGGATTGAAACAACACCTGCGATAATTGCTACGCAACGCTTGCCACTGAAGAATGACAGCCAGTCAGGAAGCTTTGTATCCTTAAATCTGTTGTAACACAAAGAACCAATAATACCGGCCAAGATACCAATAAATGGGTTTTGAATCTTGTCGAATGCAAGTGTCTTTGTAGCGCTGTCAGCGATAGATGGCATGATTGTGGTAACAAAGCCTGTAGACAGGAGTGTTGTCATCATCAGCCATGAAGCTAAAGCTGCAATACCGCCAGTACCGTCGTTCTTATCCGACATACCGACACCAACGCCGATTACAAAAAGGATGGCCATGTTGTCAATCAAAGCGCCCCCGGCTTTAACTAAAAACAGACCTATTAAATTTCGCGCACCTTCGATATCACCACCTTGCATGGTTGCAGGACATAAATAATATCCAATACCCATGAGGATACCACAGATAGGAAGCACCGCTACGGGAAGCATTAAAGCTTTACCCAGTTTTTGAAGAAATTTCATAAATTTCCCCTCCTTTACATTATGTATACTAAACTGGAGATACTCCAATAAAGTTCGTTATTATTATATAATTATATTCAAATCTACGCGAGACTTAAAATCTCATCACCGGCGGATACATTCCCCTCTTTGAGCATCTTTATCTCACTATAATCAGCAGTGTTGCCAATTAAAACCGGAGTAATGACATTAAGATCTGCTGCCTTAATCTGCTTCAGGTCAGCCTCCATCAAAAGGTCACCCTTCTTCACCTGATCACCAACGGAAATATGTGATTTAAAAGGATCACCCTTTAGTGTCACTGTATCCAGACCAATGTGCAAAAGCAGCTCGACTCCCTGAGTGGTCGTCATGGTAAAAGCATGAAGCGTATCAAATACAGCTGTCACCTCACCATCCGCCGGAGCGTAAAACCTGCCCTCAGAAGGAATCACGGCCACGCCGTCTCCCAATATCTTCTCAGAAAAAGTAGGATCCGGAACCTCTGTAATAGGAACCACTCTGCCGTTGCACGGAGAACAGATCACCTTTCCCTTTGACTTATTCTTAAAAAAACCTAACATGATATCTCCTTTCCGTCGATATACACACTCACAATATCCAAATCATCATTGAGAAGCACAAAATCTGCTCTCTTTCCTGCAGAAATGCTGCCTGCTTCATCATAGATGCCAATCTCCTTAGCCGGATTGGCTGTAGCACACATAATTGCCTCCTCAAGCGGAATACCTGCCTGCCTTACTGTGAAACGCATACAATCCATCAGATTGGTTGCTGAGCCTGCAATTGTCCCATCATGGAGTGTGGCAAGCGGACCTCTGACCGTCACTGCCTGTCCACCGAGTGTATACTCGCCATCCTCAAGCCCTGTGGCTCTCATGCTGTCACTTATTAAAATCATGCGCTTCGCACCAAACATGGCAAATGTTGCCCTGATAACCGACGGGTGAATATGCACACCGTCACAAATGAGCTCTGCATGACACTTTTCTGAATCTCTCACAGCCCCGATAACTCCCGGATTCCTGTGATGAAGCGGTGGCATCGCATTATACAAATGTGTAGCATGGCTTGCACCATGCTCAATAGCCTCTACTGCTGTGTCATAATCAGCCGCTGTGTGTGCTATTGAAACCACAACACTTCCTCTTACCCTGTCTATAAAATCAATCGCGCCCGGCTCCTCCGGAGCAATATCTACAAGCTTTATCAAGCCATGGGCCGCATCCTGAAGTTCACAGAAATAATCATAATCACATCGCATGATATTCTCTGCCGCCTGTGCGCCCTTTTTAGAAGGACTGATAAAAGGTCCCTCCATATTGATACCTACAAGATGTGCACCACCATGATAAGTATAATCACCGGCATTTTTCATGACACTCAAAAGCTCATCCCTTTGAATGGTCATAGTAGCCGGACACACGCTCGTCACTCCGATAGAAGCCTCGTATGCTGTAATCACATCAAGCGCTTCTTTGGTGCCGTCACACATATCAGCTCCCTTGCATCCATGAAAATGAATATCCACAAGACCCGGTATCATGATAAGACCTGATGCATCTATAATCTCCTGCGGTGCGCTGTCATTAGCCGCGTCCGTGTCCGCTGTTCTCTCCAAAACACTGTCAAAACGGCCATCCTTAACGACAACATCGCCTTGCATAAAGCTGCCATCCTCTGTAAATACCCTTGCATTTTTTATTATCATATATATGCACCTTCTAACTAAAAAACATCTACAAGCAACTCAGAGCAGCCTCATCCGCTACAAGCGTAACATCATTGTGCAGCTGTAATACAGAAGCCGGCACCTGTGGTGTAATCGGTCCAAAGAAAGCCTTGTGCACAATCTCTGCCTTATCCTCACCACTTGCAACAATAAGAATCTTCTTAGCCTGCATGATGGTCTTGATGCCCATCGTATAAGCCTGCTTCGGAACATCATCAGCCGATGCAAAGAAGCGCTTATTGGCCTCAATAGTAGACTCTGTCAGATTCACACAGTGTACCTGCTTGTCAAAAGACTCGCCCGGCTCATTAAAACCGATATGGCCATTGTGTCCGATACCAAGAAGCTGTAAATCAACACCGCCAAGAGACTGAATCAGCTCTGTATAGCGCTTGCACTCCTTCTGAGAATCCGGCTCCATGCCGTTTGGCAGGTGAGTATTCTCAACCGGAATATTCACATGATCAAACAAATTCTGATGCATAAAATAATAGTAGCTCTGGTCATTCTCACGGCTTAATCCCTTGTACTCATCAAGGTTCACCGTCATAACCTCTGAGAAATCCAAATCCCCCTTCTTGAACCACTCAACGAGCTGCTTATACAAGCCGATAGGTGTAGAGCCTGTAGCCAGTCCCAATACACAATTAGGCTTCATAATCACCTGTGCCGATACGATATTTGCAGCCTTTCTGCTCATATCTGCATAATCCTTAGCATGATATATTCTCATGAAAAATCCCCCCAATTCGTAAAATATAACCAATACTATCTGCACAACCTTCAAATGTGCTGTTCGATTACATATATGCATTTTACCTCGTATAGGACATTTTGTCCAGTACTTTTTGTTATATTTTGCACATTTTATAAAAAAAGTATTAAATTTTAATGCGGTAAAGTGGTAAAATTGCATAAAAATTCACTTCACCCGAATCTATAATTTCTTACCTACCACCCTGCATCTCTTTCTGCAGAACTAAAATAATCCGTTACACTTATATCTAATATAGCGGATTACCCTGTAAAATACAATTATTTATAATCTTGAGTGTCCAGCCATAGACCATCATACTGTCATTATTAAGAGAAAATGACAGCATATTTTTATCAGAGAGCAGTGAATTACTTTGTCCCATATGTCAGAAAGGCGGTCTTGTCTTCCGTGATTAGCATTGTAAGCAGATAAGCACAAAAGAAACCACCGCAGAATTTAGCTTAGTTAAAGTGTTAAATTCTGCGGTGGTTTTAATTATGCAGTCTTTTTAATTTCTATATCCATAATACCAATACCAATATAGCGCGTTCACCAGATTTTTTAATTCAGCAGATGAATTTCCACTATTAATGACCTTCTGTGAATAGCTGAACGGACCATAGTCCAGCTCTAAAATACAGGTCTTATTCTTTTCGGTGACTTTGCATGCATAATTACTATTCAGGTTGCGTGCCATTATTCCGTTTATATCTACACAATACACCCCATCTGAAGCCTTTTTAGGTGTCAGACTGACTTCATTGCCATCTGCATTAACATAGCTGAACTTGTAATTGTTTATATCACAGCCTTCGTTTACCATAAAATAATGTCTTACTGTCATCTCAGACTTACATATCAGAGAGCTTCCGTAATATGTCAGTCCATTACTCTGACTATTTGCACTATCTGTTTTAATAACAGCCTTATATGCAGCAAAATCAGCTGCTGCGACAATTTTATCGGTATCGCTTAAAATAGCGTTTGCCGGCTTATCAGTGTTATATTTAAAGAAGCTCTGCGCTGCCGTTCCATAGTTTAAGAGTGCTTTCACAAGCTTAATGGTTTCTTCCGGATACTCGTTTGATTTTGACAGGAGCTCGGTGGCATATTCTTTTACACTGTAAGTGTATTCATTTCCACTATTACCATCCACCACCATTTTGGCTTTAACAGTATCTGACATCTGTGCAGCATTTAGTGGACATGCAAACTTATATATAACCTTTCCGTTTTTCTCAACAGGGATTGCATCGTTTACGCTGACCTTATATGGCTGGCTATTATTCACCGTAAACTCCATATATGCGTTGCTGTTTGATTTGATACTTTCAGGAAGCTCCATATAGTAGTTCATATCAATATTATCTTTTAAAGTAAGGCTTCTGCCAACAAGCTTCTCAGAATCTTTTTCTACATTATTGGCGGTAAATGCTTTAATACAGAAATTACCATACACATTCTGATAATTCCAACTGCTGGAATATGCCAACCCTGTCCCATAGAAATAATAGCTTGCCGTATTATCACTTGACGCATGATTCTCCCACACCATTTCATTATTATAATTTACATCCCCGGTCATCGCTGCCTCAATGTCAACGGCAGGTGTATCAGTAGTCACTACAACCGAATAGCTTGTCCCAGGCTTCAGATTAACCGCTGATTTAAGTGGAATTGTGTATACTCCGGCATAGGTTGTCTGCCCTGTAGTGGTAGCAGTCTCCTGCTTTGTTCCGCTTATTGGC
>OLIV01001341.1_pt1 | contig 12201 bp, 11 predicted proteins | sample 1601411 | NCBI WGS metagenome assembly OLIV01 (sample SAMN03922450, study PRJEB24848) | human gut metagenome | isolation source: stool sample | host: Homo sapiens | place: Germany | collected 2009-11 | reverse complement strand
GTCGTCGGCAGCGTCAGATGTGTATAAGAGACAGTCCTCCCTCTCTTCGTCTCTTCATCTTCTCCCTCGTCTCCCTGTAGGGAGCGTCGGTGGTCCAGATCTTGCCTGAAATATATTTTATATTTCTCTGCTCCAGCACTCGGCGTATGATCTGTATCACATCTTCATCCATAGCGATCTCATTTAGTAAAATTCAATTAATCTATCAGGATTCACGAAACGGAACGCTACTTTTGCGACCTTTTGATCAATAGTAAATACATTACCTATAATCGGTTCATTATCTATATACTTCTTTTTCTTTCGCGAATATCCCATAACCATCCCTATCGCCGAAAGTCCTGCATCGTTAATGTTGGATTGCTCTGCATTGATGTAAAACACGAGTCGATCATTGTTTGTGATACAATTATCAAACTCAAACTTTGATAGAATTTTCTCAGGAATAGGATTATTATGTAAATTAACAGTAATCAATCCTGCCTTCGTAAAGATACCACCATTATGCTGTTTGAAACGAATTTCAAAATGCACTTCACCTTGTGAGATGAGTTTACCGTCGACATACTCCTCATATCGATCAACAGGAAATGGAAACTCTCTGAACGTCAGAGTTTGAAAAATAGGCCATCTATCCATAGAGCTTAAGATTATTAGTGCTGTTGGCTACCTTTGCAGCAATAATTACACATGTTACATATATACAAAAAACGTGGAGCCAGTCCTGTCACTCGTTCCACTGTAGAAAGGCCTTCGCATTGCCCTGATTGTCGAAACGAGCAACGACGAAAGCCCCACGCTGATGCATATATAGAACTCCCACACTATCACAAACATTATGATAATGCAAGCGTAATATTATACTTCACCCTTGGGGCGTTCCCGTTGCTTTGTTTTTGACAATCAGATGAGTTTGCGAAGTTCTTCTACAGTCAAAACCAAAGCGTCCAGTAACGCCTTATGTATATATGCCCTCAGCCTCCACGTCACATACGACATGCAACTTCAGCGTGAGGACAGTGCAAAAATATAAAATACTTCCGTAACTTCCAAACATTTTCGCACTTTTCTTTGTTTTCGGTGGCAACTTTCTTATTCAATCGCCAGCACAACAACATCTTAACAATATTGTAACACCTGTTTAAATCACCTGTAACATCGTACTCGTACCTTTGCACCCGGAAAAGCAAGGGGAGAAATGTATCTAGCTATGTTGAGACAAGCCCCTATATAATAAGGTATATAAACACATTAATAAAATATATGAGTACGATTTATCTTTGTATTGTGATCTTCCTGCTCTGTCTGGCAGTGTTTGATCTCTTCGTGGGAGTCAGCAACGATGCTGTCAACTTCCTGCAATCTGCCATCGGAGCTAAGGTGGCTAAGTTTCGCACGGTGCTCATCATCGCATCCTGCGGTGTTGTACTAGGTGCCATCATGTCATCGGGAATGATGGATATCGCCCGACACGGCATCATGAGTCCAGATCACTTTACCTTCGAGGAAGTGATGACGCTCTTCCTAGCCGTCATGGTGACGGATGTCATCATTCTGGATGTGTTCAACACGCTGGGTATGCCTACTTCAACCACCGTTTCGTTGGTGTTCGAGCTCCTGGGAGGTGCCTTCATCCTCGCAACTCTGAAGATGTATGGAGACGACAGCCTCAACTACGGTGTCTTGCTGAACAGTAACAAGGCATTGGAGGTAATCATGGGTATTTTCTCATCCGTCATCATCGCCTTCGTATTCGGTGCCTTCGTGATGTGGCTTTCCCGAATCGTCTTCACCTTCAACTATCGCAAGTATTCACGCTACAGCATCGCCATCTTCGGTGGTATCGCCTTCACGGCCCTCTCTTACTTCATCTTCATGAAGGGATTGGGTAAGAGTCCTTACCTGCCAGCAGAATGGCGCGATTATATCGACCAGAACCTCGGCTTGCTGCTCTGCATCACCTTCGTAGGTTCTGCCATCGTGATGGAGTTCCTGCATCTCTGCCGCATCAACATCTTCAAGTTTACCGTGTTGATGGGTACATTCGCTCTGGCAATGGCTTTCGCCGGCAACGACCTGGTGAACTTCATCGGTGTGCCTCTCGCTGGTCTTTCTTCTTATCAGGACTATATGGCAAATGCCAACGGTGCTGCTCCAGACCAGTTTATGATGACTTCTCTGATGGACAGCGCCAAGACCACTCCTGTATATCTTCTCGCAGCCGGTGCCGTGATGATCATCGCCATGGCAACTTCCAAGAAGGCTCAGAACGTAATCAAGACTTCTGTGGATTTGAGCCGTCAGGACGAGGGTGACGAGATGTTCGGAAGCTCTTCTGCAGCCCGCGTCATCGTCCGCAACTGCCAGGCTACAGATTCATGGTTGAAGCAGTTTATGCCAAAGGCTCTGATGAACTGGATCAACAGCCGTTTCGACAAGAAAGATGTAGAGTTGGAAGAGAGCGCTGCCTTCGACGTGGTTCGTGCAGCCGTAAACCTGGTATTGGCAAGTATGCTCATCACCATCGGTACCAACCTGAAGTTGCCACTCTCTACTACATACGTAACCTTTATGGTGGCTATGGGTTCTTCACTAGCAGATAGAGCTTGGAGCCGTGAGAGTGCCGTGTTCCGTGTAACCGGTGTATTGAGTGTAATTGGTGGATGGTTTATCACTGCCGGTGTAGCTTTCGCAGCCTGTGCCATTATCTGCCTCATCATGCACTTCGGAGGTGTAGGTATCCAGAGCTGCTTCATGGCATTGGTTATCTTCCTGCTCATCCGCAGCAACATCCAGTATAACAAGAAGGCTAAGGAAGAGGGCAAGAGCAGTACCTTCCAGCTGATGATGCGTTCACGCGACCCGGAGATTGTATGGGATTTGCTTCGCCGTCAGGTTTCACGCACCCAGTCTTACGTCTGCCACTTCGCCCTGAACGAGTTCAACCAGATTATGGATGGTCTTGCCAACGAGAATACCCGCGACCTTCGTCATGCCAACAAGAATCTGAAGAAGGAGCAGGATATGCTGAAGAAGTTCCGCCGTCAGGAGATGCTCGGTTTGAAGAAATCGCCTATCGAGATTGCCATCGAGCGCAATACCTGGTTCCATCTGGGCGCCAACAGCAACCAGCAGTTTATCTACTCTCTGCGCCGTATGCTCGACCCTATCAAGGAACATGTTGACAACAACTTCAATCCGCTTCCTGCTGAATACATCAAGGAGTTTGCTCCTGTACGCCAGAAGATCAACGACCTGATGCGCATGAGCTGCGAACTGATTGAAACTGGAAGATATGACAGCTATCGCGAGATTCTTGCCGAGGCAGATGCCTGCAAAGACGAACTCTCTGTTCTCCGCAAAAAGCATATCGACCGCATCCAGCACATGACTGACAATACGCTGATGCAGATTTCTCTGGTTTATCTCAACGTACTGCAGGAAAGTCAGGAATTCCTGAGTGTGATGAGGCATCAGTTAAGAGCTGCAAAGAAGTTTATGGAAAAGTAAAAATTCACTGACATCTTGTCACGAAACTACTTTTTGGTATATCTGTTGCATGATGACAGATGACAGCGGATAACAAGAGTGTTATTTTGCTATCACAATATAATCTGAAAAGGTTAGTTTCTCATAGGTTAAGATTGTTAGGTTTAGTTTTTAGAAAAAAGTTTTAGGTTTTTAGTTAGATAAGGGCTTCAAGTGCTAGTGATTAGTATTTGGAGCCATTTTTTTGCCCAAATATTTGGCTATTAGGAAGAAAAGTTGTAATTTTGCAGCCGATTTCTGAAAAGAATCATCATATTCAATAACCCGAGTGCTTGGTAAACCTCGTAAAAAACAAGAAAATGGACAAGAAAAAAACTCAAGTGAGCGTGCTGTTTATGCTTTTCAGCATCCTCTTCTGCGTTTGCCTGATTGCAGCAAACGTACTCGAAACAAAGCAAATCGCCTTCGGGCCAGTTTCCCTTACCGGTGGACTCATCGTATTCCCTGTAAGCTACATCATCAACGATGTGGTATGTGAAGTATGGGGCTATCAGAAAGCGCGTCTGTTGATCTGGACCGGCTTTGCGATGAACTTCTTCTTCGTGGCACTGGGTGCTATCTGCGATGTAATTCCTGCAGCACCTTATTGGACCAACGATGCCGGTTTTCATGCCATCTTCGGTCTGGCACCCCGCATTGCAGCAGCCTCTTTCGTAGCCTTCATCATCGGTTCGTTTGCCAATGCTTATGTAATGAGCGTGATGAAAATCCGCGATGGTGGCAAGCATTTCTCTGCCCGTGCCATCCTCAGTACCATTGCAGGTGAGAGTTGCGACAGTCTTATCTTCTTCCCACTTGCCCTGGGCGGTGTGGTGCCTGCATCAGAATTGCCTTGGCTCATGCTCTGGCAGGTGATACTGAAGACAGCCTACGAGATTGTGGTATTGCCTCTGACCATCCGTGTAGTGAAATACGTGAAGAAGCATGAAGGTGAAGATACATACGACAATAACATCTCCTACAATGTATTCAAGATCTTCAGCCTCGGCTAAAAGACATCAGTAAATTTCAAACATTAAAACATTACCAAGCGTGGATAGAAAAGAAGACGGTCTTCAGGCATTAGGTGCCAAGACTACATATAGAATGGATTATGCGCCAGAGGTGCTCGAAACTTTCGTGAACAAGCATCCTGGCAATGATTACTGGGTACGTTTCAACTGCCCTGAGTTTACATCGCTCTGCCCTATTACGGGACAGCCAGATTTCGCAGAGATTCGCATCAGCTATATTCCTGACGTAAAGATGGTAGAGAGCAAGAGTCTGAAACTTTATCTCTTCAGTTTCCGCAATCATGGCGACTTCCATGAAGACTGCGTGAACATCATCATGAAGGATCTCATCAAGCTGATGGACCCTAAATATATTGAGGTAACAGGCATCTTTACTCCTCGTGGCGGCATCAGCATCTGGCCGTATGCCAACTATGGCAAGCCAGGCACCAAATACGAGAAACTGGCAGAGCAGAGATTCGCTACTCACGAATAAAAAACAAGAAACCTCGGAAGATTGGCAGATTGCTTTTCTTCCGAGGTTTTTTATTGTTTATTGCTGATGAAATTACGGGAACTGAGGATAATCCTCGAAGCGAGGCTTGCGCTTCTCAAGGAACGCCTTGCCACCTTCCTGAGCCTCATCCATCGTATAATAGAGCATCGTGGCATCGCCAGCCAACTCCTGAATACCAGCCTGACCATCCAGTTCGGCATTCAAGCCAGCCTTGATCATACGGAGTGCCAGAGGCGAACGTTCCATCATGATTTCAGCCCACTCTACACAGGTATCTTCCAACTTTTCGAGAGGCACCACCTTGTTCACCATTCCCATCTCTTCAGCCTCCTTGGCAGAATACTGCTTGCAGAGGAACCAAATTTCACGAGCCTTCTTCTGACCCACCATTCTTGCCAGATAAGAAGAACCGAAACCGGCATCGAAGCTTCCTACCTTAGGACCAGTCTGTCCAAAGATGGCATTCTCTGAAGCGATGGTCAGGTCGCACATCACATGAAGCACATGACCGCCACCGATGGCATAACCATTCACCATAGCGATAACCGGCTTTGGCAGACGGCGAATCTGCATCTGTACATCGAGCACATTCAGGCGAGGTACACCGTCATTACCTACATAACCGCCGCGACCCTTTACATGCATGTCGCCTCCTGCACAGAATGCCTTATCGCCGGCACCCGTCAGGATGACCACACGGATATCCAGACAGTCGCGGCAATAGTTGAATGCCTGTGCCATCTCCCAAGTGGTCAACGGTGTAAAGGCATTACGGTAGCGCTCACGGTTGATGGTAATCTTAGCGATATGATTATACTCCTCGAAGATGATTTCCTTGAAATCAAAACCTTCTATCTTCTTCCATTCTCTCATTTTACTTTGAACTTTGAATTTTGAACTTTGAACTTTATGATTACTTACTATCTTATTTTTTTTGACAGAACTATCAGTTATAGTTCCTTACAGGTCCTCTATCAGCACTTCTGGATGGCTTCCAGCATCTCATTATCTACATCCATATCGGTGAAAATCTCCAGGAGCACCGGGCGCTCGCTCTCGGCATGAATCAATTGGCTGATGCCCTGTTCCATCTCTTCCATCGTATGAGCTGCGAGATACTTTACGTCATTCTGACTACAGATTCCTTCAGCCGTTGCATGATGCTTTGCCATTACCATTTCTTCGCGAGCCTGACTCTCCTTTAATCCCTGGAACTTGCCAAAGATGGCACCGCCACCATTATTGAGCACGATGATACGGAGCTTGCCGTTCAGATTTCTATTCCAGAGCGCATTCTGGTCATAGAAGAAACTCAGGTCGCCGAGAACGCAGTATACATGCTTATCAGACTTGTTCTTGCACATCGAGAAACCTACAGCCGTAGAAAGAGAACCTTCTATGCCGTTCACACCACGATTGCAGTAAACATGGCGGTCGGCATACAGATTCATCAACCGGATGGCAGAACTGTTGCCCGAGAAGACGCTGCTCATCAGACCTGGAAGGAATGTATCGAATTTGCGGTCATAAATACCATCGTCCTGAGCATCTTTACCGCCTAAGGTGAACGCTTTGAAATCCTGAGGCTCAACCTTCTGAAGCTGGCTAAAGAATTCCTTTACGGTAGCCAGACTGCTGAACTCAGGCTTGAAGTTCTCTTTGCGTTCATAGCTTTTAGCCAACGCATCCATCCACAATTTGCGATAATCCTCCCAGTGGTTGTGCCAGCCAAAATTATCCAACCATGACATAGCATCACTGTTTGGCAAATCCATCACTTTAGTAAGATGCATGAACGTATCTTCAATATCAGCCTCTTGCGAGATTCTTATCTGCTCAACTCCTTTAAGCGAACGCAGATAAGATTTCAGCTTCTTGCTCACAATATGTCCACCAATATAAATCACCAGGTCAGGACGGAATCTTTCATCGTCCTTTATTTCATCCAGCAAATTCTCGAAAGCGCCATACAAGGTGGTTTTATTCCAATCTTCTCCCAGTTCTTCCTGAACCTTATATAGATAAGGTGGCATTGCCAGAGATTCCCATAATATAGGCATTCGGTCAATATAAGCCAACAAGCCTACATATTTTTCGGTATTGTCCAACTGTCCTATTACCAACAATGGACGTTTGGCTTTTAACACACATTCAAAAGGGGTCTCTTCAAATGTGTCAATATTTGCCCTGCAGTAAGCAACCTCTATCTTGCGCTCAACGGGCAAAGCTTCTTTCGTAAACGAATAGAAAGGCTCAGAGATAGGTACATTGATGTGTACAGGTCCCTTTACCCGCCCCATGCTTTTCAACAGCGCTTCGTTGACCAGCCGGTTGCAATACCAATGCATCTCTTCCTGCTGCTCACCTTCGAACACTTCTGGCAGAGATACCGCTTTTCTTACCATCTGCCCCAATGCATCAGGCTGAGGAAGCGTCTGACCATCCAGCTGGTTAATCCACTGTGCCGGTCTGTCGGCAGAAATCACTATGAGCGGGATTTGCTGATAATAAGCCTCAGCTACTGCCGGATAAAGATTGAGCAATGCAGAACCCGAAGTCACACACACTACGACAGGCTGATAACCTTCAGCCATAGAAAGTCCAAGAGCTTGGAAGCCGGCGCTACGTTCGTCGGTTACAGGATAGCAAGTGATGTCTTCACACTCGTTGAGATCATGAACGATGGCTGCATTTCTGCTGCCCGGACACACCACAGCATGGCGAACACCATGCGCTACCAGTAAACTTGTCAAAATATTGACGTTTTCTTTATTGCTATACATTTCACCTTATTTTTCAGGTTATTTTTATGTTTTCAGATTCTTGAAGAGCCTTTGTCTTTTAGCATTATAAAATCAGAATGAATCCCTATCATTTCTCTGCAAGACCTTTACAGGACCGACAGGATGGTCTGCATCTTAGCTTCAGTTTCCTTCCACTCCTTCTCCATCTCGCTCTCCTTCAGCAATCCGCCTCCGGCATAGAGTTCGCAGGAGCCGTCATCCAGGATGTTCATGCAGCGCAGGGAAACATAGAGATGCGTCTTTCCTTTCGGCGAAATCGGTCCCACAAAACCACTATAGTATTTGCGCGACTGATGTTCATACTGCAGGATAAACCGGCGAGCTTCATCCTTCGGTATTCCGCAGACGGCAGGCGTAGGATATAAGGCATCGAGCACATCGCCCAGACGCCCCGTATCATGCAGACGGAAAGCGATGTCGGTACGGAGATGATAGAGATTGGCAGCCATCGTGGTATAAGGTCCCTTCTTCTGATAATCATCCGAAAAGGCCTTGATGCAATCCTCAATATAATCGGTTACATACTGCTGTTCCTCTCTGTTTTTCTCCGACCATTCTACCCCTTCTACCGGATAATCGGCTACGGTCTTGGAAGGTTCTGCCTTCTGGGTGCCTGCCAGCGACATGGTCACCATCTGATTCTGTTCGCCTTTAAGCAGTATTTCAGGGGTAGCCATCAGCCATATACCCGATTGGGGTGTATAAACCAAGGCTACAAAAAGACGGGGATACATCCGGCAGGTCTTCAGAAACAGAGCCTTTAAAGAGTCTGCATCCTGCACAACTGAAGCATTGGCTGTATTCTGCACAGCTGAAGTCTTGCCGGCATCTTGCACAACTGAAGTCAAGACAGATTCAAAAGACTGCCGATGACTCTGAATACGCAGTTTTCTCGCAAGAACAATCTTGCTGAATTTACCTTCAGAGAGCTGCCGGTGAAAGCATTCAAACTCCCTTGCATAGGCTTCAAAATTACGTCCCGACGTAGATTCTGCTACGTCACGACGTAAATCCTGCTGCGTCACGACGTAGGAAGTGCCGCATCGCGATGCATTTTCAGCCCCCTCGGCAGAGAGAAGTTTGCTTTCATCCGGATGCATCAGCACCACGGGACATTCGCTGGATGGCGCGAAAGGAGCTATCACGAAACCTTCCTTGCCATTCAGTTCTGCCACAGAAGAGAGTACCTCAGGTTCTCCCTCATGCTGAGCCACATAGGTAGCATGGTGCAGATAAGGCAGACGATAATACGCAAAAGCTATCATACCTTAGTTTCTGCCCCCTTTTTCTGATTGTCTTTCTTTGGAGTGAACACATAGTTGGTTACCTGTACGGTACAGATTACCTCACCAGCCGTATTCTTGATATCCACCTGCCAGGTATGCAAGGTTCTGCCCTTGTGCACAATCTTGGCAAAGGCAGTAACCGTATCGCCCTCGCTGACCGCCTGAACATGAGTACCGCTCACGTTGATACCCACGGCAATCTGTCCCGGACAGAGCGCCAGGGAACCGATACCCGCCACATTCTCGGCAAGAGCCAGAGAAGCACCTCCACTCAAGAAGCCGAAAGGTTGGCGATTACGCTCATCTACCATCATCGTTGCCTGAAGCGTATCAGGCTCAGGGGTAGAAATAAAATGCATTCCAAGCGTCTTGGATAATCCATCAGTCTTGCTGATTCTTTTTACTAATTCATCTATGTTCATCTTATTTTCTCCTATTTCTCGTATTTTGTTATTGATTCAGAGCCATTCGTTTCCTCCTCGCTCCAAAGTATGTTTCTGATAAATTCAACGCAAAGGTAAGACTTTCTTTAGAGAAAACAAAATTTATCGCACTTTTTATTTGATGAAGGGCAAACTTTACATACCTTTTCCTTTCTTTAATAATAAAAAACATAAAAAACGGCATATAGTTCAGATTTATTTTGTATTTTTGCACCAAAAATAAGAAAATAAAAGATATATCTGAATAGAATATGAACATTTTAGAGCTAAGCGAACAGGAAATCGTTCGCAGACAGAGTCTTCAGACATTGCGCGAGATGGGCATCGACCCATACCCAGCAGCAGAGTTTCCAACCAATGCATTCAGCACAGATATCAAAGCTGAATTCAAGGACGAGGACGAGCCACGCCAGGTAGTTATCGCCGGACGTATGATGGGTCGCCGCGTAATGGGTAAAGCTAGCTTCGCTGAGTTGCAGGACTCAAAGGGAAGAATCCAGGTTTATATCGCCCGCGACGAGATTTGTCCAGACGAGAACAAGGACCTTTATAATACAGTATTCAAGAAGCTTCTCGATATCGGTGACTTCATCGGTGTAAAGGGTTTCGTATTCCGCACACAGACTGGCGAGATTTCTGTTCACGCCAAGGAACTGTGCCTGCTCTCTAAGAGCTTGAAGCCACTCCCTATCGTGAAGTATAAGGATGGCGTGGCTTACGACAAGTTCGATGATCCAGAGTTGCGTTACCGCCAGCGCTACGTTGACCTCATCGTTAATGATGGCGTAAAGGAAACTTTCCTGCAGCGTGCTACCGTACTCCGCACACTCCGCAGCGTACTCGACAACGCAGGTTATACTGAGGTAGAGACACCTACCCTGCAGAGCATTGCCGGTGGTGCTTCTGCCCGCCCATTCATCACCCACTTCAATGCGCTCGATCAGGATATGTACATGCGTATCGCTACTGAGCTCTACCTGAAGCGCCTCATCGTAGGTGGTTTCGAGGGTGTTTATGAAATCGGCAAGAACTTCCGCAATGAGGGTATGGACCGCAACCACAACCCTGAGTTTACCTGTATGGAGCTTTATGTTCAGTACAAGGACTACAACTGGATGATGGCTTTCACAGAGAAGTTGCTCGAAACGATCTGTATCGCCGTAAACGGCAAGCCAGAGCGCGAGATTGATGGCAACATCATCAGTTTCAAGGCTCCATATCGCCGTCTGCCTATCCTCGATGCAATCAAGGAGAAGACAGGCTTCGACTGCAACGGCAAGAGCGAGGAGGAAATCCGCGCATTCTGCCTCGAAAAGGGACTTGAGGTTGACGAGACATTCGGCAAGGGCAAGCTCATCGACGAACTCTTCGGTGAGTTCTGCGAGGGCACATTCATTCAGCCTACATTTATCACCGACTATCCGGTAGAGATGTCGCCACTGACCAAGATGCACCGCTCTAAGCCAGGCTTGACCGAGCGTTTCGAGCTTATGGTCAACGGCAAGGAGCTTGCCAATGCCTACTCCGAGCTCAACGACCCAATTGATCAGGAAGAACGCTTCGTAGAGCAGATGCGTCTTGCCGACAAGGGTGACGACGAGGCGATGATTATCGACAAGGACTTCCTCCGTGCCCTCCAGTACGGTATGCCTCCGACAAGCGGCATCGGCATCGGCATCGACCGTCTTGTGATGCTCATGACCGGACAGACCACAATCCAGGAAGTGCTGTTCTTCCCGCAGATGCGTCCGGAGAAAGTTGTGAAACGCGACCAGGAAGACACCTACACCACCCTCGGCATCCCAGCAGAATGGGTAGCACCGCTGCAGAAGGCAGGCTATCTCACCGTTGACAGCCTCGACGGCGCCAATCCAGGCAAAGTGCATCAGGAAATTTGCGGACTCAACAAGAAATTCAAACTCGGCCTCACCAATCCGTCGGTCGACAACGTCGCCGCTTGGATTGACGCCGTGAAGAAATAAACAATCCATAATGGCTTTTCCAGGAAAGATTGCAGTGATGGGCGGCGGCAGCTGGGCCACCGCCCTCGCCAAACTTCTGTTGCAGAACTGCGACAGCATATATTGGTATATGCGCCGCGACGACCGCATAGCCGACTTCAAGCGCACGGGGCACAACCCCGTCTATCTGTCAGACATCGTGTTTGACACCGCGCGCATCAACTTTTCATCGGACATCAACGAGGTGTGCGGCAAAGCCGACACCTTGCTGCTCGCCGTACCGTCTCCCTATCTCAAGGGCCACTTGAAGAAAGTAACCGCCGATCTTTCTGACAAATATATGGTAAGCGCCATCAAAGGCATCGTGCCCGAGGACAACACCATCGTCACGACCTATATGTCCGACCATTTCGGCATCAAGCCAGAGCGTCAGATAGTGATAGGCGGACCGTGCCACGCAGAAGAAGTGGCTCTCGGCCGCCGCTCCTACCTCACCGTTGGCAGCCTCGACCCGTCGCTTGCCGCCGCATTCGCCCCATGCCTTCAAGGTCCGGCGTTGCGCACCATCGTGTCGGGCGACGTATCCGGCATTGAATACGGCGCCGTGCTTAAAAACGTTTACGGCATCTGCGGAGGCATAGTCTACGGC
>OLIV01001334.1_pt1 | contig 12248 bp, 8 predicted proteins | sample 1601411 | NCBI WGS metagenome assembly OLIV01 (sample SAMN03922450, study PRJEB24848) | human gut metagenome | isolation source: stool sample | host: Homo sapiens | place: Germany | collected 2009-11 | reverse complement strand
GGGAAAAGACCGTGTGAAATCCCTCGCGTGTGAGCGCGATGTCCGCTTTGCCGGCACAGCTTTTGTTTAAACGCCTTATCTCATCATAAAAATCAGCTTTCATCCTATCCCCCGAAGACAATAAATACTGCTTTATAAGTATTGCTTTACCGCGAAAAAATATACCCGAATTTCGCGGCTGAGGACACTTCTCAACTAACAGGAAACTTCTTGCGACATACTTTTTATGCACTTTGACAAAACATTCACAGAACAGGCCTTTTTCGCATAAAAAATCTTGCATAATTGCGTGTTTCGGTATAGAATAATAGAGCAATGATTTAAAAACAATTTATTGGAGGTAATACCAATGTCAGTTAAAGTTGCTATTAACGGTTTCGGTCGTATCGGCCGTCTTGCGTTCAGACAGATGTTCGGCGCAGAGGGCTATGAGGTAGTTGCCATCAACGATCTTACCGATCCCAAGATGCTCGCTCACCTTCTCAAGTACGATACCGCTCAGGGCGGTTACTGCGGCAAGATCGGTGAAAAAGCTCACACCGTTGAGGCCGGCGAAGACTCCATTACCGTAGACGGCAAAAAGATTACTATCTATGCTATGAAAGACGCTAAGGATCTTCCTTGGGGCGAGATCGGCGTTGACGTAGTTCTTGAGTGCACGGGCTTCTATACTTCTAAGGATAAGGCTCAGGCTCATATTGACGCAGGCGCTAAGAAGGTTGTTATTTCCGCTCCGGCAGGAAATGACCTTCCGACAATCGTATATAACGTAAACCACGAGCAGCTTACAAAAGATGACAACATCATCTCAGCAGCTTCCTGTACAACAAACTGCTTGGCTCCGATGGCAAAAGCACTGAACGATCTTGCACCGATCAAATCCGGTATCATGTGCACAATCCACGCTTACACAGGTGATCAGATGACACTTGACGGACCGCAGAGAAAAGGCGATCTGAGAAGATCTCGTGCAGCAGCTTGCAACATCGTGCCGAACAGCACAGGTGCAGCAAAAGCAATCGGTCTTGTTATTCCGGAACTGAACGGAAAACTGATCGGTTCTGCTCAGCGTGTTCCGACTCCGACAGGATCTACAACAATTCTTACAGCAGTTGTAGAAGGCGAAGTAACAGTTGATCAGATCAACGCAGCTATGAAAGCAGCAGCAAACGAGTCTTACGGATACAATACAGATGAGATCGTATCCAGCGATATCGTAGGTATGTCTTACGGATCACTCTTTGATGCTACTCAGACAATGGCACTTCCGACTGGCGACGGAACAACAGAAGTTCAGGTTGTTTCATGGTATGACAACGAGAACTCTTACACAAGCCAGATGGTAAGAACAATCAAATACTTCGGAAAACTGCTTGAGGCTTAATTCATTTTAAAGTAATGGATTATTTTGGCGGACAGGCAGTGTCGCGCCGAACAGTTATGAAAATGACTCACAACGGGGTCCGGTCTTATTGTAGGACCGGACTCCGTTTTGTTATGAATCTTCAGAAAAATATTCAGGAGGCAATGATAATGGCAGCTCTTAATAAAAAATCAGTAGATGATATTAATGTAAAGGGACAGAGAGTCCTTGTAAGATGTGACTTTAACGTTCCGCTGATCGACGGTAAGATTACAGATGAAAATCGTATCGTGGCAGCTCTTCCTACAATTAAAAAATTGATTGCGGATGGAGGAAAAGTAATCCTTTGTTCTCACCTCGGAAAGCCGAAGGGTGAGCCGAAACCGGAACTTTCTCTTGCACCGGTGGCAGTAAGACTGGCTGAACTTCTCGGACAGGATGTGAAATTCGCAGCCGATCCGGAAGTAGTAGGAGAAAATGCAAAAGCGGCAGTGGAAGCGATGAAGGACGGCGACGTAGTCCTTCTTGAGAATACACGTTACAGAGCAGAAGAGACAAAGAACGGAGAGGCATTCAGCAAAGAACTGGCTTCTCTTTGTGATGTATTTGTAAATGATGCGTTTGGTACGGCTCACAGAGCACACTGTTCAAACGTAGGAGTTACAGAGTATGTTGATACGGCAGTTGTCGGATATCTTATGCAAAAAGAGATCGACTTCCTTGGAAATGCAGTAGAGAACCCGGAAAGACCGTTTGTTGCGATCCTTGGCGGTGCGAAAGTTTCCAGCAAAATCTCAGTTATCAATAACCTGCTTGACAAAGTAGACACATTGATTATCGGAGGAGGAATGAGTTATACATTTACAAAGGCTCAGGGCGGAAGTGTAGGAGCATCTCTTCTTGAGGAAGACTATCTTCAGTATGCACTTGATATGATCAAGAAAGCTGAGGAAAAAGGAGTAAAACTTCTTCTTCCGGTTGACACGATCGTAGCAGATGAATTTTCAAACGATGCAAATACGAAAGTTGTTTCACGTGATGCGATTCCGGACGGATGGATGGGTCTGGATATCGGACCGGAGACGGCAAAAATCTTTGCAGAGGCAGTGAAATCTGCGAAAACAGTTGTTTGGAACGGACCGATGGGATGCTTCGAGATGCCTAAATTTGCAGAAGGAACAAAAGTTGTTGCAGAAGCTCTCGCAAATACAGAGGCTGTTACGATCATCGGAGGCGGTGATTCGGCAGCGGCTGTAAATCAGCTTGGATTCGGCGATAAGATGACACATATTTCTACAGGCGGCGGCGCTTCTCTGGAATTCCTTGAAGGAAAAGAACTTCCGGGTGTAGCGGCAGCTAATGATAAATAAATGAAAGTGGTCTAGAAGAAGGAGAATATGGAAATGGCAAGAAGAAAAATTATCGCAGGTAACTGGAAAATGAACAAAACTCCGAGCGAAGCAGTTGCTCTTGTAGAAGAACTGAAACCGCTTGTAGCAAACGACGCCGTAGACGTTGTATTTTGTGTTCCGGCAATCGATATCGTACCGGTTGTTGAAGCTGTGAAAGGAACAAACATTCAGGTTGGTGCTGAGAATATGTATTTTGAAGAGAGCGGAGCTTATACAGGCGAAATCTCTCCGGCTATGCTTGTAGATGCAGGTGTAAAATATGTCGTTCTCGGACATTCTGAGAGAAGAGATTATTTCGGTGAGACAAACGAAGACGTAAATAAGAAAGTATTGAAAGCATTAGAGCATGGTATCACACCAATCATGTGCTGCGGTGAATCTCTGGAGCAGAGAGAGCAGGGTGTGACAATGGATTTCATTCGTCAGCAGGTGAAAGTAGGTCTTCAGAATGTTACATCCGAGCAGGCAAAAACGATGGTTATTGCTTATGAGCCGATTTGGGCGATCGGAACAGGAAAGACAGCTACAACGGAACAGGCAGAGGAAGTTTGTAAAGCAATCCGTGAGTGTGTTGCAGAAGTGTATGATGATGCAACGGCAGAGGAAATCCGTATTCAGTACGGCGGTTCTGTGAATGCAGGAAACGCAGCAGAGCTGTTTGCACAGGCTGACATAGACGGAGGTCTTGTAGGAGGAGCTTCTTTGAAAGCTGATTTCGGAAAAATCGTAAATTACTAATTTTTATCGAATATTTTGTAAAATAAATACGAGATCGATTTTATAAACAGACCGGACAGGTGCACAAATGCGTCAGTCCGGTCTGTTCATGCTTGCAAAACAAAGAAAAAAAAGGTACAATAAATAGCGGAATGAAAAGTACAAATGTATAGTTAAAGGAGATATGGATATGAGTAAAAAACCAACCGTATTGATGATATTAGATGGATATGGCTTGAGAGCCGATGATAAGGGTAATGCTGTAGCAGAAGGAAAAACTCCGGTAATGGACAAGCTGATGACAGAATGCCCATTCGTAAAAGGAAATGCAAGCGGAATGGCAGTCGGACTTCCGGAAGGACAGATGGGAAATTCAGAAGTCGGACATTTGAATATGGGAGCTGGACGAATTGTATATCAAGACTTGACAAAAATCACAAAGTCAATTCAGGATGGAGATTTCTTTGAGAATAAAGCGCTTCTTGCAGCATGTGAAAATGTAAAGAAAAACGGTTCTGCTCTTCACATGATGGGACTTGTATCTGACGGCGGAGTTCACAGTCACAATACTCATATTTACGGTTTGCTTGAGCTGGCGAAAAAACAGGGAATCGAGAAAGTTTATGTACATTGTTTCCTTGATGGAAGAGATACGCCTCCGGCATCGGGAAAAGATTATGTGGCAGAACTGGAAGCTAAGATGAAGGAAATCGGTGTCGGTGAAGTGGCATCTGTATCAGGTCGTTATTATGCGATGGATCGTGACAACCGTTGGGATCGTGTGGAAAAAGCATATAATGCCTTGGTGAAAGGCGAAGGAGTTGAAGCGGCATCGGCGCTTGAAGGAATTCAGGCATCTTATGACAACGAGAAAACTGACGAGTTTGTGGAACCGTTTGTAGTGATGAAAGACGGCGCTCCGACAGCGACAGTAAAAGACGGGGATTCTATGATCTTCTTCAATTTCAGACCGGATCGCGCGAGAGAGATCACAAGAACATTCTGCGACGATCAGTTCGACGGTTTTGAACGAGGAGAACGGGTGAAAACAACGTATGTATGTTTTACAGAATACGATGTTACGATCGAAAATAAACTGGTTGCTTTTGTAAAAGAAGAGATTACAAACACATTTGGCGAGTTTCTTGCAGCAAAGGGTCTGAAACAGGCTCGTATTGCAGAGACGGAAAAATATGCGCATGTGACCTTTTTCTTCAACGGCGGGGTAGAAGAGCCGAATGAAGGAGAAGACAGAATACTTGTAAAATCTCCGAAAGTTGCAACATATGATTTGAAACCGGAGATGAGTGCGTATGAAGTAAGCGATAAGCTTGTTGATGCAATCAAGTCTGATAAATATGACGTTATTATTATAAATTATGCAAATCCGGATATGGTTGGACATACAGGTGTTGAGCCGGCAGCTATCAAAGCGATAGAAGCTGTTGACGAATGCGTCGGAAGAGCGGTTGAAGCTGTGAAAGAAGTGAATGGTCAGATGTTTATCTGCGCGGATCACGGAAATGCAGAGCAGTTGATTGACGAAGAGACAGGAGAGCCGTTTACGGCACACACAACAAATCCTGTACCGTTTATTCTTGTAAATGCAGATCCGTCTTATAAGCTCAGAGAGGGAGGATGTCTTGCGGATATTGCTCCTACATTGATTGAACTCATGGGAATGGAGCAGCCGAAAGAGATGACGGGAAAATCTCTTCTTTTGAAATAAAAATTTAGCGAATTCGTTTTATATACGAACAGACCTCGAAGATTCGGGGTCTTTCGTTTATGTAGAGCAATAATGGAACTTTATATATAAAGCAGCCGTAAAGGAGTAATAAAATTATGCGGGAAAAGCTGACAAAGAGCGATGTAGAGAAAATTCGGGAAGAGATTGAACATCGGAAATTGGTAGAAAGAAAAGAATTGATTGAAGCGGTAAAAGAAGCGCGTTCTCATGGAGATTTAAGTGAAAATTTTGAATATCATGCGGCAAAAAAAGAAAAAAACAGAAATGAAAGTCGAATCCGTTATCTGGAAAGAATGTTAAAAACTGCGGTGATCGTAGAAGATGAATCTAAAGAAGATGAAATCGGACTTAATAATACGGTAGAGGTGTACTGTGAAGATGATGAAGAAGTGGAGACGTACCGGATTGTAACATCAGTCAGAGGAAGTTCCCTGAATGGTCTTGTAAGTATTGAATCGCCGCTTGGAAAAGCTCTTCTTGGACATAAAGAAGGAGATCGTGTTTTTATAAAAGTAAATGATGATTTCGGATATTATGTTATTGTGAAAAAAGTAATCAAGACGCAAAGTGAAGATGAGGATCACATCCGAAGTTTTTAAACTTTTTTTGGATGAGGGGAAAAAGGATAATAAGCATTTTTTAGAATTTTTTAGAATATGGAAAACATCAATAAAATTGATTTTCAGAGGGAAAAAGAATGAAATACAAGACGATATTTTTTGACTTGGACGGAACAATTACGGATTCCGCGCCGGGAATCATGAATAGTATTAAATATGCACTTGAGAAAAATCATCTTCCGATGCTTTCGGAAGAGCAACTCCGAAGCTTTATCGGACCGCCGCTGCGCGGACAGTTTTGTAAAGTTTGTGGTCTTGCGGATGAAGAAAGTGCGAGGATGGTTGAAGATTATAGAGAGTATTACCGTGACAAAGGGATTTTTGAAAATAATGTATATGACGGCGTGATCGAGATGTTGGAAAAACTGAGAAAAAAAGGATTTCGTTTAGCGATTGCAACATCAAAACCGGAGATGTTTGCAAAGCAGATTGCGGATTATTTTGGGTTTTCCAAATATTTTGACTTTATCGGCGGAGCCTGTATGAATGAAAGCAGGACAGATAAATATGAAGTGATAGAATATGTGATTGAGAGCTGTAACATTACAGACAGAAATGAAGTAGTCATGGTAGGGGATCGCTCTCATGATATGATCGGAGCAAAGAAAGCGGGACTGCACAGTATAGGCGTGTTGTATGGATATGGATCGAAAGAAGAATTGGAACAGTCGGGAGCGGAAATGTTAGTGGAAGTGCCGGAACAGATTGTCTCCTTGATGGAAGTTTGATTAAAACACTACATGTTGTATATAAGAGGAACAGATGATTTTTTAATAAAACGGCAGAGATGCGGGCGGTAAAACGATTTCCTACATCTCTGCCGTTTTTCGAGCTCTGTAATATTGTTTACATTGACTGATTTTCTTTTTCCATATTTTTAAAGGCAGTGGAAAGCATCAGTTTAATTCGGTTTAATTGGTTCACTTCGCTTGCGCCGGGATCGAAATCAATGGCGACAATATTTGACTGCGGATGGAGCCGGCGAAGTTCTTTGATCACACCTTTTCCTACGACATGGTTTGGAAGACAGGCAAACGGCTGCGCGCAGATAATATTTTGAGCGCCGTTTTCAATCAGTTCAAGCATTTCTCCGGTCAGAAACCATCCTTCTCCTGTCTGATTCCCAAGCGATACGATATCAGATGCCATTTCTGCTAAATGTTCGATTTTTGCAGGAGGTGAAAAATGTTTGCTTTCTGCGAAGGCTTTTGTGGCAGGAGACCGAAACCATTCAACCGCCTGAACACCGAGACGTCCTGCAAGTGCTTTTGACTTCTTCATCCCGAGATGAGAGACTTTGAAGTTTTGGTTATAAAAACAATATTGCAAAAAGTCTGCAAGATCAGGAACAACAGCTTCTGCGCCTTCTGCCTCTAGCAGTTCAACAAGATGATTATTGGCTGCCGGCAGAAATTTCACAAGTATTTCCCCGACAATTCCGACGCGGGGTTTTTTGATATCCAATATTTCGATCGAATCAAAGTCGTGAATAATGTCCCGGCAAAGCTTTTTGAATTTGTGCCGGGAAGGATATCCTTTTGAAACAAAGTCTTTGCAGATCTTTGCCCATTTGCGATGAATCTGATCAGTTGTTCCGGGAACGGCTTCGTATGGCCGCATATGATAGACACATTTCATAAAAATATCTCCGAAGAGAGCGCCGTATACGATACGCATGATAAGGGACGGGGTCAGTTTAAATCCCGGATTTCCTTCCAGGCCGCTTAAATTCAGTGAGATGACAGGAACGTGTCCAAAGCCTGCTTTTTTCAGGGCGCGCCGTATAAATCCGATATAATTGGAAGCGCGGCATCCTCCTCCTGTTTGAGTAATGATAACTGCCACTTTGTCAAGATCGTATTTTCCGGAAAGAAGTGCTTCCATAATCTGTCCAACAACGATGAGAGAAGGGTAGCAGGCATCGTTATTTACATATTTCAGGCCTACATCAACTGCCTGTTTGTTGTCGTTAGGGAGAATCTCAAACCGATATCCGGATCCTCTAAAGGCAGCTTCGAGCATTTCAAAATGAATCGGAGACATCTGCGGACAAAGAATAGTATGTGTCGCCTTCATTTCCTTTGTAAAAGGAACTTTTTCGATTGCTGCAGAGCGGATAGTGCGCTCTGTCTTTTTTTGTTCTCTGACGCGGATAGCAGCCAGCAGAGAGCGTACACGGATACGAGCCGCCCCTAGATTATTAACTTCGTCGATCTTTAAAGTTGTATAAATTTTACCTGAATTTGTTAAGATGTCGGCAACTTGATCTGTAGTAACAGCATCAAGACCGCATCCGAAAGAGTTCAGTTGGATTAAATCAAGGTTTTCTGTTGTTTTTACATAATTTGCCGCGGCATACAAGCGAGAGTGGTACATCCACTGATCCATAACATTAAGAGGCCGTTCAACGGGATGAAGATGGGATACAGAATCTTCAGTCAGTACGGCAATATTATAGGAAAGGATCATTTCCGGAAGTCCATGATTGACTTCCGGGTCGATATGGTACGGTCTTCCGGCAAGGACGATTCCTCTGTTTCCGGTTTCGTTCAAAAACCGGATCGTTTCTTCCCCTTTGCGTCTCATATCTTCCCGGCAGGAAGCAAGTTCTGTCCATGCATCGTGTACTGCGGAATAAATCTCGTTTTTTGACAGTGAGAATTTTGATCCCAGTTCTTCAAATAACCGATAAGCAATGGTTTCTTCGTTTTTAAAAGAAAGAAACGGATGGATGAAGTCGACTTCGTTTTCGATGATCGGATCGATATTGTTTTTTATATTTTCCGGATAAGATGTAACGATCGGACAGTTGTAGTGGTTGTTGGAATCTTCAAATTCATTCCTTTCATATGGAACAGACGGATAGAAAATGTGTTCGATTCCGTTGTTGATCAGCCATTGAATATGTCCGTGAGCCAGTTTTGCCGGATAACATTCGGATTCACTTGGAATGGATTCGATACCGAGTTCGTAAATTTTTCTCGTAGAAGCAGGAGAGAGTACGACACGGAATCCGAGTTTGGTGAAAAATGTAAACCAGAATGGATAATTTTCGTACATGTTAAGTACACGGGGAATTCCGATTATTCCTCGCGTGGCATCTTCTTCGGAAAGAGGTTCATAATCAAAATACCGATGAAATTTATAGTCAAACAAGTTTGGCAGCGTATTTGTATTTTTTTCTTTTCCGAGACCTCGTTCACATCGGTTTCCGGTTATAAATTTTCGGCCGCCGCTGAAGTGATTGATCGTAAGACGACAAGTGTTTGTACATCCGCGGCATTTTGTCATAGTAGTTGAATATTCAAGGGAACGGATGTCTTCAATAGAAAGCATAGTTGTTCCTTTACATTCTCCGTAACGTTCTCTGGCAATCAATGCAGCGCCGAATGCGCCCATGATTCCGGCGATATCGGGACGGATTGCTTCGCAGTCTGCGATTTTTTCAAAGCTTCTAAGGACGGCATTGTTGTAAAATGTTCCGCCTTGAACAACAATATGTTTCCCGAGTTCGGAAGCGTCTGATACTTTGATGACTTTGAAAAGTGCGTTTTTTATGACGGAGTAAGCAAGTCCGGCAGAGATGTCCGCTACGGAAGCGCCTTCTTTTTGAGCTTGCTTTACTTTAGAGTTCATAAAAACAGTACAGCGTGTCCCTAAATCAATCGGATTTTGAGCATAAAGAGCTTCATGGGCAAAATCTTCTACCGTGTAATTTAAAGACTTTGCGAATGTTTCAATGAAAGAACCGCATCCGGAAGAACATGCTTCGTTAAGCTGCACACTATCAACTGTTTGATTTTTGATTTTGATGCATTTCATGTCCTGACCGCCGATATCGAGGATACAGTCTACATCAGGTTCAAAAAACGCGGCTGCATAATAATGGGCAACGGTTTCCACTTCGCCTTCATCTAGCATAAGGGCAGACTTGATCAGCGCTTCTCCGTATCCGGTAGAGCAGGAGTGGACGATTTCAACGTCTTCGGGAAGCTGGCGGTAAATATCCTTGATCGCGGAAATTGTTGTTCCGAGAGGATCTCCGTCATTATTGTGGTAAAAAGAGTAAAGGAGTGTTCCGTCTTCTCCGACAAGAGCAGCTTTTGTTGTTGTAGATCCCGCATCAATTCCTAAAAAAGCTTTGCCTGTATAAGTTGCCAGATCTTTGATCGGAACTTGGTGTTTGCTATGACGGGAAATGAATTTATCATAGTCTGCAGATGTTTCAAATAATGGATCAAGACGCTCTACTTCAAAGTCTAATTGAATTTTATTTTCAAGGCGTTTCTGAAGCTCGCAAAGAGCTGTCGGCGTATCCTTTTTTGAATTTAAAGCAGATCCGATCGCGGCGAACAAGTGTGAGTGGTGCGGAGCGATAATGTGTTCGTCATCTAATTTTAAAGTACGGATAAAGGTTTCGCGTAGTTCTGATAAAAAGTGAAGAGGTCCGCCGAGAAATGCAACATGTCCGCGAATTGGTTTTCCACATGCAAGTCCGCTGATTGTCTGGTTTAAGACAGCCTGAAAAATAGAAGCTGCAAGATCTTCTTTGGACGCTCCTTCATTGATGAGAGGCTGAATGTCGGATTTGGCAAATACACCGCAGCGAGCCGCGATGGAGTATAGCGCTTTATAGTTCTTTGCATATTCGTTCAATCCCGAAGCGTCTGTCTGAAGAAGGGAAGCCATTTGGTCAATAAAAGAACCTGTGCCCCCTGCACAGACTCCGTTCATACGCTGTTCTACATTTCCACCTTCAAAATAGATGATTTTCGCATCCTCACCTCCGAGCTCAATCGCCACATCAGTCTGCGGTGCATAGTCTTGCAGAGCTGTTGATACGGCAATGACCTCCTGTACAAAAGGAACTCCTAGATGTTTTGCGAGAGTAAGACCTCCGCTTCCTGTAATGACAGGAGAAACCTGAATTGAACCGAGTTTGTAAAGTGCCCGTCCGAGCAAGTCGGATAATGTTTCCTGAATGTTTGCAAAATGACGTTCGTAGTCTGAAAAAAGGACTTCGTTTTCACTGTCTAAAATTGCAATTTTGACTGTGGTAGAACCGATATCAATACCGAGAGTATGTAATTTGTTTAAGTTCATTGCATTATCTCCAAACTTTAAAAAAATAATGATTTTTCGAAATATTACTATAATGAAAAGAGAACTCTGAAAAAGAAAAGAGTTCCTACCTATTAAATGTATAATACTATTATACGACGTTTTCCATTATACGACATCATTTTTGGAAATACAATCGTGATTATTATGCGGGTTTTCGCTAATAATGTCGATTTATATAGCTATTTTACATAAAGATTGTGTTAAACGTGTGAAAAGAAACAACATATGTTTGACAAACAGATATGTGAAAGTTACAATTAGATAAAAATGTTAAAAGGTGAGGTAATGATTGTTGAGCTGGTTTGACAAAATGGAAAAAAAGGTTGGGCGTTATGCCATAAGTAATTTGACTTTGTACTTGCTTATTGCATATGGAATCGGTTATATGACCAGATTTCTTATGCCGGAACTTCTTCAGTGGCTGACACTGGAACCGGGATTAATACTGAAAGGGCAGATTTGGAGAATTGTTTCGTGGATTTTTGTAGCTCCGGCTGAGAAACCGATTTATTTTCTGCTTATGGTCTGGCTGTATTATTCTTTGGGAACGACTCTCGAACGTACGTGGGGAACATTTCGGTATAATGTATATATTATTTCGGGAATGTTGTTTACTGTGATCGGGGCATTTGTGCTGTACGGGGTGTTGTGCGCGACATATGATGCTGCTTTTATAGGCGGTCAGACGCTGCTCTTAACAGGAAGCGGATTATTTAGTGTTTCTTATATCTATATGTCGATCTTTTTGGCATTCGCGGTAACTTATCCGGATATGGAAGTGTTATTGTATTTTATTATTCCGATCAAAATGAAATGGATGGGGCTTGTATACGGGGTGATGATCTTGTATGGAATTATTTCAGGCAGCATGGTAACGAGAATCGCGATCATTGCATCGATTTTAAACTTTATTATATTCTTTTTATCAACGCGCAATTTGAGCAGGTATTCACCGAAAGAACGGGCCCGCAAGGCAAAGTTCAAACAGCAGTCGGCGCCTCATATGACATATGCCAACGGAGCAAGACATCGCTGTGCGGTATGCGGACGGACGGAACTGGATGATCCGTGTCTTGAATTTCGGTTTTGCTCAAAATGTAACGGTAATTATGAATATTGCCAGGATCATTTATTTACCCATGAGCATGTAAAATAGCAGTTTGTAAATTGCTTATGCGGGTGTTGAGAAAACTTATATCAGATAGATTTAGGTAATTGTTAAATAATTTTTTCTTTGATGTGGATAACTTTCCTCATATAAG
>OLIV01001333.1_pt1 | contig 12251 bp, 11 predicted proteins | sample 1601411 | NCBI WGS metagenome assembly OLIV01 (sample SAMN03922450, study PRJEB24848) | human gut metagenome | isolation source: stool sample | host: Homo sapiens | place: Germany | collected 2009-11 | reverse complement strand
CAAATATCACCATATAATCAAGGGTCTATACGCCACCTTTTCATCGTGGCATATAACCCCTTGCTGTTTCCCGTGAGAAAATGGTAAAAGCCCCCGATGCGTATTGCACCGGGGGCTTCTTGTATTTTGCCGTTAGGCGTTATAATGACAGTTAATCACCATAATACCAGTCGTATTCCTTTTCTGGTCTACCACTGTCACCCTTTCCTTGCTGCATAGTAGATGCTGCGAGGAGGGTGCAAGAGGTGATATTTACCACCTGCATCTCTGGCTTTTTATATTCTTTCTTTTTCATATCCTTTTGATTTTAAAATTCTTTACTTAACCATGATTTTATAAGTCTTGCTGCCACGCTTCACGATGTTCAGACCCTTCTGCAGACCATTGGTACGACGACCATTCGCATCATAGTATTCTGCATTGGCATCGTTGCTGATGGCGTTGAGGTTGTCAATGGCAGTAGTGCCATCACCCTTTCCGATGCTCAGCATGGCTGCTCTTGCCTGAGATGCTGTGGCTGGATGGATGTATGCACGCATCGGTTTGATGCCCACGCCATTGCCATCATCCAAGTCAGAGACACGCCAGAACTTATTCTTACCAATGATGTAGTCGTATTCTGCAAGACCCTGATTGCCATTGCCGCCAATCTTGGTGAATGAACCTACGAGGTTGACATCTGTGTTTGTTCCTGCTACTGGCTCTTTAACGATGCTTGCATCTTTTGTAGAAATGCTGAGTGTCTGCTCGTTCTCATTCATCTTGAAGAGCACCGGAGTGCCGGCAGGGATTATGCCTTCTTCATAACTCTCAAGAGTGATGCATTCATTATCAATACCTGTGAGACGATAGAACTTACATCCTGTTTCTTTGCTCTGGTCAATGGCGAATGGCAGGCAGAGCGTTCCCCAGGTAGTACCTTCCTTTATCTTGCGACTATAAGATGCAGCCTTGGCTGCGAATGGCTCGTAAGCCACGAAATCCTTGCCGTCTTCAAGAGTGAGATTGTACGCTGCAAGATTTTCTCCCGCAGTTCCTATCTTCTCATCACCATTCTTACCTACCAGCTTGCTGAAATAGCCAGTCTTATAGTTAGCGTATTTGTAATTGTCCTTGTCTTTGTCTGTGTTCTTGTTATACTCTATAAAACCTTTAAGGTTTGTGCAGTCCTTGAACATATCAGCTCCTGAACTTACTTTTGTTGTAACAAATTTGTCGCTGACATAGATGGTTGTAAGAGCAGAGCTATTCCAGAACATATCGCTCATATCCGTCACGTTCTGAGTATCGAACTTAGAGAGGTCGAGCGAGGTAAGACTATTGAAGTTAGAGAACATACCGCTCATATTTTCCACCTTCTGAGTATTGAAGTTAGAGACGTCGAGCGAGGTAAGTCTATAGCAATTATAGAACATCTTGCTCATATCTTTCACTTTCTGAGTATCGAAATTAGAGACGTTGAGCGATTTAAGATCCAAACAGGAAACAAACATATCGCTCATATCTTCCACGTTCTGAGTATTGAAGTTAGAGACGTCGAGCGGGTTAAGCACATAGCAACCCGAGAACATAGAGCCCATGTTTGTTACTTTCTCTGTATTCAGATTCTCAATACCTTCAATTTCGGTCAGAGAGGTACACATATCGAACCACTTATAGCAGCTCGTTGGTCTTGCATTGGCAAACGAAGCATCGAAGACTACCTTACTAATATTAATCTTCTCACCAGGAACAAAAGATCCATCTTCGGGCTCTTTCTCTTTCCTCCACTCAGGTGTATTATCACCTTCGTTCAAATCATAAGCTCCTGCAGGTTTGGAAAGGCCGCGTCTGAATGTAAGCGTTCCAGTAGCATTGTCAAACTCGGCATAATCAAATACAGGAGTAAAATAACCATCCGTGCCGCAGTAGGCATTGGTGTGGTCGGTCTTGCTATCGCTATAATCTTTGAGACTTTTGCAACCAGTGAACATATCTGAACCGTAACTAACATTGTCCGTATCAAACTTGTCGCTGGCGTAGATGGTTGTGAGAGCGGAGCAGCCTTCGAACATATTGTTCATATGCGTCACCTTCGCTGTGTTGAAGTTAGTGAGGTCGAGAGAGGTGAGAGCGGAGCAGCCATTGAACATAAAGCTCATATCCGTCACATTCGCTGTATTGAAGTTAGTGAGGTCGAGAGAGGTGAGAGCGGAGCAGCCATGGAACATAAAGCTCATATTCGTCACCTTCGCTGTGTTGAAGTTAGTGAGGTCGAGAGATTTGAGAGCGGAGCAGCCCTTGAACATAAAGCTCATATCCGTCACATTCGCTGTGTTGAAGTTAGTGAGGTCGAGAGATTTGAGAGCGGAGCAGCCCTCGAACATATTGCCCATATTCGTCACCTTCGCTGTATTGAAGTTAGTGAGGTCGAGAGATTTGAGAGCGGAGCAGCCATTGAACATATAGTTCATAAACTCCACATTCGCTGTATTCAAATATTCAAGGTCTGAAATTGTTTCCAAGGTTTCGCAGCCATAAAAGAATACACTCAACGATGTAGGAGCGTAAGTCTTGAAACTCTCATCGAAAACGATATTCTTGATACTACTGTAATTAGTGCACACATTTGGCACCATATCGATGTTATGCACCACAGCCATACGGCTTAAATCAAGACCTTCCAGATTGTCTGAAGTGATTTTTTTGAAAGTCAATGTAGAGTTCGTAGCAACGTAGTCTGCAACATATTCAGAAAAAGTGGTTGCTGTTTTCAGATCGTATATGCATGTGCGGTCGGCATTTTCATTATCTGAGCCGTCTTTTTTGTAAGACAACTTCAAAGAATGCTTGCCAACAGATAATAATTCTTTAATCTCTATTTGATTTATTTCGCTACTCGACCAAGGCTCTTTGTTATCTAAAGTAATAGTGGCTCCATCATATTCTTCTGAAGAAACGAGATACTTAAACATCAATAACATAGGCTTTTCTACTGTGAAATTGACTACAGTCTTTGAAGAACTTCCGTCCACATGATAATTACTTGACATCAGTCCCTTGCTACCATCAGGAATAGTGAAGCCAAGATCCTTCATTCCATCTGCGTTCAAGTCCATCATCTGCCAAGGATAATCACCATTGTCAGTAATGGTAACATCAGTTATACCATCCAAGCTATTGAACAAAGCACAGCGAGGGTCTGTCTGCGCCACCATACGTGTTGGCACAAACAACAACATCAACAACATCAATGGGAACAGGGCAAATCTACAGAACTTTGCCCCCCCATAGTTCATACGGTCGACATGCGACTCATTGAATTGATTGGTAATTTTTTTCATAATTTAATTTTATATTTGTTATTAATATTTGTCTGCTTATTGCCGAAATTCACTCCAGGAAATACAGGAGGTTTAACGACATGATGAATATCGAAGCCAGAAATAGAAAGATATAAAACTGTTCCTGCTTGAAGAAATCACGAGAGATGATGCGAGCCTTCCGATGTTCCTCAAGATACATCCTGTACTCATGTATCATGGCATATACGAAGATAATGCCTAACATGAGTGCCGCCATCCCGATGATGATCAGGGCGAGTTCTATCCTTGGTATGGTTTCTAATATTTCTTTCATGGTGCAAATATAGTGTTTTTTTTTCAAAAAAGGTGTCGCATTCCTCTGTATAGGTGTCGCATTCCTATCAAAAAGGTGTCGCATTCCTAGGAATGCGACACCCTTTTTAACGTATTTTTTCATTTCGCGATGCGTTTTCCTGGTATTTATCGAAAAATGGTTAATCCTGCTTTTTACCCTCTGCGGCTACATTTTCAGCCATTTTCTCCCAACATTCGGTAGGAGTACAGCCTTCTTTTAACTTGAAAATGCGGTACTGATAGGTGCGGGCAGAGAAGCTGCAAAACGTACCTCGGCAAGCCAGAGGCGGAAGGTGGAGTCTAGGCATGAAGTGAAGTAGCGTGCCAACTCGTTCTTGTAAATATCCAGCGAGCGTGACAGGATAACCATGATTCAATATGGTATCCCCCGCCGGCGCACCAGTCTTCCAGCTTCTCTCACTTCTCTTTCCGGAGTCTTTCAGAAAGCTTCGAATGTAAAGTCTTTCCTTGTCAGTATATTCAAGTAACTTGCGAAACTTTAGTCCCCAATCGAGTAGGAGGAAAACGAAGTAGTTTTTCTCCTACTTTCGTTTTCCGACCTCTCACACCACCGTACATGCGGTTCCTATTTTGGGTACCTTTCGAGGTACTACCCACCCCCTTATGTACTCTTCAAGTTTTAGCTTCCTCTTGGCATATCCCCAACCATTGCTTCGGGAAGGAGACTTAACAACATACTCCAATTCTGTACGGCTCATGTTGTTTTCAACTACCTTATTAAGATAGAACAAGGCTTCGTTTATCGTATCGCATTTGGAAACAATTACCGTTTGGTGTCTCCAAGGCACACCAAACAGAATCTCCGTAATTGGTGTGTTGGCATTATCCACTTTCTGTAATTGTCCACCAGCCTGGTGGACAAATTCTATTTGACTTAAATAGAACGCAAACCACCGTTTGATATCATACAAGTTGGTCCTGGAAGTTACAGAAAAAGTTAGGGGTCCACGCACTTTATAAGGAAAAATCTGCGTAAATCTGTGAAATCTGTGGGAATTGTTCCTTGTCCCACAGATTTCACAGATTCACACAGATTCTTGGCTTGGATTTAAAGTCACGCAGATTCCGCAGATGACGCAGATTTTTCATCGGATAACTCCGCGTAATCCGATGAAGAAAATCGATGAAAAGCAACCTTAAATCCAGTAAAGAACATGCAAATACTACTTAATGATTCCGATTAATAATTAAATAACAATAACAGGCAACTAATTGTTACTCAAATATTTGGAATTATCGTTCAGAAAGATTATCTTTGTAAACGATAATAATAAAGCATAACATGATGGAATATAATAACGAAGAAGCTAAGGTACTTCTACCTGAAGACATCATGCAATAGGGAAAAAGGTCTATACACCCCTTTTGTCGAGGTGTATAGACCCTTGGAACTATAGCACTTCTTAGCTTATCAAGAGTATATTGATTGCAGCCGATTGCTTTAATTTCCTTTAAATGTACAGTTTTGAACGTTTTAATATAGCACGTGCCTTGGCTACTTGCTTGGAGAAGTCAATGGAGCCACGCTTTTCCAATGCCTCATCAGCCGCTTCAACGAAACGAGCTGCTGCCTCACCATGAAGGACAGGTATTGTTTTAATTTCTATTGCCATAATCTTCTTGTTTTTAATGTTATGTACTTATTTAATTTGCAAAATTATGCTTTTATTTTCACTTTACCAAACTTTTTGTTAACTTTCTGTTGAATTTCTACGAAAAAATTCCAAATACCAACTTCATGCCATTTTAACGTCTCATTCTTTTCAATTCATCATCCTTTCGCATTTTGTCGTTCAACTTCTCCTGCATTCTGTCTAGGAAGTAAGTACGGCTATGGTTTTTGCGTCTTCTGATGTCGGTATAGAAACGATAGCAGTCCTTGGCTTTGATGCCACAAAGCTCCTGTACCTCCTGGATGACAGGTACCAGAAAGGAATGGAAGAAGGTATGGAAAAAGGCAGAGCTGAAGGCATGGAAGAAGGCATGTCCCAGCGAAGCCTTGAAATTGCCAGGAAGATGTGCTGGCAAAGGGTATGGATGAAGCGTCTATCATGGATATGACGGGGATGACGGCAGAGGATATAAAGCTGCTGAAAGCGGAGATATAGATTACGAATATCACCATATAACCAAGGGTCTATACGCCACCTTTTCATCGTGGCATATAGCCCCTTGTCGTTTCCCGTAATCAGATATATACTGTTAACCTAATTATGTTTTAATGACGAGAGAATAGTTTTTTTACTGCAACAGTAATTCTTTTGGCTAAATCATCACTATCAGAACAACTGTTCTTATTAATCAGAATATACAAAGACTCATTTTCTATTGCATAATGCTTGAATAATCTTTCAGATACCACAGACGTAGTGAATTTCTTATATACACGAAATCGTCTTGTCGCCATTCCTAATTCATCATTTTCATCTTCTGCACCAACAAAGAAGAATGAGGCTTTGCTATCTCTTTTCAATACATCAAGCATAATATGGAACAATGTATAGAAAATGATTCTTGGCTCAAAAGTGTTAGTACGAAGACTAAATTTCAATTTACTATTCATATTGGCCTTATCAAAGAACTTCACGCAATAAGCATGTTCCTGATAACGCTCAACTCTTACAATATAAGAATGATGAGATTTAGCTGACTTGAATCTATATTGCAAAGTTTCAATCAGCCATTCATCTGCACTATCCCTGTCTATCATTTGAAAGACGAAGGGATAACCTTCACTTTCTTCCATATTAATTTCAAATTAACTGTTTATAGACAGGGATGCGGATTTTGTCTAATTGTTCTGCTGTCAGAGCCTTGACATCATCGTTAACCGTAAAATATACAGTAGGATATCGGTACTTACCATTAGGCATAAGTACCTTCGTTACCTGCTTGATAATCTCAACTCCATCAAGCGTAACTATCTTAGTCTCTGTTTTATCTACTATCTTTCCCATAAGCAGAATTTTTGTTATTTGATTTATTGATAATGCAAACAGGCACAATGAAAATTTGTTCTCAAATTACCGAGTGCAGCATTTCTGCTGCAAAGATACACTGTTTATTTGTAACTACCAAATTATTCGTGAAGAAAACAACATAAAAAATATAATAGCGGAGATATTGATGACAAATATCACCATATAATCAAGGGTCTATACGCCATCTGTTCATCGTGGCATATAGACCCTTGTCGTTTCCCGTGAGGCGCAATGTGTACCAAACCTGTTAATTATAAGTAATAAAAACAAAAAATCTATCGTTTTTGTTACTTATGTGAAACAAAAAGAGTATCTTTGCGAAAAGTTTTACTCGTATGAAACAAAAAATATTAGAAAGATTAGGGTATTCCAACCGTATCGAACGCATGTTTGGACGTGGAATGATGATTGCATTGACGGGCCAGAGGCGTGTCGGCAAGAGTTGTGTGATGCGGCGAATTTATAATCACATCGCTGAGAATGAAGAAAATCACGTTATCTATATAGATAAGGAGAAAACCTCATTTGATATGATAGCCAACTATCAGGATCTGGAGGCTTATGTAGCAGCCAACATCGTTGAGGGTAAGGAAAACTATCTGTTTATTGATGAGGTGCAGGAGATTTCTGATTTCGAGAAAGCACTCCTCAGTATCCAATCGGATGATACCTGCCAGATTATGATTACCGGCAGCAACGCCAAGATGCTTTCGGGCGAACTGGCAACTCGCCTGAGAGGCAGATATATTGCTTATCGCATTAGAGGACTCTGCTATGAAGAGTTCCTGACGTTCCATGAACTGAAGGATGATGATGCTTCCTTGAACCTGTATCTGCAGTATGGCGGGCTCCCTCAGTTGCGCAGTTTAGGATTGGGAAATACGGATTTGGTAGAAGATTATCTTGACAATGTGTATAATACGATAGTACTTCGTGATATCATAGAGCGAGAAAACATCAGAAACATACCATTGTTGCGAACGCTGCTGAAGTTTGTGAGCGATAATATCGGTAAACAATTCTCAGCAACGAGTATTGTAAAATTTCTGAAAAGCCAGAACACCGAAACGTCTGCCAAGATGATTCTCACGTATTTGGAGTATTTAAGCAATGCTTTTATTATCGATCGAGTTAACAGATACGACATTCATGGCAAGCGACTTTTCGAGTTAGGCGACAAGTTCTATTTCGAAGACCTGGGAATCAGGAATCATATTATAGGTGGCAACAGGCGTTTTGATATCGAAAAGGTGATGGAAAACGCTGTATATATCCATTTGTGCAGGATGGGGTATAAAGTATATGTTGGTCAGATGTATAAGGCTGAGATTGATTTTGTTGCCGAGAAAGCGGATAGTGTGGCGTATGTGCAAGTTACCTATCTGCTGGCTTCTGAGGAAACGGTAGAGCGTGAATTCGGCAATTTGAAATTGATAAAAGACAGTCATCCCAAATACGTGATTTCTATGGATAGGCTTTACAGTCAAACCAATATTGATGGCATTAAGCACATTCATCTGCGAGATTTTCTGAAAATGACTACTTTGGTTTGATGCCAGGTAGATTATGAATATCTCCATATAATCAAGGGTCTATACGCCACCTGTTCTTCGTGGCATATAGACCCTTCAACACTCAACATTCAACACTCAACATTCAACATTCAACAATCTCTTACTTTTTCATAAACTTTTCACTGAAATCTCTTGCGGATATGAAAATAAAACCGTATCTTTGCGGCATGGATTTTTAATACAGATGATTATGAAGCAGGTAGAAGAAAGATATATCAGCTTTGAAGCCAGCAAGATGGCATATCGCGACATCAAGAATTTCGTTGACACCGCTAAGCGTGAAGGCATAGCTGAGGGTAAGGAAATTGGTATGAAGGAAGGTATGGAAAAAGGTATGAACCAGAAAGCCCTGGAAATAGCTAAGAATATGCTGGCAATGGGACTTTCTGCCGAACAGGTTGCCAAAGCTACCCAGCTGCCTTTAGATATCATTAAGAATCTGAGCAATTCATAAAAAACAGAAAGCGGAGATGTAGATTACGAATATAACCATATAATCAAGGGTCTATACGCCACCTTTTCATCGTGGCATATAGACCCTTGTCGTTTCACGTGAAGTGCGGGGAATTATACTGAAGAAAAATCCCCCATCCCGCTTGAGAAAGCAGGATGGGGGATAGTTTCTTATTTCTTCTTGAGCCCCTTGTATGCAAGGAACGCTACAATAACAACGGCAAGAGCCAAGATGATGTAACCGAGCTCATGACTATACTTTAATGCCTGCTGATATACATCTTGAGTTGTTTTATAGTCTGTATATTGGTAAATACCCCAACCGATGGTTGCTAAAACAGTATTCCAGATGCCAGCACCGATTGTGGTATAGAGCAAGAATTTGCCTACATGCATACCTGCCAAACCGGCTGGAATGCTGATTAACTGGCGAACAGCTGGTACCAGGCGCCCAAAAATAGTGGATGCGGCTCCATGCTTGCGGAAAAACTCTTCTGCAACTTCTACCTTTTGGCGGTCTATCAGGCACATATGTCCGATGCGGCTGTCGGCAAAACGGTAGATGATAGGGCGGCCTACCCATTTAGCTAAATAATAGTTGATAAGTGCACCGATATTGGCACCAATGGTGGCAAATACGATGACCAGGATAAACGACATTCCGCTATCAGGATCCATGGCTTTCCATGCTGCAGGTGGAACAACCACCTCTGATGGGAATGGGATGAATGAACTCTCGATAGCCATGAAAAGGGCTACTACCCAGTAATTTAAATTGTCGAGTATCCAAAGAAAAAGCTCTGCTGTATTCATTTGTTATCTTGAATCTAAATAATATCTGTCTCAGCTGTTGAAACTGAGACAGATATAAGTGATTTATTTATTCTGTTTTGCCCATGTATCCTTCAAACCAACGGTTTTGTTGAATACTGGTTTTTCTGCAGTAGAATCAAGATCGGCCATGAAATAACCGATACGCTGGAACTGGAGATATTCACCAGGCTTCTTGCTGGCTGCATATTCCTCAACATAGCAGTTAGGATAGTCGTGGAAGCTGTCTGGGTTGAGCAACTCGTGGAAGTCACGCTCATCAGCAGATGGATTTTCTACCATAAAGAGACGGTCGTATTCGCGCACCTCTGCCTTTACGCAGTGATCTGCTGATACCCAATGCAATGTACCCTTAACCTTACGGTTGGCACCTTCCATGCCGCTCTTACTGATAGGATCGTATTCAGCCTGAATCTCAGTGATAACGCCATTTTCGTCCTTTGTGCATCCAGTGCACTTAACGATGTAAGCATTCTTCAGACGAACTTCTTTACCCGGAGTCATACGGAAGAATTTTTTAGGAGCATCTTCCATAAAGTCAGCACGCTCTATCCAGAGATTCTTAGAGAATGTGATGGTGTGTGTGCCATCAGCTTCATTTTCCGGATTATTGATTGCTTCCATTTCCTCTGTTTCACCTTCCGGATAGTTGGTAATTACGAGTTTTACAGGATCAAGTACAGCACTCACACGACATGCTTTCTTGTTCAAGTCTTCTCTAACAGATGCTTCGAGTAAGGCCATATCGTTGAGAGCATCGAACTTAGTATAACCGATACTGTCGATAAACATACGAATGCTCTCAGGAGAGTAACCGCGACGGCGCATTCCGCAAAGAGTAGGCATACGTGGGTCGTCCCATCCGATAACCAGTTTCTCATCAACCAGCTGGTGAAGCTTACGCTTGCTCATTACTGTATAAGTGAGGTTCAATCGGTTGAACTCAATCTGACGTGGACGATTGTCGTTTAAGACATCTGCAGTTCCGTCCTTCTCCTTCAAGAAGTCGATGAACTTATCGTAAAGCGGACGGTGAGGTACAAATTCCAATGTACAGATAGAGTGGGTTACCCCTTCAAAGTAGTCACTCTGTCCGTGAGCGAAATCATACATAGGGTATGCATGCCATTTTGTTCCTGTACGGTGATGAGGAGTTTGGATGATACGATACATGATAGGATCGCGGAAATGCATGTTTGGATTCGCCATATCGAGTTTTGCGCGAAGAACCATGCTGCCTTCTACGGCCTCAGGAGTATTCATCTTCTCAAACAAAGCAAGGTTTTCTTCGATTGGGCGATCACGATATGGACTAGCAGTACCTGGTGTGGTAGGGGTACCCTTCTGCTGTGCAATTTCTTCAGCAGTTTGTTCATCTATATATGCATTGCCCTTCTTGATCATCCAGACAGCAAAATCCCAAAGCTTCTCAAAGTAGTCAGAAGCATAGTAGATATTGCCCCACTTGAAACCGAGCCACTGGATGTCTTGAAGAATATTCTCTACATATTCATTGTTTTCCTTGCTAGGGTTAGTGTCATCAAAACGAAGATTGCAAACACCATTATATTTCTCAGCAACACCAAAGTCCATGCAGATAGCTTTGGCATGGCCGATATGCAGATAACCATTAGGCTCTGGCGGAAAACGCGTCTGGATTCGTCCTCCGTTTTTGCCTTCTTTGAGGTCTTCCTCAACTAACTGTTCTACGAAAGAGATACTTTTCTTCTCTTCCAAATTGTTTTCTTCATTAATTGCCATAATTCAATAAAAAGAATAATTTTTAAATTTATGGTGCAAAGATACAAATTTAATTGTAAGTACCGAAATTATCTGGCAGATAATTTTGTTTTGGGAGCAATAATTCACAAAATATGTTTTTAAACATATAAAAAGATTCGTTTGTTTCGAAAAATATGTCTACCTTTGCATCGTTATCCTGAATACAATCTTTTTACCTTAAATGAAACTAATACCAAAAGGAACGCCTTCGCTGTGAAGCGAGGGCGTTTTGCTTTTATACCAGGTTCATATTCTATTACTTTTTGCGGAATGTTTCGTTCTTAATAATGATAGAACCTTCTTCTGTATCGAGTGTTGCCTGTTCCTGAACGTCGGCATCGAGACCCTTGCGGCTCAGGATAATTACAGCTGCTTTACCTTCTGGCTTAGCTGGCAATTCCCACTTGTAAAATTCCTTGTTAAGACCTTTTACTTTAACAGAGAAATCACTGTTCAAAGTTACACTGCGCTCTCCATCTGCGCTCTTATATTCACCGGCTGCTGCAGCCTGAAATGCAGAATCGGTTACAACTGTCTGTTCTGCCTGAGCTGGTGCAGGTGCCTTTTTCTCAGAACATGCTGTGAAAGCTATCAGACCCATAGCAAATGCAAGAATTGATAATTTCTTCATAATCTTTAAATTTTATATGTTAATAATAATGTATAATCTAAACCGTATTTATAAGCTAACTCTTTTTATACATTTGTTTATCTCAGTGGTATGCTGTAGAAAGATAGTATTCCACTGGTACAAATGATTACCCAAATAGAAACGAGCCCCGTAATGATAGGGACGCTTGCAAATCTGATGTCGTGGTTGGGCTTAAAACGTTCGGTATGCTTCCTTAAAAAATACTGAAATATATAATAATATAAGGTGGCATAGAGAAAACCAATGAGGGTACCAATCAGGAGGTCGCCAAAATAGTGTACACCGAGATACATTCGGGAATAACTGGTTATCAATGCCC
>OLIV01001321.1_pt1 | contig 12334 bp, 9 predicted proteins | sample 1601411 | NCBI WGS metagenome assembly OLIV01 (sample SAMN03922450, study PRJEB24848) | human gut metagenome | isolation source: stool sample | host: Homo sapiens | place: Germany | collected 2009-11 | reverse complement strand
CCATCATCGCTATAAATTCCGGATGATCGCCATAATCCAGCAAATTGGAAATAGGTTGCAGGAATAACAGGCAAAGGAGAACGAAAATCAAAGATACGCCTCCTACTGACAATAGGGAGTTGGCATATACTTTCATCGGGTCTTCTCCCGATTTATTGGCGAAACGGAAGAATCCCGTTTCCATACCGAACGTAAGCAGTACGAGCATCAGGGCTGTAAACGCATACACGTTCGATACGACTCCGTAACCTCCGGTGGAAGCCGGTAATACAGCTGTATACAGAGGTACCAGCATGTAGTTAAGGAATCGTCCGACAATACTACTTAACCCATAAATTGCAGTATCTTTAGCTAATGATTTTAGTCCAGCCATGTTTTATTAGTGATTATCATTCAGATTGGTTCAACGTTTCTTCTTTTGTTTGAACAACCAATCCATAAATCCGGGATAATTGAAAGCCGGATTCCAGCTTCCATGATTACAACCGGGAAATTCAATATATTCCACATCTGCACCGGCAGCTTTCAGTGCTTTATATGCTTCGCGAGAACCTTTCACCGGAACTACATCATCCGCATCTCCATGAAAGATACGGAACTTCACATCTTTGGCAGCCGACAACCGGCTTGGACTGACTATACCGCAGATAGGAATTGCAGCAGCAAATATCTCCGGGTAGCGTATTACTAAATCATACGTTCCCATCGCTCCCATTGAAAGGCCGATAATATAAACCCGTTGCGTGTCCACTTCGGGCATCACCAGATAGGAATCAAGCAACTGTTTGAGTGTCTGCAATATAGGACTGATCTCCTGTCCTACCGGCATTTCAGCAGGTATAAAAGACTTCGGACGTTCCGTATAAGCCCAGTAACCGTCTGTCGGACACTGCGGAATCAGCACAAAAGCAGGATACTTTTCTTGATTGACCGGATTAAGAAACATCTGTCCGCCATGAGTCAATTGCTTCTCATTATCATTTCCCCGTTCGCCGGCTCCATGCAAAAACAGCACGATGGGGTACTTCTCACCCGGTTTCACCGATTCGGGGTGAATCATCCGGTAAGGTAAGGAATCTCCTTTAGAAGAAACAAAAATATCTCTTCCATATCCCTGTTGAGCCGATAGAGAAAGGCTCAAAAAGAGAAAAACAAATAAAGTAGTCCATTGCTTCATCATCCAACTATGCTTTATAAAGTTCTTTTATACCGTTAATACCACTTATCACATGACGCTTTATGTCAGTCATTAAACAGTGTTTTCTGACTGTTATAAAGACTTCTTCCCAAATGCTTATAGGCAAGTTCGGTTACCTCGCGTCCGCGGGGAGTACGTTTCATGAATCCTTCTTTTATCAGGAAAGGTTCGTAAACTTCCTCGATGGTTCCCGCATCTTCTCCCAAAGCCGTAGCAATGGTCGTTATACCGACAGGGCCGCCTTTAAACTTGTCTATAATGGTACAAAGTATCTTGTTGTCTATCTCATCCAGTCCGTACTTGTCGATATTCAATGCCTCCAGCGCAAACTGGGCAATCTCCGTATCGATAGAGCCGGTGCCTTTCACCTGTGCGAAGTCACGTACCCGGCGAAGCAAAGCATTGGCAATACGGGGTGTCCCACGACTGCGGGAAGCAATCTCCGAGGCTGCACGTACCGAGCAAGGCACATCCAGTATGGACGCAGAACGACGGATGATATTGCTCAAAATATCATCGTCATAATACTCCAAATGAAGGTTAATACCGAAACGTGCACGAAGCGGAGCCGTCAGCAGACCGCTACGCGTGGTTGCACCAACCAACGTGAAAGGATTCAAATCGATCTGGATACTGCGTGCCGAAGGTCCCTTATCAATCATAATATCGATGCGGTAATCTTCCATGGCCGAATAAAGATATTCTTCCACTACGGGCGACAGACGATGAATTTCATCAATAAAAAGCACGTCGTTCGGTTCGAGGCTGGTCAATACACCTGCCAGGTCACCCGGTTTATCTAGCACCGGACCGGAAGTTACTTTAAAGCCGACTCCCAATTCGTTGGCGATAATATTTGAAAGAGTTGTTTTTCCTAATCCGGGAGGACCATGCAATAGCACATGGTCAAGTGCTTCGCCGCGCAGACGTGCCGCCTTCACAAAAATGCGAAGGTTTTCCACCACCTTGTCCTGGCCGCTAAAGTCTTCAAAACTTAACGGACGGAGTGCATTCTCGAAATCCCGTTCTTTTGAAGTAAGCTGATGTTCGCGTATGTTAAAATCTTCCTGTTCCATTTATTTCTTGAAAGTAGGAGACAAAGATAGAGATTTACATTCATTTTCAGTACAAGAAAAACGAATAAAAACTCCGGGCACGCTCTGAATGGCAGCTATCGGAAGGCTATTTATAAAGATTTAAGAGAATATAGGACCAACCTTGTGCCAACGTATTGGCACAGCCATGCCACCCTGTTGGCACTATCGTGCCACTGCGATGGCACAGTTGTGCCAGCGGGGAAGCACTGTCTGTGCAACGAAGTCTTCATCTATGACGTGTCGGGAGACAACCTTTTATCCTGTTATTAGTTTATTTGAAACGTAATAACTACTTTTGCATCATCTATATACACGCTATCAACTATGGTTTTAAATTACATCTGGATAGGATTCTTTGTCGTCGCCTTTATTATCGCCCTTATAAAAGTAATTTTCCTGGGAGATACGGAGATATTTACGACTATCATGAACTCTACATTCGATTCGTCAAAGACAGCTTTCGAAATCTCGTTGGGACTTACGGGAGTATTGGCCCTCTGGCTGGGTATCATGAAAGTCGGAGAGAACAGCGGACTGATTAATGCTCTGGCACGTTTCCTGAGTCCGGTACTCTGCCGATTGTTTCCGGATATACCTAAAGGACATCCGGTGTTAGGTTCTATCTTTATGAATATGTCCGCCAATATGCTCGGACTGGACAATGCCGCCACCCCGTTGGGACTAAAAGCGATGAAAGAATTGCAAGAGTTGAATCCGAAAAAAGATACCGCTTCCAATCCGATGATTATGTTTCTGGTGATTAATACTTCCGGCCTCATCATCATCCCGATCAGTATCATGGTTTACCGGGCACAAATGGGAGCTGCCCAGCCTACGGATGTATTTATTCCTATTCTGTTAAGTACCTTCATTTCCACTCTGATCGGGGTCATAGCAGTCAGTATCGCCCAGAAGATAAACCTGATCAATAAGCCCATTCTGATTTTAATGGGTATCATCTGTCTTTTCTTCTCCGGTTTGATTTACCTGTTCCTAAGTGTTTCTCGGGAAGATATGGGCACTTACTCTACCCTGATAGCGAATATTCTTCTGTTCAGTGTCATTATCCTGTTTATTTTAACGGGTGTCAGAAAGAAGATTAACGTATATGATTCTTTCGTGGAAGGAGCCAAGGAAGGGTTTACGACAGCTGTGCGCATTATTCCTTATCTGGTTGCTTTTCTGGTAGGCATTGCGGTATTCCGCACTTCGGGAGCCATGGATTTTCTGGTGGGAGGTATCGGATACGTAGTAGGACTATGCGGAGTCGACACAAGCTTTGTGGGAGCACTGCCCACTGCATTGATGAAATCGCTTAGCGGCAGCGGTGCCAACGGGTTGATGATTGATACAATGAAGGAACTGGGGCCGGATTCGTTTGTAGGACGCATGAGTTGCGTGGTACGCGGGGCGTCGGATACCACATTCTACATCCTTGCCGTTTACTTCGGCAGCGTAGGTATCACCAAGACCCGCAACGCCGTCACCTGTGGCCTGATAGCCGACTTCTCGGGTATCATAGCCGCTATCTTAATCAGTTATTTATTTTTCTTTTAAATCATAACATTCAATTATGGCTGTAACTTATCAAACAGAAGGCATCAAAATGCCTGAAATCAAGAAACGCGAGACTACGGAATGGATCAAAGCCGTAGCTGCTTCCTATGGAAAAAGACTCGGTGAAATCGCTTATATTTTCTGTTCCGATGAAAAAATTCTGGAAGTAAACCGCCAATATCTGCAACACGACTACTACACGGACATCATTACTTTCGACTATTGTGAGGGCGACCGCCTGTCCGGAGACTTGTTCATCAGCTTGGATACGGTACGCACCAATGCAGAACAATTCGGCGCTTCTTATGACAATGAACTCCACCGTGTCATTATTCACGGGATACTTCATCTTTGCGGTATAAACGATAAAGGCCCCGGAGAACGGGAAATTATGGAAGCGGCGGAAAATAAGGCGTTGGCAATGCTACACTAAATACCAGACTTTCTCAATCATCCTCTATAAATGAAAAAACGCCCTATCGTAATCACTACGACAGGGCATTTTCATTAGCCTTCGCTAATTAACATTAAATTATTTAAGAGAGAGATTTATTACTTCTTGTCGGGAGCCACTTCCGAAGTGACTAACTTCTTGATAGACTTGGTATTCAGATACAGGAAAGCCAACCGTGGAGGTCCGTCCTGCGCAACCAATTCCAATGAATCAGGTGTTATGTAACCTATACGTTCACGTGTCTTATACACTTCCACCTTTCCATCTTCTCCTTTGCTAAACCCTTCAACGATTAAATAGCCATCTTTATCAATCTTCCAAGTCTTCAAATCCAAAGAGGGAATATTGACGGCAGAGCATTTCCCACCTTTTTTAAACTCAAATCCTTTCAGTTCACCGGTAGACTGATAGGTATAAGGATTGCACCATTTACCTATAATTTGTTTCTCCACCTTCTTCTGTCCATAGCTGCTGAATGCAAAGCAAGACAGAGCCATAACTGTCATTAATAGTTTCTTCATTTCATTTATTTTTCTAGTAAATCATATTTTTGGTCAATGCCACGTTCCCTCAGATGAATACCCTCTTTCATCCAACGCGGTTCTTTTGTTCCTTTCAGGTAATAGTCGAAGAATTGCATCATCCGGATAGTCCAGTCCTTCTGGGCAGCCTGATTACTAAGGAAATGTCCTTCACCTTTGTAGTTGAGATGCCATGCCGGACGCTGTAAACGGCGCATAGCCAAATACAAGGCACGCCCCTGTTCATAAGCCACAGCCTCATCTTTGTCATTATGCCAGATCAGTAACGGCGTATGTATCTTATCGGCCTCTATGATAGCGGAGTTTGCCAGATATTTGTCCTTGGCTTCCCACAAATTCTTTCCCATACGGCTTTGCCATTCTTCGTACATGAAATAACGCGGTAAACCGCTTCCACCACGAATGCCCAAATAACCGGTCACCATATCAGTGATAGGAGCACCAATATTGGCACAAGTAAATAGATCAGTTTTAGTCACCAGATAACTGGTTTGGAATCCCGACCAGCTATGTCCTTGCAGACCTATCTTTCCCGGATGTGCTATCCCCTGCTCTATCAAATATTTGGTTCCGCTTACTACGGCATCATAACAACTCTGTCCCGGTATTCCTATAGTGAAATGCACATCCGGCATGAATACGATATATCCGTTGCTGACGAAATACATCACATCACCCATTGCGCTGCTCAACATCGGAGCATGATAAGTATTCAATCCACCTGAATGCGTTTCATAGAATTGTACCAGTACGGGATATTCTTTTTGAGGATCATAATCTTCCGGCAGATAAAGTATTCCCTTATTGGGTTTATTCTCATAGTTTGTCCATTCCACCAACTTTGCAGTTCCCCATTTGTATTCACTTTGCTGAGGATTAGCATTCGTTATACGGATCGGATCGGAGAAATCGGCTTTGCTCCACCACAGATCACGGAATTCTGACATATTCTGACGATTCCAGATGCAATACTTCTGATTATCCGAGAAACGATGAATCGCATAGATATAAGGACCTTGCGCAAGCTTCTTCAAACGACCTTTCATGTCAAGCGAATAAATGCCTTCATCCATCGTATTCTCATCCCACACACTGACTACAACCGTCTCGTCCGGTTTGAAAACTTCCTTATCAATATTGCTGGTCATTTTACGGATAGATCTCTTATTTTTGCGGCCATATCCCTTGGTGAAACATTCCGGCTGACGTTCTCCGGTTAAATCTATCTTCCACCAGTCATAAGCATCGTAAATCAGTACATTATTACCATCAGCAGTCCAACCTGCAATGCCATAGGCAGGCGCAGGATTCGGTTTATCATAAGTTTCCTCGAATACCGGATAACCAATAGCTGTTGAAATATCGGTAACCTTACCCGTTGTTCCGTCAAACTTATTCCATACCTGTGCAACAGGATCATACATCACAGCCCATTTACCGTTCATTGACCACTTCGGTCTTGTCCGATAGCTACGTCCTACCAATTGCTTTTTTCCTGTATGCACATTCACAGAATAGATATCAAACGGCACTTCATTAAGCCATTCTTTCTGCATACGATAGGGAGTTTCGTCCGTATAAAGCACATAATGTATTTCTTCTGCACGGTCCGGTTCCAACAAATCAGCATGACCGGGAGCTACTTCCATCAATTTTCCGGAAGCAATATCATAGATATATTTTGAATATTGAGGACGGAAATAACGACCACGAGTCTGCAACGTAGGAACTTCATATTCATCCCAAGTCCACAGCTCCAGTTCGAAACTCTTATCCGGCTTTACTTCCTCTTCTTTTTTATCTTTATTTACTTTCTCCTGATAAGGTCTGAGTTCCATTGTCAGGAACTTCTGACTGTGCGACAGAGTGGCCCGCGCAAGTTCCATTCCTGCCGGTAGAATCACCTCTTTACGGTCGAAGACCAAATCGCAGGTATTCTTCTTTAAAGAGAAATTATACCATAGCGAATCCTTAATACTGAATTCTCCTGTCATCAGTTTTGTATCCAAACTGAAAGAAACAGGTTCTTTCTTTACAGCACTCTGATAGATAGTCTGATAGGGTCCCGTCAATGGGCCATAACACAATGCGTTTCCTTTTGCCTGCCTGCGTACAAAAATGATAGAACGTCCTTCATTGTACAAGGTATAATAGCCAATACTGTCAATCTGAAAAGCAGTACCGGTTTTCAGATGGCGAACCACCAAACGATTAAAAGACGGGACATGATTGACCGTATCTTTCGGAACGTTTGTCACTGAGACTGAATAAGGAGTTCCATTTACCGGCCGGAAAGATTCCTTATATTCCCATTCTTTCTTGATACCTGAAGGAAGTTCCATCAGAATCGTCTTCATATTTCCTGTAGAGTCAGCCTTCTGATAAGAAAGAGCTTGATCCGAATTATAAAACTCAATGTTTTCCACATCATCCAGCAGAATCTCCTTGCGGGTACGTGTATCAAACAGATGTACAGTTTTTGCGTCGGTGTTTTCAGGATTGTACTCCATAGGTGCAATCCGGTAGGTAACCCAACGTCCTGTCGGGGAGATATCCGGCGATTCAACACGCTTCCACGACATGCAGGCTTCAATGTCAACCGGCTTCTTCTGTGTTTGAGCATCGACACTCGGGACAAAACCGGCTAACACTCCCACTATTAATCCGATTCCCATTATTGTCTGCTTCATTTTATCTTCTCCTTTCATCTTTTATCATATCTTTATTCAAATCAATATCACAGTCTGCCGAGTTATCATGTAACAACAGACGTGCAAAATGACGCCACATTTTATGCTCAAAAAAGCTCTCGGACTCACCGAAGAATCCATGAGTACATTTAGGTAACACAAACATATCAAAGTCCTTATCCGCTTTAATCAATGCATCTACCAGACGTAAAGTATTGGCCGGATTCACAGTCTGGTCTATGGCACCGGTAAACAGCAGCAATCCATGTTTGTAATTCTTCGCCAACTCCTGATTCGGACGCACACGTACACTATAATCATACGTTTTGCTCTCTACTCCCAAACTGTCTTTAGTCGTTGTCACCTTCTCATCTACACCATAATGAATCTCCACGAAACCTTTATTGTAAATACGATTGTCATGGTTGCCGGCCGATGAGACAGCAGCCGAATAAAAGTCCGGATAAGTGCAAATAGCGGCAGCCGACATAAATCCGCCGCCTGAATGACCGTAAATACCTACCTTGGTAGCATCTATAAAGGGATAACGGGCAGCCAGTTGTTCGATAGCATATTTATCATCCGCCAGCGGATAATCGCGCATATTATTGTATCCATAGGTATGATAAGCCTTTCCACGCATTGGAGTACCCCCTCTGTGGCCTACGGTAATTACAATGAATCCCAGTTGAGCCAAACGGGTGTTATAAACATCATTTATTGTGAAACGAGTCGGCACGTACTCGAAGAACGGCCCCGGATAAACATTTGAAATAATAGGGTAAACTTTCGTCGAATCAAAATCGGCGGGCTTCCACATCACACCATAAAGGTCGGTTACTCCGTCGGCAGCTTTTACTTTAAAACGTTCCGGAGCTTTCCAGCCCATTTCATAGACAGGTTGCAAGTCCGGTTTCTCCAATGTCATGATTACCTTCCCATTCCGGTTGCGAACCACGTTTACCGGCTCCTGCGACACGGTAGAATATGAATCTACCAGATAGCGACAGGAGGGAGAGATACTGACTTCGTGTGACGCATTCTCCGGCGTCAACAGACGGAGTGCATTCGGACGATCCAAATGAGCTTCATAAAGAATATAGTAATAAGGGTCAATTCCCTTCTCCCGTCCATAACCATAGAAATACATCTTGCGTCCGACAGTATCAATTTGCGCAACCGGGCCGGCTACCCAAGTACCGTCTGTCAGTTGATTCTTCAGGTTTCCTGTTGCTGTATCATACAGATAATAATGTCCCCAACCGTTACGTTCGGAACGGAACAGGATTTCTTTTCCGTCATTCAGGAAAGAAACATTACGCATCTGATAATCGAGATACGGCTTGTTTTCTTCATGAATCACCACACGCACTTTTCCGGTCTCTACATCCACTTCGCAAATATCCGACTGGTTCCATGTACGGTTATAGCGTTGGAAGTACAAGCGTTTTCCGTCTTTTGACGCATACAATACATCAATATACTGATCCGGCCAACGATTGATATCCACCTTCTTAACTTCCCGCTTGTCTATATCTCCCAACAGTAATTCATATTGAGTCACATTTTTATCACCGGCCAATTCAGCTTTATAAGTAATCAGTTCAGGAGAAGGCTTGGATAAAGAATTAATAACCCACAAGTCACGGACTTTCCGGTTGTCTTCACGGACAGCGTAGAAACGGTGGCTTCCCGGAATCCAGTGAGCCGATTCGGCTCCGAAACGGCCTTCCATCTTGCCTTCGTCTTCACGGTTGAATGTATAATCCGGCATACCGTCCGTCGTCAATTGAACCGGGATTGTATCCTGTCCCTTTTTCGGGTTTCCAACGAAATACAAGTTATCCTTACTGGCATAAAGAAAATACAAGCTATCCGGAGAATATTTCATCCAATACGGGTCGCCGGTTTTATACGTCGGCTTCTCATCGAGTTGCTTCAATTCTTTTGTATGGATATTGTATGTATAAAGTCCGCGGTCAAAATCAATACGAATGGTTTCGTTGTCCTTCATAAATGTGAAAGACAAATGCGGATCTGCCGAAGAATAGGCTTTCTTGGTATATACTGCAATTTTGCTCAATAACTCATCCGTATCAAACAACAATCGTTTCTCCTTCTTCTTCGGATTAACATAATAATATTTCTTTCCTTCACGTGTTGTAAAAGAGTAATAAAAGCAATCCGTATCGTTGATAAACGTCGGTCTGACTTCTGTAGAATACTTATCTATAGGATTTTGCTCCAACAAACGGAACTTTTCCGCTAACTGATAATTCGCTTTTTGTTGCGCACCGGCAAGGTTGCATGATACTAATGCAACCGCCAGGTACAAATATCTAAAGAGAGAGTTTTTCATAAAATCTTATCTATTGTCTTATTTACTACGGTTAATATCTCCCCAATAGTCTGCACGGGTATCACCTAGCAAATGTTTGGCAAAGAAACGGTACATTTTCTTCTCAAAATACTCATCGGCAGAGCCATATCCATGACCGGCTCCGGGAATGACAAGCATATCGAAATCCTTACCGGCCTCAATCAAAGCCTGAGCCATACGGTATGTATGTGCAGGATTCACGTTCTTATCCATATCTCCGGTTACAAGCATCAAGTGTCCTTTCAGATTCTTGGCTATCTCTGCATTCGACTTTACTCTAAACTTGTATTCATATTCTTTGGTCTCGTTACCCAGACTGTCTTTCACCACCTTCTCTACTTCTCTTACACCATTGTAACATTCTCCCCAACCACGGTTATAGATACTATTATCATGGTTTCCGGAACAAGAAACGGCAGCCTTATAAAAGTCCGGATAAGTGCAGATAGCAGCCGCAGCCATAAATCCGCCACCGGAATGTCCGTAGATACCAACTTTCTTACCGTCAATAAACGAGTGGCGCTGAGCCAACTGCTCAATAGCATACTTATCATCTTCCAACGGATAATCACGCATATTGCCGTAACCGTAACGGTGATATGCCTTTCCACGCATCGGAGTATCTCCCCTATGGCCTACAGTGATTACAATAAAGCCAAGCTGCGCCATACGGGTACAATAGCTATCATCCAACGTAAAGTTAGTAGGAACGAACCCGAAGTATGGTCCCGGATAAACAACCGAAATAATCGGATATTTCTTTTCCGGATCAAAATTAGACGGCTTCCACATCACTCCATACAAATCCGTAACATTATCGGCAGCTTTCACCACAAAATTTTCCGGCTTCTTCCAACCGGCGGCATATACTAAGTCAAGATCAGGTTTTGCCAATTCCATAATCACTTTACCCTTTCTATCTTTCAACATGATTTTGGGTTCCATGTCTACTCTACTATAAGTATCAACATAATAATTATGAGATTTCAAGAAACTCACATTATGTTGTCCGTCTTCCGTACTTAATGGGGTCACTCCTTCTTTATCAATATCAACTTCATACAGCATATAATAAAAAGGATTAACCTTCTTATCTTTTCCATATCCGTACAAATAAACCTTACGTTTCAATGTATCAATCGAGTTAATATAACCTGTTACCCATTCACCAGAAGTCATTGTATTTTTGAGATTTCCATCTCTATCGTAATGATAATAATGTCCCCAACCTGTACGTTCTGAACGAAACAGTATATCCTTTCCATCATTCAGGATTGCAACATTACGAGCATGCGGATCACGATATGGCTTATCTTCCTCATGAATAATTTCCTTTACTTCCAAAGTAGAAAGATTAACTGAGCATACATCCACCTCATCCCAAGTACGTTTCGTTCGCTCAAAGAATAAATATTTACTATCAGAAGTGACATATAAAGGCATAACATATTGATCTTGCCATTTGTCTATTTCAGCCTTTTTGGCAGTCTTTTCTATTATATCAATAATTGTCAAATCATTCTGAGTCACATATTTGTCACCCGGGAACTCATACTTATACGACTTTAATGAAGGATAGTCGCTCAAAGAATTAATAACCCAAAAGTTACGTAGCTTACGGTTATCATCACGTACAGCATATATATGCCGATTATCCGGGCACCAACGTGCCAATGTAGGCATCTCTCCCTCTTCTCCAGGTTCATAATCATCATCGCGTGCATAAGAAAAGTCTTTCATACCATCGACGGTCAACTGCACTTCGGTTGTATCTACCCCTAATGCTTTATTTCCCTTTATGTATAAATTATGATTCTTAGCATACAAAATATATTTCTTATTAGGAGAGAAATTCATCCATGTATAGGTCGGTTCTAACGACTCTTTATTTTCTTCTTTCTTCTCAAACAGCGTCAATTTATCCGTCAAGCGATTATAGCTATATTGTTTACCCTTATAATCAAACACAAACGAACGTTGGTCTTTAGAAAAAGTAACAGATGATATGTCCAATTTATTTTTATCTACTACACCTTTGGTGAATTCGCTCAACTGCATAGCCATTTTCCCCCTCATAAGTCCGGCAGCGGCTGAATTCCACCCCAACTGCCGTCAGGGTCTCTTTTATATGGTTTCCTACTCTGTCTGTCCCAAATACCCCCATATATGCACTGAAGCACCCCTGAAGTCTGCAATAAACTGCAACATTCAGTGCCTGTCCCCCTGGGAACATAGTGGAAATCGTACGATATTTGTCACAAACATTATCTCCGATCCCAATGATCCTCATCTGAGTCATCTCCCTTAAATCAGTATATATATTTATATTAGTTTTCCTTTCAAAAAAAGTCAAGATTTAGGCAGAATATTTCTTGACTTTTTCTTTTAAAATCTATATGCTTGTTCTAGAATATAT
>OLIV01001317.1_pt1 | contig 12375 bp, 10 predicted proteins | sample 1601411 | NCBI WGS metagenome assembly OLIV01 (sample SAMN03922450, study PRJEB24848) | human gut metagenome | isolation source: stool sample | host: Homo sapiens | place: Germany | collected 2009-11 | reverse complement strand
GAATATTCGCCAAATTCGACAAGAAGTGTTGAGAAAGACTACACGAGTGAAGATTCTTGGCCAGTAAATGGTTTTATTGAAAAAGATGGTAATCATAAAACAATTTGTTCTGTTTACGTTACTGATGATTTCAAGTTGTTTATACATTTTGGTGCGCAATACAAAATGTGGTATGGATGGAAAAGGGCTAATCGACAGTTCTTTTTTAGATTAGAAAACATGGAAGGATTAGATAAGTTAAATCCGGATGCACGTTCTTCAAATTTAAGTCCGAATACATATTATTTTGGCACATCCAAAGAATTCTATTCATATACAAAAATTAATTTTCATGTAGCTGAAGTTACCCAAAATCCTATTGTTATGATAAATAAATATGAAGTTACAGGTAAAGTTTTTGTATGGACAGATAGAATGTCTGAGAAAGATGCTAATGGAAATGTAATATATCAGAGTACCGGAAGTTCTATATATCCTACACAACACGCTCCTCGTGAAAACTTCCCTTTGTTCAAAAAAGAAAATTCTTTTCCTTGTAAAATATCTTTAGTAGGTAAAAGATAAAAAATGAATGGAATGAATGAAAATGTATAAGAAACTGATTTATGGAGTATTGCTACTCTTGACAATAGCATCTTGTAGCGAATCATCTGAACAAGAAGATGAATATGCTAATTGGAAAGAGAGGAATGATGTGTTTTTCCAAGGTATATTTTTCAAGGCTGATTCAGCAATTAATGCTGGAAGTAATAATTGGAAAATTATACGTAATTGGTCTCTTCAAGAGCAGTTTGGAGTACAGAAAGAAAATAATATCGTAGTGCATGTTCTAGAAAATAGTACAAATACTTCTGTTCCGATTTATACCGATTCGGTTGTGGTAGATATTCAAGGTATGTTAATGCCAACTGATAATGAAGAAAGGGGAACTGTATTTTATACTACGTTTTCAGGGAAGGATAGGAATGTCTCCTCAGATTTGCGATTAACCATTTCTGCAAAAGGAACATTGCAAAAACAAGAAATTGATGGCTTGTCTACTGCTTTGCAGAAAATGCATATCGGTGATCGCTGGATGGTATACGTACCATATAATCTTGCTTTGAAGAATCAAAGTTCTGTTAGTCCTTTTGTTCCTGCGTACAGTACAATGATATTTGACATTACGTTGCTTGGAATAAAACATACGTAAATTTACAAAAAAGCGCATCGGCATTTGTCTGCTGATGCGCTTTTGGGGCTTTATGATTAAGGATTGGGACCTGCGATGGAATCGCAGGGAACGGGGGCGCAAAGAGGGAGAGGGGGGTATCCTTTTACCCTTTTACTTTTTTACCTTTTTACCTTTAAATAAATCCTTGCTGCTTGAGGGCTTCGATAAACCCAACGCTCATCGCCTCGCAATCCTTCTTTGTGTATCGGATGTCGGTAAAAACCTGGGCTAGGGTCTCTACGTTGTTGATGCGAACGAACTCCTTGTTTTCTTCCAGAGCTTCCTTCTCTGCATAGAAATCGTCAATCTTCTCTGGGGTGTAATCTTCGAAATGCTCGTGGTGGATGATGCTGCGCAGAGGGAGACGGTCGCTCAGAGCTGGATGTTCTGCCGGCCAGCCGATGGTCAATGTGGCTACTGGCATTACGAGCTTAGGGAGCTTCAGGGTGTCGATGATCATCTTTGGCATATAAACCGTAGTTCCCAGAAAACAGGTGCCTAAACCGGCTTCTTCTGCCAGGTTCGTAAAGGTCTGGGTGAAAAGAAGGGCATCGGTAGCTGCATTCATAAAAGAGAGAATGTTGTCATAGCCCGGGGTTCCCTTGCGGTTCTCTGCCCAGAGGGTTGTGCGGCGATAATCAGCACAGATGGTGAGGACGACAGGGGCTTCTGTTACCATCGGCTGGTTGAAGTGGGCTGGCGCCAGCGCCTTCTTTCCTTCTTCACTTCTTGTTACCACAACGCTGTAAAGCTGCAGGTTTCCCATTGTCGGGGTGCGCTCTGCCTCTTCCAAAAGGCGGTTCAGGAGTTCTTCAGATACTTCCTTCTCAGCATATTTCCTGATGCTTGTTCTGTTCTTAATCGATTCCATATCTTTTTTATTTTATCATTATACCTTATTATATATATAGGAGTTCTGTTCCATTTCAGAACCCTATTTTGCTGCAAAGTTAGTGAAAGTTTCCCAAAAAGTTGTCTTTCTTTCGCTTTTTTAGTGAAATATATGCCAAAACGTTTCAGATTTTAGAAATAAAAGTTTAATTTTGCACCTAAATATGAAACGTTTGATATGAAATATACTGAAAATATGACTTTTGAAGAGGCTTCCAAGGCTCTTATAGATGAATTGAATGCTAATCTGGCAACACTTCATCAGAATTATCATGTAGAACAGTCTGATTGGAATAAACTCTATGATCAGATAGCCAATGTTGTTTCAGAGGAAACTCATCTTCCTGTTTTCTCTCCTGAAGTGATGGAGGTGCGACCTCGAGAACTGGAATGCGATGTGGTGCGATTCCAGAATAATAAGGAGAAATGGGTGGCTCTAGTAGGACTGCTCGACGGTCATCCATACGAAATCTTCACGGGTTTACAGGATGAGGACGAGGGTATCATGCTGCCTAAATCTGTAAGCAAAGGCAAGATTGTGAAGACCATTCTGGATGGAGGATTGAAGCGATACGACTTCCAGTTTGTGAACAAGCGAGGCTATAAGATTACGGTTGAGGGATTGAGCGAGAAGTTTAATCCTGAATACTGGAACTATGCCAAACTGATTTCCGGTGTGCTGCGCTACCGTATGCCTATCGAACATGTCATCAAGCTCGTTTATCAGCTCCAGCTTACTTCAGATAACATCAATACCTGGAAGAAAGGTGTTGTGACAGCCCTGAAGAGATATCTGAAGGATGGTAGCCTGATGAAACTTTACGATGATAGTGATTCCGAATCCTAATCCACAAGATAGAAACTGATATAAACTATGCTTTTCCGTAGTAAGATATACTTGAAGAATGTCCGTTTCCATGCATATCACGGCGTTCTGCCACAGGAAACCCGGGTGGGCAACGATTATGTGGTGAATCTGGATGTGAGCTATGATTTCTCCAGAGCCATGGAAACCGATGAACTGGCTGGAACCCTCAACTATGCAGAACTCTATGAACTCGTGAAACAGGAGATGGAGATACCTAGCAAACTGCTGGAACATGTAGCCGGAAGGATAGGAAAGCGACTCTTTGCAGAATATCCGACTATTCAGAAAATACAACTCGCCATTACCAAAGTTAATCCTCCTTTTGGAGCAGATTGTGACGGCGCAGGGGTAGAAGTTGTATTAACAAATGATAAAACTTTATAGTAGATTTAGGTTTTCTGATACAAAAGTAGTAATTTTGCAAAATCATCAGAAAGATATGTTGAAGAAAATAACATTCATATTGACCCTATTGTGTATGTTGGTGCTGACAGCGACAGGCGCCAACCGCCGTTTCACGCTCGTTATCGACCCAGGTCATGGCGGTCATGATGCGGGTGCACTTGGTGCTATTTCCAAAGAAAAGAATATCAATCTCTCTGTGGCATTGCAGTTTGGCAAATATGTTGAGCGCAATATGCCGGATGTGAGAGTCATCTATACCCGCAAGACGGATGTCTTTATTCCTCTGAAAGAGCGTGCCAACATTGCTAACCGCGCCAATGCCGACCTGTTTATCTCGGTACATACCAATGCGCTGCCAGCCGGTAAGATAGCCCGTGGTTTTGAAACCTATACGCTCGGTATGCACCGTGCCAAGGATAATCTCGATGTGGCTATGCGAGAGAACTCTGTTATCTCGATGGAGAAGGGCTATCAGCAGACCTATCAGGGTTTCAACCCGCGATCTTCTGAGAGTTACATCATCTTCGAGTTTATACAGGGTAAGAATATGGAGAGAAGCGTAGAACTGGCGCGCAATATCCAGCGAAAGGTATGTTCCGGTGCCAACCGTCCGGATAAGGGTGTGCATCAGGCTGGATTCCTGGTTCTCAGAGAAACCTCGATGCCTAGCTGTCTGATAGAGCTCGGTTTCATCACTACTGCCGATGAAGAAAGACAGCTCAACGATGCCAGCAGGGTGGATGATATCGCCCGAGGCATCTACGAAGGTTTTGCGCAATATCGCAATAAATACGATAAATCCATCTCGGTTCCTTATCGAGCTGCGGATACCGAATCGGTGCCGGTTGCCAAGATAGTTTCTGATACGAAGCAGGAGAAGGACGAGCGCCGTGCTGAGGAGGCGGATACTGCGCCGAGAAGAACGGTGAAGCATGTGGAAACCAGAGCAACAAAGGCTAAAACGGTTCAGCAGAACAGAAGACAGAACCAGCAGGATAAACCGGCTCAGCAGAACAGAACTGTAGCTCAGAACAAGCCGGCACAGCATAAAGCCCATGTAGCCGATGCGCCTGTCTTCAAGCTTCAGATATTTGTCAGCAACCGCATGCTCCGCAAGGGCGATGCCCATTTTAAGGGCGAAACCGGTTATGACAGTTATCAGGAAGGCAATATGGTGAAATATACGATGGGAGCCTCTACCAACTATAATGAGATTTTCCGCTTGCGCAAGACGCTTGCCGAGAAGTTCCCGGAAGCTTTCATCATAGCTTTCAAGAATGGAAAGAAATATGATGTGAATCAGGCTATACGTGAGTTCAAACAGAACAGAAACCGCTGATTGGCCTGAGTAAGGATAAGATATAAGCACGAATATATAAAGAGATAAATATGAAGCTAACAAAAGAAATCAAGATAGCTCTTGTAGCTATTGTCGGTATTTTGATTATGTATTTCGGAATCAATTTTCTGAAAGGCATGAATCTGTTCTCTACCAACAATACCTATTTTATAACGTTTGATGACATCCAGGGACTGGGTGCCTCTACGCCTATTTATGCGGATGGTTATAAGGTAGGTACCGTGGATGGTTTGGAATATGATTACAAGGAGAATGGTCCTATCAAAGTAAAGGTGGATATTGTCAAGGATTTGAGAATCCCGCAGGGCAGTAAAGCCGAAATAGTAAAAGACCTGATGGGTAACCTGCAGGTGAATCTGCTTCTGGCAAACAACCCACGCGAAAGAGTAGAACCGGGTGGTATCATTCCGGGTGCTGTAAACGGAGGCATGATGGATAAGGCTGCCAACCTGGTTCCGGTAGTGGAAAAGATGTTGCCTAAGTTGGATTCTATCCTTACCAGCGTGAATGCGCTGCTGGCTGACCCGGCTCTGGCTGCTTCGCTGCATAATGTGGAAACCATTACAAGCAACCTCACCGTTTCTACACGTGAACTGAATACCCTGATGGCAGGACTCAACAAGCAGGTTCCGGGTATGATAGGAAAGGCAAATGGCGTGCTGGATAATACCAACCGCCTCACAGCTAATCTGGCCAGTCTTGATGTGCAGGGCACTTTGAACAAGGTGAACCAGACTTTGGAGAGTGCTCATCAGTTTACTGAGAAGCTGAACAGCAACCAGGGCAGCCTCGGATTGCTGATGAACGATACCAAGCTGTACGACAATCTGACGTCAACCATGGGTCATGCCGACTCTCTGGTTATCGACTTGAAGGCACATCCGAAACGCTATGTCCATTTCTCTGTTTTCGGCAGAAAAGACAAGTAAAAAGAGTCCGAGCTAAATAAATTTAGTCTAAATAAGATTCGGTATGTTTCACGCCCCGAAATGACTCGCAAACTGTTTGTTTGTTAGCCGTTTCGGGGACGTTACATTATTGTTTCACTGAATTTCAGTCTGCTATATATGTATTTTAGGCAAGTATTTGGTATTCAGTAATTTAAAGACTATCTATTAAAATGTTTTAAATAAGGGGATTTGCATTTCTCCTATTTTTTTTGTAACTTTGCACGTGATTTCGCATCTTTCGGTGCGTCCCGTCATTTGTGAATTAAAGTATTAATAATATAAGTAATCAATGTTAGCAAGTCCAAAAGCCCTCTGGGACAACAGTCTTTTGCTCATAAAGGACAGTGTAACAGAGCAGCAATATAACACATGGTTCAAGCCAATCGTCTTTGAATCGTACAAGCCGTCGACAAAGACTTTGTTGGTGCAGGTTCCGAGTCCGTTCGTATACGAGTACTTGGAACAGAACTTCGTTGACTTGTTAAGTAAGGTGCTGCATCGTAATTTTGGTGAAGGAATCCGTCTCACTTATCGTGTTGTAACCGATAAGGAGCATAAGCTTTCTCAAGATATAGAGGCAGATCCAGACGATGCTGATATGGCAAAGCAAACTCGTGAGCGTGCCCAGCAGACGGCTGCCCAGCCTGCCGCTCCCCAGCAGCAGGAAGACATTGATACACAGTTAGACCCGAAGCTTACTTTCAACAATTATATGGAGGGTGACAGTAATAAGCTGCCTCGTTCCGTAGGATTGTCTATTGCCGAGCATCCCAACACCACCCAGTTTAACCCAATGTTCATTTACGGACCTTCGGGTAGCGGTAAGACGCATCTGGTGAATGCCATCGGTTTGAAAGCGAAGCAGATGTATCCTCAGAAGCGTGTGCTCTATGTGAGTGCCCGTCTTTTCCAGACCCAGTATACTGATGCCGTGCTCCATAATGCGAGCAATGATTTCATCAACTTCTATCAGTCTATCGATATGCTGATTGTGGATGATATCCAGGAGTGGGCTGGTAAGGCGAAGACGCTGAATACCTTCTTCCATATCTTCAACCACCTTTTCCGCAACGGAAAGCGTATTATCCTGGCGTGCGACCGCCCTCCGGTAGAGTTGAAGGATATGCCAGACCGTCTGCTCACCCGTTTCTCTTGCGGTCTGGTCTGCGAGTTGGAGAAGCCGAATATCCAGTTGTGTGTGGATATCCTGAGCAATAAGATCCGTCGTGACGGTTTGAAGATTCCGGTAGATGTCATCTCTTTCATCGCCCAGACCTGTAACGGAAGTGTGCGCGATTTGCAGGGAGCCATCAATGGTCTGCTGGCTTACAGCATCGTTTATAACAGCAGCATTGATATCCGTCTTGCCGAGCGCGTCATCAAGCGTGCGGTGAAGGTGGATGATAAGCCGCTCACCATCGATGATATTGTTGAAACGGTTTGCCATCATTATAATGTAACGGTTACTGCCGTGAACAGCAAGAGCCGTAAGCGTGATTATGTCGTGGCTAGACAGGTAACGATGTATCTGGCACAGAAATATACCAAAATGCCTGCTTCGAGAATCGGCAAACTCGTTGGTAATCGTGATCATAGCACAGTTATCCACAGTTGTTCAAAAGTGGAAGAAAGACTGAAGATTGATGCTGGATTCAGCGATGAACTGGTTAGTATCGAAAACGGATTAAAGGTGAAAAGGGCATAAAGAATGTGCTTTTCGCTGATAGGATAAGTTTAAGCGCGGAACCTTGGTATAGTGGTTCTTGTTTATATAAATGAAATAAAGGAAGCCTGGCAAGTTTGTTTTTGCCTTGGCTTCCTTTTTCCGTTTATAATATCTGAACTATTAACTATTCTTTTTTATCATCTTCTTCCATTTAAAGTATCCGGCTACGGCGATGATGACGTAGAGACCGTAAAGTCCTGCCTTGAATGGGATGCCTTTGACGATATAGAGATAGAAGCAAACGGCATCTACGATAATCCAGAAGAACCACTGCTCGATATATTTGCGTGCCAACGCCCAAAGACCCACAAAGCTCAGGGCGTTGGTGAAACTGTCTTGCAGAGGAACCGTAGAGTTGGTGAAAGTTATCAGTATATAATAGGTGATGCCCCAGGCTGCCAGAAAGAACAGAAGAGTAGGGAGATAGAGCGACTTCTTCATATAGGTAATCGGAAGTTCTTCTTTCTCCTTCTGGTTGTGCTTCTTGCCATATTTCCATACGGCATAACCATATATACCGGCTATCGTATAGTAGACCGCCATACCCGCATCGCCGTAAAGACCATGACTCCAATAGAGCCATACGTCCAGGGCGGGCATGATGATGCCTACCAGCCAGAGCCAGATACTGGCACGGTACTCCAACAGGATATAAACCAGTCCGAGTACCGTGGTAAAGATGTCTAAACCATGTGATGCAATATAATCCATCATGATGATTTCTGATTAGAACTTCAATGTAAGATGCGTCATCCAGGTGGTATCTGCCATCGGGATGTAGGCTATCTGCTTGAATCGTTTGTCCAATGTATATCCGTAACCGGTAGCATTGCCCCAGGTGAATGCGCTGGCTGCATAGTGGCGGTTGAAGATATTGTTGATGTCCACACCGAAGCTTACCTCCTTGATGCCGAGTGCCTTGGTTACCTTAGCACTGTAGTTCAGGCTCAGGTCGCTCTGTGAATAGCATGGCAGCGAGAAGTCGCGGTCTTCTGTGTTGGTAATATACTGGCGACTTACAAAGTTGGTATGCCAGGTAGCTGAGAAACCGGCATAGTGGATGTCGATGAATCCGTTCAGAATAGCTGATGGAGAATAAGACAGGGTTGAGTTGTCGTAATGTACTACGCCTGGCTTCGTATCGTCTTCCCAGTTGCTTACATACTCATCAAAGTCCTTGATCTTGTTCTTGCTCAAAGCGGCATTTCCTTCAACAGACAACCATGACAATGGTGCCCAGCCGGCTGTCAGCTCTACGCCCATACGGTAAGAATCCTTGATGTTGGTGGTCAGCGCCTCGCCGATATCACTCAACTGTCCGGTCTGAGCCAGCTGGTTGTCATAATCCATATAGTAGAAGTTGGCGCCTGCATGCCAGTTGTCGCACTGATACTGATAGCCGAACTCTACATCGAGCAGCTTCTCCTCTTTAGGGAATGGATAGTTGAAGTTGTCGGTAAAGTTGTTGCGCTCTGGCTCGCGGTTGCTGTAGGCTACAGATGCGTATGCCTTGTGGCCATCCTTGTTGAAGCTGATACCTGCCTTAGGATTGAAGAAGTTGTACTTCTCGTTGATGTTCAGCTCCTGGTTCTTGTAGCTGCCGTCTTTCTGGGCGATAAATTTATCGTTGATACCGTCGGTCTTGTATTCTACACGGCGATACTGCAGGTCAGCGAAGGCATTCCAGTAGTCAGCAAAGCGATAGCTTGCCTTGACGAAGGCGCTGTAGTCATACTTGTGGGCATCAGAATCATAGTACTTATACTGGCCGTTGCTGCCGAAGAATTTCTTCTCGGCATCCTGGTTGGCGATATAAGTAAGGTATCCCCAGTGGTTGCCACGGAACTGCTGCAGGTTCAATCCGCCGATAACATCCCAGTGCTCATCCTTGTAGTTGGTATTGTATACCATGCCGTAGGTATGCTGGGTGAGTCCCTTCTTGCGGATGAAGTCAGACTTCTTGACCTTGTTGCCCTCTGCATCCTTGTAAACGAGTCCGAACTTGGCAAACTTGGCGTTGTTCTTGAACTCCTTGTAGTAGCCGTAGCCATAGGTATAATGCAGTGAGAGACTGTGGCTCCAGTGGCTGCTTGGTGTCCAGGTAGCCGAAAGGATGTTGTGGTTCTGATAGAAGTTATCAGTAGTCTTGTCCCATTTGCTTCCGTCGCGCAGGGTATAAGGAGTGATGGTATAATCGCCCTTGCCGTTGCGAACCAAATCACCTGTCAGCACGTTAAACTTATCCAGACCTGCCTTATACATATCTTTATAAGTGCGGATGCCATCCTCAAGGAGGGTGAAGCTAGAGTTGTAATCTCCGCCCAGCACACCGCTCCAAGCCTGACCGGTCTTCTCGAAGTTGCCGATGTTCTTGTAGCTTATCTTGAAGTTATCGCCCAGCCAGGTCAGTCCGCCATAGTAAGAACCTGAGCGGCCTGCTGTGCCGTCTACATAACCGTCGGTAGCTGTCTCGTGATAAGCACCGTCAAAAATCAGATGCTTGCCGAGCAGACCTGTAGAGAAGCTGGCGCCTGTATGATAGGTATTGTAAGAACCGAAAGAACCGGTAACTTCTGCAGTAGGGGTGAGCGAAGGAGCAGCTGTAGCCATAGAGATGCTTCCACCGAAGGCACCGTCGCCATTGGTAGAAGAGCCTACACCGCGCTGTACCTGGATGCTGCCCAGGAGCGAAGAATAACTGTTCATGTTAGCCCAGAAAACGGTCTGGTCTTCCGGTGAGTTGAGAGCCACTCCGTCGAGTGTTACATTGATGCGGCTTCCGGCAGCGCCACGAATGCGCATATAGGTAGTACCGGTGCCGATACCGTTCTCACTCCAGGCGAGGATGCCCGGTGTACGAGAAAGGAGAAATGGCAATTCCTGACCTGAGCAAGAGAATTGTTTGAGTTCTGATTTCCTGATGTTAGCCACGGCGTATGGAGCTTCCTTTGCGGCACGTACGCCTTTTACAATCACTTCATTCAAATTCTGCACCTTCAAGGTGTCGATTTTTGTCTGTGCCAGTGCAGCCTGGCTTGCCAAAGAGCAAAACGCTACACTGAGTGCGATCCCGTTGAATCTTTTCATTTATTTAAATTAAAAACATCATATAAGGGGGGAATGTGCCTTATTTTCCTACGCCAGCATTACCTGGTTCAGGTCGATGGGTATATTCTCAGCATCCGCTTTTTCTCTTTTCCGGCGGTAGCACCCCTTAGTTAGCTCTCTGCTAACCGGGTGCAAAGGTACAAATAAATTTGATAACCGCAAAATTTGCGTAGATTTTTACTATATTTGTGTCCTTTTATCATTCTTTTTTCTTATATTTGCAGTCGGATTGCTGTTATTCGCAGTCTTGACAGTTTGAAACCTAAACTTCATGTGATAGGATTATGAGACGATATATTTCATATTTGTTCACGTGGGTCATCTCTTTCCTGACCCTGTTGGCATTCTCATCGTGCTTGAATGAGCATCCTAAGGATCAGCTCGATGGGGGTGGCAGCAATGGTTCTGCGTCTGAAATATTCGATACGACCATAGCTCCTTTATATGATTTTATGGGTGGAACGATAGATGGGGAAGGCATCCGCGATATTCAGCGTCTTGACAGTCTGCTTTCTCTTTCTCCTGATGATGAGCAGCTTTATTCTTCCTGGCAATATCTTTATCGGGCTATCGGTATGTGCAACAAGTCGCTGGATATGATTGATTTACAGTCAGTACGCCTTACCGATAACCAGAAGGCGCAGTTCAAGGCTGAGGTGCGTGCCATCAGAGCCATGATGTATTATGAGGCGATGGATTTGTATGGCAGGATTCCGGTACTCCTGTCTTCGGCAGAATCTCTCATCTATGAACCGGCATCGGGCTCTTCGGTTACCGATGAAAAGCTGTCGGCTCAGAGCGAACGGAGTGAAATCTTCCATTTCATCTTCAGCGAATTGCAGCAGGTGTTGCCTTATCTTCCTCAGACGTCCAGTTTGGAGGAAGGCTCTCATTATGGGCGCATCACGCAGCCTGTGGTCAACTTCCTGCTGGCTAAACTGGCGCTGAATGCTGAAATCTATATGTACAACGATTGGGCGCAGGGTTACAGGAAGCGTCCGAAGGGTAGGGACCTGGAATTTATGGTGCGTACTGCCGATGGTGCCTCGCTCATTACGGGCGGCAAGGCGAGTGAGAACCGCAGCAAGATATTGAATGCTTGGGAAACCTGTATCTTCTATTGCAACAGACTGGCTGATGAAGGCTGCAGTTTAGAGGAGGATGAAATCTTCAACAGTTCTGCGCGTTATCTGATGCCGAAGGATGCGCTGGTGATGGATGAGGCTGATTCTGTTCTGCATTCCCGGCCAGCCAAACCTCTGTTCCGTTTCCGCTATACCGATGTGTTGCTGATGAAGGCTGAGGCGATGGAGCGCAACGATGGGGATGGCAGGGCAGAGTATAATATGGTTCGTGCGCATGCCGGTTTGCCTGCGCGCAAGTCTTCGCTTGCCAATATTCTGGAAGACCGTCAGGTTGTGCTGGCGGGCGAGACCTGTCACCGTCAGGACCTTATCCGTTTCGGCAAGTTCCTCAAGTCCTCGCATCTTCGCCGTTCTGTTCAGTCCGCTCTTACGTCCTGTTCCATCGTCTTCCCGATACCTCAGCGAAGCCTAGCCTTCAATGGCAAGTTGGTTCAGAATAAAGGATATGAGGCAATGGAATAGCCAAAAACTCTTCACTCTTCACCCGATAGCTCGAATCCCCTTTATATAAAGGCGCTGCGGAGGGTGAAGAGTTTTTTGTAACTCTTCACCTCTCTTCACCCACTCTTCACCTCTCGAATCCCCTTTATATAAAGGCATTCCCAGCGATTGGGTGAAGAGTGAAGAGTAAAATCAATTCGACCTGTACGGTTGAAATTACCCAATACGCCCTGAAAGGGCAGAAGCTCCTAGCCCAGGGAGGGCACTG
>OLIV01001310.1_pt1 | contig 12406 bp, 9 predicted proteins | sample 1601411 | NCBI WGS metagenome assembly OLIV01 (sample SAMN03922450, study PRJEB24848) | human gut metagenome | isolation source: stool sample | host: Homo sapiens | place: Germany | collected 2009-11 | reverse complement strand
TAAGGAGTCGTCGGCAGCGTCAGATGTGTATAAGAGACAGGTGATATATGTATTTAAAAGCTATATAACATTAAAAACATAATAAATACATGCAAACATGTAGCGCCAAAAGCTCTCCCATAAGGAGAGCTTTTGAATTAAAAAAATAATTCTGCCATGCTTCGCGCACAACAAAGTGGATCCGGGAAGTACACAGTGTGTTCAGAATAAAAAATATGAACTGCCACGGTGTTCCATAAACTCAAATAGCATGAAGCACTATCACCAAAACACAGCCTGTCAGGGCAAAAAGCCGTGGCTGACTTCATATTTTTTATGAGGAATATACTGTGTGCTACCCCGGACCGCACAGCCTTCCATGCGCGAAGTCTCCCCATTAAAGCTCGGCACTCCCACAAATATTTTTATAAAATGTTTACAAAACATTCATCCCTTTAGGTTGTGCAATCATCCTCAAAGTGTTACAATAACACTATTGTGAGCCTGTACAAGGGCAATTTGAAGTTATAGGAGAAAAATATGAGCGCATTTTCAAAAATCTTTGGTTCTCACAGCGAGAGAGAGCTTAAGAGAATTTACCCGATTGCTGACAAGGTTGAGTCATATAAGGAAGCAATGGGAAAGCTTTCCGATGAAGAATTAAAGGATAAGACAAGGGAGTTTAAAAAGCGTCTGGAGGACGGAGCAACACTTGATGATATTCTTCCGGAGGCATTTGCTACAGTAAGAGAGGCTGCTAAGCGTGTGCTTGGCATGGAACATTATAGAGTACAGATAATCGGTGGTATTATTTTGCATCAGGGACGTATTGCAGAGATGCGAACCGGTGAAGGTAAGACACTTGTTTCTACACTTCCTGCATACCTTAATGCACTTGAGGGCAAGGGTGTGTGTATTGTCACAGTCAATGATTACCTTGCAAAGCGTGATGCTGAGTGGATGGGACAGGTTCATGAGTTCTTAGGACTTAAGGTCGGCGTGGTACTTGGCGGTATGGACAATGACGAGCGCAGGGAGGCTTATGGCTGTGATATTACATATATCACAAACAATGAGCTTGGATTTGATTACCTGCGTGACAATATGGTTATCTACAAGGAACAGCTTGTTCAGAGAGGTCTCCACTATGCTATCATCGATGAGGTCGATTCAGTGCTTATCGATGAGGCACGTACACCTCTTATCATTTCAGGACAGAGTGGCAAGTCGACAAGACTTTACGAGGCATGCGATATCCTGGCTACACAGATGAAGCGTGGTGAGGATGTTCCTGAGTATTCAAAGATGGATGCCATCATGGGCATTGTCCAGGACGAGACCGGTGATTTCATCGTAAATGAGAAGGACAAGGTTGTAAACCTTACACAGGATGGTGTGAAAAAGGTAGAACAGTTCTTCCATATCGAGAACCTTGCAGATCCGGAGAATCTTGAAATCCAGCACAATATCATACTTGCGCTTCGTGCGCACAACCTCATGTTCAAAGATCAGGACTATGTGGTAAAGGATGATGAGGTGCTTATCGTAGATGAGTTTACCGGACGTATCATGCCTGGACGCCGTTATTCGGACGGACTGCATCAGGCTATCGAGGCAAAGGAGCATGTAAAGGTTAAGAGAGAGAGCAAGACCCTTGCCACAATCACATTCCAGAACTTTTTCAACAAGTTTGACAAGAAGGCCGGTATGACAGGTACAGCTCTCACAGAGGAGAAAGAGTTCCGTGATATCTATGGCATGGATGTTGTCGAGATACCTACAAATAAGCCGGTAGCGCGTATTGATTTGCAGGATGCTGTATACGCTACCAAAAAGGAAAAGTTCAAGGCAGTTGTGGATGCGGTTAAAGAGGCACATGAAAAGGGACAGCCTGTTCTTGTAGGTACAATCACCATCGAGACATCAGAGCTTTTGAGCGGCATGCTCAAGAGAGAGGGAATCCCTCACACGGTATTAAATGCCAAGTTCCATGAGAAAGAGGCAGAGATTGTTGCACTTGCAGGACAGCACGGTGCAGTTACAATAGCAACCAACATGGCAGGCCGTGGTACCGATATCAAGCTTGACGATGAGGCAAAGGCTGCCGGAGGTCTTAAGATTATCGGTACAGAACGCCATGAGTCAAGACGTATAGACAATCAGCTCCGTGGACGTGCAGGACGTCAGGGAGATCCGGGTGAGTCACAGTTCTTCATCTCACTTGAGGACGACCTCATGAGACTTTTCGGTTCAGAGCGTCTGATGGGCGTTTTCAATGCTCTCGGAGTACCGGAGGGCGAGCAGATCCAGCATAAGATGCTCACATCTGCTATCGAGAAGGCTCAGGAGAAAATCGAGGCCAACAACTTTGGTATTCGTAAAAATCTTCTCGAGTATGACCAGGTGGACAATGACCAGAGAGAGATTATCTACAGCGAGCGTATGAAGGTGCTTAACGGTGACAACATGCGTGATGCTATCCTTAAGATGGTTCAGGAGCAGGTTGAGAAGTCTGTCGACAGATGTATTTCCGAGGAAATTGACAGAGCTGACTGGGATCTTGTAGAGCTCAACGAGCTTGTGCTTCCGGTCATTCCTCTTGATCCGATTACAAAAGAGGATATTGAGTCAATCAAGAATGCAAAGCAGCTTAAGCAGTACTTAAAGGAAAAGGCTGTCATGCTTTATGAGCAGAAGGAGACAGAATTCCCTGAGCCTGAGCAGTTCAGAGAGATTGAGCGTGTTGTGCTTCTTCGTGTAATCGACAGAAAGTGGATGGATCACATCGATGATATGGCACAGCTTCGTCAGGGAATCGGCTTACAGGCTTATGGACAGAAAGATCCAATCGTAGAGTACAAGATGGCAGGCTTTGATATGTTTGACGACATGATTTCAGCTATCCAGGAGGATACTGTCAGACTGCTGTATCATGTACAGGTTGAGCAGAAGGTCGAGCGAGAGCAGGTTGCAAAGATTTCGGGCACAAACAAGGATGAGTCAGCACAGAATGCACCAAAGCGCCGTGCAGCAGCCAAGGTATATCCGAATGACCCATGTCCATGTGGCAGTGGCAAGAAATATAAGCAGTGCTGTGGACGTGTGAAATAAATTTTAAATGGCTGTAATCGTTGCTGGTCACACTGTTAGGCGTGAATCGTAACATAAAATAAATAAACAAGAACGAATGTTCTAAAATTGTGGACAAAGTCGATTTTTTGTAGTAAAATAAAGCGCGTAAGTGCATACTATAAATGATTGACTTTGTCTTTTTATAATTTTACAAAAGCAGTATTTAAGATTTTTTTGGAGGAAGCGTGCGTTATGGAATTTAAACTGCATTCAAAATACAAGCCGACCGGCGACCAGCCACAGGCAATAGAGCAGCTTGTAAAGGGCTTTAAGGAGGGCAACCAGTTTGAGACCTTACTTGGAGTTACCGGCTCCGGCAAGACCTTTACCATGGCTAATGTCATTGCAGCACTCAATAAGCCTACACTTATCATATCGCACAATAAGACACTGGCGGGGCAGCTCTATGGTGAGATGAAGGAGTTTTTCCCCGAAAATGCAGTAGAGTACTTTGTCTCCTACTACGACTATTACCAGCCTGAGGCCTATGTGCCGCAGTCTGATACGTACATAGCCAAGGATTCCTCTGTAAATGATGAGATAGATAAGCTCAGGCTTTCAGCCACGGCAGCACTCACGGAGCGAAAGGACGTCATTGTCGTGGCATCGGTTTCCTGCATATACGGACTTGGAAGTCCTGATGAGTGGACAGGCATGAGTATTTCGCTGCGCCCGGGGCAGGAGAGGGACAGGGATGATCTCGCGAGGGCTCTCATAGATTTACAGTACACCAGGAATGATATGGATTTTCACCGAGGCACCTTCAGAGTGCATGGTGATGTGCTTGATATATTTCCGGCAAATGCCGATGATACGGCAATCAGGGTTGAGTTTTTCGGTGATGAGATAGATCGGATAGTGGAGGTTGATGTGCTGACCGGCGAGGTAAAGTGCTCGCTTGAGCATACGATGATTTTCCCTGCATCCCACTATGTAGTTTCGCAGGAGAAGATAAATGAGGCCTGCCTCAATATAGAGAAAGAGCTTGATGAGCGTGTGAAGTATTTTAAAGGCGAGGACAAGCTCATAGAGGCTCAGCGAATAGCAGAGAGGACCAATTTTGACATAGAGATGATGAGGGAGACAGGCTTCTGCTCAGGAATTGAGAACTATACGAGGCATCTGAACTTTGCAAAGCCGGGGGAGCCTCCTATGACACTCATAGATTTCTTCCCGGATGATTTTCTCATAATTGTGGATGAGTCACATATCACGATTCCACAGATAGGCGGTATGTATGCGGGGGACCGCTCCAGAAAGACCACTCTTGTGGACTATGGCTTCAGACTGCCCTCGGCCCTTGACAACAGACCTCTCAATTTCGAGGAGTTCGAGGGTAAAATAGACCAGATGCTCTTTGTCTCAGCCACTCCGAATAAGTATGAGAATGAGCATGAGCTGCTTCGTGCGGAGCAGATTATCAGACCGACGGGACTTTTGGATCCTGAGATATCAGTGCGCCCTGTTGAGGGACAGATTGATGACCTTGTGTCAGAGGTCAATAAGGAGACTGCAAACCATCACAAGGTGCTTATCACCACACTCACAAAGCGTATGGCTGAGGATCTAACAAACTATATGGCAGAGCTTGGCATCAGGGTAAAGTACCTGCATTCAGATATAGATACACTTGAGAGGGCGGAGATAATACGTGACCTGCGTCTTGACGTATTTGACGTGCTCGTCGGCATCAATCTGCTCAGGGAGGGCCTTGATATCCCGGAGATTACACTTGTTGCCATACTCGATGCGGATAAGGAAGGCTTCCTTCGCTCAGAGACCTCACTTATCCAGACGATAGGACGTGCCGCACGTAACAGTGAGGGCCATGTTATCATGTACGCTGACAAGATTACAGACTCCATGCGTGTCGCAATTGACGAGACAAAGCGTCGTAGAAAGGTACAGGAAGAGTACAATGAGGCTCACGGCATCACGCCACAGACTATACAGAAATCCGTGCGTGATCTCATAGCTATCTCAAAGAAGGTAGCGGCCGATGAGAATGCTCTTGACAAAGATCCGGAGTCAATGAGCAAAAAAGAGCTTGAGAAGCATATCGCAGATATAGAGAAAAAGATGAAAAAAGCAGCGGCAGAGCTCAATTTCGAGGCGGCTGCTGAGTACAGGGATAAGCTTATTATGCTTAAAAACACATTGAGAGACGTAAAATAAAAGCTTATAACATCCGGAAGCAATTTGGAGGAACACAAATTATGGCAAAAAAAGAAAGAAAATACATCAAAATACGAGGTGCCAGCGAACACAATCTAAAGTGCGTCAGTCTTGACATCCCGAGAGATGAGTTTGTTGTTTTTACAGGGCTTTCAGGCTCCGGCAAGTCATCACTGGCATTTGATACCATATATGCTGAGGGGCAGCGCAGGTACATGGAGTCACTTTCATCGTATGCGCGTCAGTTTTTAGGACAGATGGAAAAGCCGAATGTGGAGTCTATAGAGGGACTTCCGCCTGCCATTTCCATTGACCAGAAATCCACCAACAAGAACCCACGTTCAACTGTCGGAACGGTCACAGAGATATATGATTACTTCAGACTGCTTTATGCCAGAATTGGAATACCACACTGTCCGAAGTGCGGGCGTGCCATTACAAAGCAGACGATAGACCAGATGGTGGATACTGTTATGGCGCTGCCTGAGCGCACACGTATCCAGCTTCTTGCACCGGTGGTCAGAGGCCGCAAGGGTGAGCACCAGAAGCTGTTCGAGAGAGCCAAAAAGAGCGGATATGTGCGTGTGATTGTAGATGGCAGCATGTATGAGCTCTCCGAGGATATTCCAATGGAGAAAAATATAAAGCACAATATTGATATAGTAGTGGATCGTCTGGTTGTAAAGCCTGGTATAGAGAAGCGCCTTACTGATTCACTTGAAAATGTATTTGAACTGACAGAGGGCAATGCCATAGTTGATATTGTGGATGGCGAACAGATGACCTTTTCCCAGAACTTTGCGTGCCCTGACTGTGGCATAAGCATAGATGAGGTTGAGCCGAGAAGCTTCTCCTTCAACAATCCGTTCGGAGCATGTCCGACCTGCTACGGACTCGGCTACAAGATGGAGTTTGACCCGCAGCTTATGGTGCCTGACTCATCGCTTTCCATATCTGAGGGCGCCATACAAGTGATGGGCTGGCAGTCATGTACAGACCCAAAGAGCTATACCTATGCGACACTTCGTGCGCTGCATGAGGGCTATGGGCTTCCTCTCGACACACCGATTGATGATTTATCTGCAGATATGAAAAAACTGCTGTTTTACGGTGGAGATGGCAGGGTGCTCAAGGTCAGATACAAGGGTCAGAGAGGCGAAGGCGTCTATGACCTTGTATGGAACGGCCTTGTGGACAATGTTGAGCGCCGATACAAGGAGACCTTTTCTGATACGGCAAAGGCAGAGTATGAGCAGTTTATGCGCATTACTCCGTGTACGAGCTGTAAGGGACAGAGGCTTAAGCCGTCGTCACTTGCCGTTACGGTTGCGGACAAGAACATATATGAGATGACCTCCATGTCTGTGAAGGAGCTTGTGAAGTTCCTTGCTGATATAGAGCTTACAGAGCAGCAACACTATATAGGAGACCAGATACTAAAGGAAATCCGTGCGAGAGTTGGCTTTTTGCAGCAGGTCGGTCTTGATTACCTCACTCTTACCCGTGGCACGGCGAGCCTTTCAGGCGGGGAAGCCCAGCGAATCAGGCTTGCCACGCAGATTGGCTCAGGACTTGTAGGTGTGGCATATATACTTGATGAGCCAAGTATCGGACTGCATCAGAGGGATAACGACAAGCTGCTTGGTGCACTTATGAATCTTAAGAATCTGGGAAATACGCTCATAGTTGTGGAGCATGATGAGGATACCATGCGTGCAGCGGATTATATCGTGGATGTAGGGCCGGGAGCCGGCTCGCACGGTGGGGAGATAGTGGCAGCAGGCTCGTTAAAGGACATTATAAGGTGCAAAAAATCACTCACAGGAGCATATCTGAGCGGTAAAATAAAGATACCGGTGCCACAGGAGAGGCGCAAGCCAAGCGGATATATCACGATAAGAGGAGCCAGGGAGAATAACCTGAAAAATATTGATGTGCAGATCCCTCTTGGTATCATGACCTGTGTTACAGGCGTGTCGGGCTCGGGAAAGAGCTCATTGACCAATGAGATACTATACAAGCATCTGGCCAAATCCTTAAACAGAGCCAGGTGTATCGCAGGTGACCACGACGGTATAGATGGTCTTGAACAGCTTGATAAGGTCATAGACATCGACCAGTCACCGATAGGCCGTACACCCCGCTCTAATCCTGCCACATATACAGGCGTGTTTGATATGATAAGAGACCTGTTTGCATCAACACCCGATGCCAAGGCAAAGGGCTATAAAAAGGGCCGTTTCAGTTTCAATGTAAAGGGCGGCCGGTGTGAGGCCTGTGGCGGCGATGGAATCCTTAAGATAGAGATGCATTTCCTGCCTGATGTATATGTGCCGTGTGAGGTCTGTGGAGGCAAACGATATAACAGGGAGACACTCGATGTAAAGTACAAGGGCAAGAGCATATACGATGTTCTTGATATGACAGTGGAGGAGGCACTTGAGTTTTTCAAAAATGTGCCAAAGATCCAGAACAAAATCCAATCGCTCTATGATGTCGGACTATCCTACGTGAAGCTGGGACAGCCGTCCACAGAGCTTTCGGGTGGTGAGGCACAGCGTATCAAGCTTGCCACAGAGCTTAGCAGAAAGAGCACCGGAAAGACCATATATATACTTGATGAGCCTACCACAGGACTGCACTTTGCAGATGTACACAAGCTTGTGGAGATACTGCGCAGGCTCTCAGACGGAGGCAATACTGTAGTTGTTATCGAGCACAACCTCGACGTGATAAAGACAGCTGACTATATAATAGATATGGGACCTGAGGGCGGAGACGGCGGCGGAACCGTCATAGCGCAGGGCACACCTGAGGAGATATGCGAGGTAAAACAGTCATATACAGGCCGGTTTTTGAAACCATATCTGGAAAAAGACAAGGATAAACTTTAAAATTTTATTAAATATGACCTTTTTCAAAAAAAAAGTTTGAAAAATGGGATTTATTGTATATAATAAGAGAGTGTATGTGTAAATTTAAAGATATGGCAGGAAAGGGGCTATTAAAATGGTCGGATCAGATATCGGAATCGATTTAGGAACAGCAAGTATACTTGTTTATATAAAAGGAAAGGGTGTTGTGTTAAAGGAGCCTTCAGTAGTAGCCTTTGACAGGGACACCAACAAGATTAAGGCAATCGGAGAGGAAGCACGCCTCATGCTCGGAAGGACACCGGGTAATATCGTTGCAGTCAGACCGCTGCGTCAGGGTGTTATCTCAGATTATACAGTTACAGAGAAGATGATCAAGCACTTCATCCAGAAGGCGCTTGGTAAGAAGAGCTTCAGAAAGCCGCTCGTGAGCGTATGTGTGCCAAGTGGTGTTACAGAGGTTGAGAAGAAAGCCGTTGAGGATGCTACATTTGCAGCAGGAGCCAGAGATGTTAAGATTATCGAGGAGCCAATCGCAGCTGCAATCGGTGCAGGTATTGATATTTCAAAGCCGTGCGGAAATATGATAGTAGATATCGGAGGCGGTACATCAGATATAGCAGTTATCTCACTCGGTGGTTCGGTAGTCAGCACATCTATCAAGATAGCCGGAGATGATTTTGATGAGGCAATTGTCAGATACATGAGAAAGAAGCATAACCTTCTCATCGGAGAGAGAACAGCTGAGGATATCAAAATCAAGATTGGTACATGCTACCCTCTCCCACAGCCGGAGACAATTGAGGTAAGAGGAAGAAACCTTGTAACAGGACTTCCAAGGACTATTACAGTCAGCTCAGAGGAGACAGAGGAAGCACTTCGTGAGGCAACTCTTCAGATAGTTGAGGCAGTGCACTCAGTGCTTGAAAAGACTCCACCGGAGCTTGCAGCCGATGTCGCAGACAGAGGAATCGTGCTTACAGGAGGCGGTTCGCTGCTCAGAGGTCTTGAGGAGCTTATCGAGGAAAAGACCGGCATCAATACAATGACTGCAGAGCAGCCTATGACATGTGTTGCTATCGGTACAGGAAAGTATGTAGAGTTCCTTGCAGGCAAGAGAGATGAAGAATTCTAGAATATACGTTTTATAACAGGCAGCCGTGAGGGCGATGATATGTCCCTGCATTGCAGGAATGTATTGTCGCTTTTTTGTTAATATTGTTACAAATGGGGATATTACAGTCAGGGGGATTAGTGAACAAAATAAAGGATATTGGGAGAGGTGTAATCAATCTGGTATTTCCACCGCGCTGTCCGGTATGTGATGGTATAATTGGTCCGGTTGAGAGATATATACACAGCAGATGCTGTGAAAAGCTCTTTCCGGTTGAGCAGCCGCAGTGTATGCGCTGCGGGAAGCCGGTTTTGTCTGAGCGAAGAGAGTATTGTGACGACTGCGCACGGGCACTCGAGCATCACAGGCAGATGCGGGAGGATGACAGCTACAGGCAGGGCAAGGCGCTTTTTGCATACAAGGGCAGCATAAAGCAGACCATGTACAGGTTCAAGTATTCAAATAGACGTGAGTATGCGGCTTATTTTGCACAGACAGCAGTGGAAAGATATTCGGACTGGATACTAAGCTGTGGGATAGATGTTATTATTCCGGTGCCGATGCACCGTAAAAAAATGCGCCAGAGAGGCTACAATCAGGCAGAGTGTTTTGCAAAGGCATTGTCTGAAAAAACAGGCATAAGGATGGCAAAAGGGCTTGTGCGCAGAGTGAAAAATACCAGTCCACTCAAGACAATGGGGTATGTTGAACGCAGAAATTGTCTAGAGGGGGCTTTTCAAGTGGCGGATAGTATTGTACAATATGACCAAATACTAATAGTAGATGATATATATACTACAGGCAGTACGGCGGAGTCGATTGGGCACGAGATAGCAAAGAAATGTCCCGGCCGTGTATATGTGCTGTGTATTTGCATAGGACAGGGAAGTTAGGAGGGTTTTATCAGATGAGAATATCTAATTGCAAGGGCTGTGGCAGAATATTTAATGTACTGTCAGATGAGCAGTACTGCCCAAACTGCCAGAAAAAAATGGATGAGAAATTTGATATAGTAAAGAGATTTGTTGAGGATAATCCAAATGTGCCGGTTGAGACAGTGGCCAAGGAGACGGATACATCCATGAAGCAGATAAATAGGTGGATACGTGAGGAAAGGCTTTCGTTTTCACCGGATTCATCATATGGTATACCATGCGAGAACTGTGGCAGGATGATACGTACAGGCAGATTTTGTGATGAGTGCAAGACTAAGCTCACAAACACACTACGCAGTGCCCTTGACACACCAAAGAGCCAGGATAGGCAGCTGTGGCAGCAGGATGACAAAAACCGTATGAGATATATCAGGTAACAGGTAAGAGGATGATTTATGATAAACGAAGAAAAAGTAAGGGAACTGTTTAATATTGCTCTATGTGACAGCAAAAGCGATGACAGCCGTGTGCAGAAGCAGTCCGCAAGCTACTACGGATGGGACTATATATGGAAAGAGGGCTTAAAAAGCTTCTTTACAGGTACATTCGCATTTGCAGGGCTTGTTGTGATGTGGGTTGCTGTCAATGCAGCAGAGCTTTTGGACAGAATCAATAAGCTTGATTTTAAGGCAATGGGTGTCACAATAGGCATACTGTATATTGCATTTATGGCGGTTTACATTTTTGTCACAATTGTGGTGTATACTGCAAGATATAAGGCCGGCAGAAGAGAAGTGCGCAAATACGCAAATCACCTGAAGGCAGTGGGCAGAATATATTCCCGTGAGGAAAAGATTAAGCGTTAGGGAGGCTTTATGAACAAGTTACTGGAAATTAAGGATAAGGCAGTCAAATTTTGCGGTGAGTATGAGCACTTTATACTTCCGGTTGTGAGATTTGCCGTTGCATTTATCGCATTTATAACAATAGATTTGAATATCGGCTATATGGCGAAAATCAGCTCGATGCTTGTGGCGCTGCTTTTAGCGCTTGTGTGTGCACTGCTTCCGGTGAATGCAATACTCTGGATTGCTTCGATTATGATACTTTTAGATATGTATGCGCTGTCCGTAGAGGTTTTTGCTATCACATTTGTACTTTTTTTAGTACTGTATTTTGTCTATTTTCGTTTTGCACCGAAGGATGGCATGCTTGTGATACTTACACCTATATGCTTTCAGCTTCACATACCATCTGTTATGCCGGTTGCAGCAGGTCTTTTAAGAAGAGCTTATTCTTTTGTTGCAATAATATGTGGCACACTGCTGTACTATTTCTTTGATGGAATCAGGCAGAATGCATCAGCGCTTGCAGAGGTGGTAGATAAAAAGGGGCAGAGCACTACAAAGCTCAATGTGACAATGGGACAGCTTCTTGACAACAAAGAGATGTTTATAGTTATGGCAATCTTTGTTATCACCACACTGGTGGTGTATCAGGTCAGACGATTGAAAATCAACAATTCATGGACTGTTGCTACCATAGCAGGAGGACTCATACAGTTGGTTGCACTTGTTGTTGCCTATCTGGTGCTCGGACTGCCGGAGAAGATAATCTGGCTTGTGCTCAGCACTGTAGTAGCTATTTTTGCAGGTGTTGTCATACAGTTTATATTTATGAATCTTGACTATGCACGTACAGAAAACGTACAGTTTGAGGATGATGAATATTACTATTACGTCAAGGCAGTTCCAAAGAAGATGATTGCCAAGGAGGAAAAGGTTGTAAAGCACTTTGGCAATACAGGAAGCCTTGGAAAGAAGATTCCGAGACATAATCAGGAAAATATCAGCAAAGAGGCTATTGCAAAAGATCTCGAAATAGACGAAAATATATTTGAGGATGACAAATAGTTACATAGTATAAGAGAAAGGAGGGCGCTATGGATAATGTGAGTGGTGTATTGATACGCTTCAAGGATCAGTTCCTTACATTCACAAATGTGCCGGGCATCAAAATCGGTGTGATAGACATTATAGAGATACTTATTATTTCAGTGCTCTTCTATCATATACTTTTGTGGATATAGACCACGAGGGCATGGAATCTGTTCAAGGGCCTTATTATCATACTGTTGTTTGTGCTTGTTGCAGCATTGTTCCAGATGGATACGATACTGTGGCTTGCTGAGAAACTCTTTAATATAGGTCTCGTAGCACTTGTTGTTATTTTTCAGCCGGAGCTTCGAAATGCCTTGG
>OLIV01001299.1_pt1 | contig 12497 bp, 13 predicted proteins | sample 1601411 | NCBI WGS metagenome assembly OLIV01 (sample SAMN03922450, study PRJEB24848) | human gut metagenome | isolation source: stool sample | host: Homo sapiens | place: Germany | collected 2009-11 | reverse complement strand
GGCGCGAACCTCATTACAGATATTGTATACAAAGTGATTGATCCACGTATTAAGCTTGATTAAGGAGAGATAAAGATGAAAGATAATATGAAGAGAGCTCCTTTCTCCACACAGATTGACCTTAGCAAGTTCGATATGAAGGATTTTGCCAAGGCATCAGATGAAGAGAAACGCCAGCAGGAGGTTATGGGTGAGTCAACTACCTTCTTTAAGGATGGTCTTAAGAGACTCCGTAAAAATCCACTGGCTATGGGTTCTATTATAGTTTTGGTTTTACTTATTTTGGTTATTCTTCTGGCACCAAAGATTGTGCCTTACGGCTATGCAGATATCGTTAAGGGTGCACAGAACTTAGGACCTTTCCAGTACAGCGATGCTGAGCAGGCACAGATTGATGCAGGTGAGAAGCTGTTCCCGCACATTTTTGGCACAGATGAGCTCGGAAGAGACTATTTTATCCGTGTTGTTTACGGAGCTCGTGTTTCGCTGGGAGTCGGTGTGTTTGCATCACTGCTTGTGCTTATAATCGGTATCATTTACGGTTCCGTATCAGGCTTCTGCGGTGGCAAGGTAGATATGGTTATGATGAGAATAGTAGATATCATTTATTCATTGCCGGATATGCTGCTCATCATTTTACTCGCAGTTGTATTAAATGAGGTGCTGACACCTGTAATAAAGGGTACAGTGCTTTCAAAGCTCGGTGTCAACATGATTGCACTTTTCATAGTGTTTGGATTGCTTTACTGGGTAGGAATGGCAAGACTTATAAGAGGTCAGATTCTTACCATCAAGCAGAATGAGTACATTCTCGCAGCAAAGTGTATCGGAACATCATCAGCCCGCACTATCAGAAAACACATTTTACCGAACTGTCTGTCAGTAATCATCATTACTACAGCGCTTCAGATACCATCAGCCATCTTTACTGAGAGTTATCTGTCATTTATCGGACTTGGTGTTTCGGCTCCTATGCCTTCACTTGGTTCGTTGGCAAATACAGCGCGTGGCGGACTCCAGAGCTACCCATTGCGTCTTATTTTTCCGGCGCTCACGATTTGTATCATTGTTCTTACATTGAATCTTATCGGCGACGGCTTAAGAGATGCATTTGACCCTAAATTATCGAAATAGTAAGGAGTGAGTAAGATGGAAGATAATAAGTTTGTTCTTGAAGTATCTGATCTGCACACTACCTTCAAGACCGATAACGGAGACGTATCAGCTGTAAACGGTGTCAGCTTTAAGCTTGAGCCGGGAAAGACTCTTGGAATCGTAGGAGAGTCGGGCTCAGGAAAGTCAGTTACAGCATATTCAATCATGCAGATTCTTGCTGAGAATGGTGCCATCACAGGCGGCTCAGTAAAATATAAGGGTGAGGATATCACCAAATGGAACAAAAAGAAAATGGCAGATTTCAGAGGAAAATGCTGTTCAATCATTTTCCAGGATCCTATGACATCGCTTAATCCGGTATTTACGGTAGGCTACCAGCTTGAGGAGGCAGTGCTTCTTCACACAGACCGTACAAAGAAGGAAGCAAAGGAGCGCGCTATAGAGATGCTCACACTTGTAGGAGTAAATGAGCCTGAGAAGCGTGTAAATCAGTACCCTCATGAGCTTTCTGGTGGTATGAGACAGCGTGTCATGATAGCTATGGCATTAGCCTGTGAGCCGGATATCCTTATCGCAGATGAGCCGACAACAGCTCTTGATGTGACTATCCAGGCACAGATTCTTGAGCTTATGCAGTCACTGCAGGAAAAGCTCGGCATGGCCATCATCATGGTTACACATGATCTGGGTGTCATTGCTTCAATGTGTGATGAGATCATAGTTATGTACGGCGGCCGTGTGTGTGAGAGAGGAACAGCAGATGCCATATTCTACAGCCCGGCGCATGAGTACACAAAGGGACTGCTTCGTTCAATCCCTACAAAGACCAATTCAAAAACCAGGCTTGTTCCTATCGGAGGCACACCAATCAATATGCTCAACATGCCAGAGGGCTGTGCATTCTGCCCTCGCTGTGATGCCGCTATGAAGATATGTCTCACCGAAAAGCCGGAGGAAATCTGGGTTGGAGAGGATCATCTCGCATCATGCTGGATGAATATTAAGAATATGATGGAGGAGGGAAAATCAAATGAGTAATGAGACAAATAACAACGAGTACCTGCTCAAGGTAGACCATTTGAAGCAGTATTTCCCTGTTCATGACGGATTTAAAAAGATGGAATTAAAGGCAGTCGATGATGTGTCATTTGCCATAAAGCCGGGTGAGACGCTTGGACTTGTTGGCGAGTCAGGCTGTGGAAAGACAACAGTAGGACGTACTCTTTTACGTCTGTACCAGCCGACAGCTGGACGCATTGAGTTCGACGGTAATGTTTTGTTTGACAGTGAGAAGAAGATAGATGTGAATATGCATCCTTACCGTAAGCAGATGCAGATGGTATTCCAGGATCCGTATTCATCACTCAACCCTCGTATGACGGTTGAGGATATCATCGGAGAGCCTCTCGATGTGCACAAGCTCTATAATAGCAAGAAAGAGCGCCATGAGATGATTATGGATCTCATGGAGACAGTTGGACTAAACGCAGACCATGCCACACGTTATGCACATGAGTTTTCGGGTGGACAGAGACAGCGTATCGGAATAGCAAGAGCGCTTGCAGTAGATCCGAAGTTTATCGTATGTGATGAGCCGGTATCGGCACTTGATGTTTCAATTCAGGCCCAGGTAGTCAACATGTTTGAGGATCTGCAGAAGGAGAGAGGGTTATCATACCTGTTTATAGCGCACGATCTGCTTGTAGTGCAGCATATCTCTGATAGAATAGCTGTTATGTACTTAGGTCATATGATGGAGCTTGCAGATGCGGATGAGCTGATGGACAATCCAATCCATCCGTACACACAGTCGTTGCTTTCAGCGGTTCCGATCCCGGATCCTGAGACTGCCAGACACAGCAAGCGAATCGTGCTTGAGGGAGATGTTCCTTCGCCTCTTCGCATGCCTAGCGGCTGTCCATTCCGTTCGCGTTGTAAATATGCGACAGAACAGTGTGCAGCAGCACGTCCGGAGCTTACAGACAGAGGAAACGGACATATGGTTGCATGCTTCAACCGCTAATATAAGGTTTTTACCGGCATATAGCTTAAGCCACATGTGCCGGTTCTAACATAAATTTATTTTTCATATTAATTAATTAGGAGGAAGAAAGATGAAAAAGAGATTAGTAGCACTTACTCTTGTTGCAGCTATGGCACTTGGCATGACTGCTTGTGGAAGCAAGAGCGAGGGCAAAATATCTACTAACGACACATCTGCTAACGGCACTTCTCATACTGCTGTATCAGCAGGCGTAGACTGGACAGGCTATGATGAGTTAGTAGATTCTATCCGTACAGAAGCAGATCTTGCAAAGCGTGCAGAGATGATGCACCAGGCAGAGGATATGCTTATGGATACATGGTGTGTTATTCCACTTTACTACTACAATGACCAGTATATGCTCAAGGATTATGTCACAGGCGTATACTCAACAGTAGAGGGTATGAAATACTTCTACAATGCAAAGAACACAAAGAATGCTGGAAAGTTAAACATCTTCATGGCATCAGAGCCTGATCATATCGATCCTGCATTAAACAGTACTGTTGACGGCGGATGTCTTGCAGTAAACAGCTTTGAGGGTCTTATGCGTTACAACGCTGAGGGCAAGCTTGAGCCTGCATGTGCAGAGAGCTATGAGGTTTCTGAGGATGGCCTTACATACACATTCACAATGCGTGACGGTCTTAAGTGGTCAAACGGTGATGAGCTTACTGCAAAGGATTTCGAGTGGTCTTGGAGGAGAGCTGCAGATCCTAAGACAGCTGCAGATTACAGCTACCTTTGCGCAGTATTCGCAGGATATGATGATACAAAGGGTCTTGCTGCTGATGATGTAGTAGCTTCTGATGATGGAAAGACTCTTACTGTCAAGCTTAAAGCAGTTACACCATACTTCCTTGACTTATGTGCATTCCCATTCTTCTTCCCTGTAAACCAGAAGTCAGTAGAGGGAAATGATGACTGGGCAAACGATGCAAGCGACAAGTTCGTTACAAACGGTGCATTCACACTCAAGGAGTGGCAGCATGATTCAAGCATGACATATGTTAAGAATCCTAACTATTGGGATGCTGACAATGTAACAGTTGATGAGATGAACGTAATGCTTACATCTGATGATGTTTCAGCTTACACAGCTTACCAGAACGGTGACCTTGATTTCATCGATACAGTTCCTACAGCCGAGATTGAGGCAGCTAAGAAGACAAGCGAGTTCTACACAGTTGACAACCTTGGAACATACTACGTAGGCTTCAACATTAACTCTAAGCTCTACTCAGAACTTGGATTAGATGCTGACCAGGCTAAGGTATTCAGAAAAGCAATCTGTCTTCTTATCGATCGTCAGTACATTATCGATACAATCGCCCAGGGCGGACAGAAGATTGCCACAACATTTATCCCAGAGGGCGTTACAGATGGTAACGGTGGCGAGTTCAAGAACAAAGATTACTACGGCACAGATTACGATAAGAACTTTGAGGAGGCTAAAGAGCTTCTTGCTTCTATCGGATTATTAGATGAGAGCACAGGTCAGGTAAACCAGACTGTCGAGTTCTCATACCTTGTAAACAACTCAGAGTCAAATGTAAAGATTGGTGAGGCTATCCAGGCAGATCTTTCAAAGGTAGGTATCAACTTAAAGGTTGAGCAGCAGGAGTGGAACGTATTCCTTAACAGCCGTAAGGACGGACAGTTTGATTTCGCCCGTGAGGGATGGCTTATGGATTACAACGATCCAATCAACATGCTTGAGATGTTCACAACAAAATCAGGTAACAACGATATGCAGTTCGGTCGTTAATCTGATTTTGCTATCATAACAAAGCCGCTCGTGCCATTTGCACGACGATGCGAATAACATGCAGAGTATATAGGAAGTCATACAGCTATTGTATGGCTTCCTTTTTTGCGATTAAAGTGGGCTTTTCAGAGCGAAAAAAGGCTCTTTAAAAAAATATGATAATGGTGTAGAATTGTTATTATATAGTTTTAGAATGATGTTTGAGGGTGTGTGATGATTTTAGGACTAAGTGATACGGAAAAGAAATTTAAGACAGCAATGGATACGGCAGGTGCCGACATGACAGTGGTCAACAGCTGGCTTAAGCTGTATGTCAAAACCAAAAAGAATTCCTCCGGTGTTGCAAAGCGATATTATGGCGTGAAGACAGGCTTAAGCAGCCTGCTTTCAGATTTAAAGGAGCTTGAGCAACAAGTTATCGGGTATTGTGAGCTCACAGGAACAGACCGGAAGCACTTTGGAGAGCTGATAAAGGCTTGCAAAGCGAAAAGCGGCATGTTTGACGATGAATTTTTAATCAGCAAGGTGGACACGGATTTTCACACGACTCTGGACTCTGTTGTAAAGCAGGGGGAGAGATATCTGTCATCCTTTGACAACGGTATCATTTTACAGAGTGAGATAGAGAATCTGATACACCTGACAAATGAGGGGCTTGAAAGGAAAAAGCCTGATTTGTTTGCTCTGTCATATTTCTATCTGGGGCACAGCAACAAAGAGCTTGCAGAGCTAAATTTCACACAAAAGACTAAGAGAGTGCATGAGATATATTACGAGGAGTTCTGGAAGGATATATTAAAGCAGCTTGAGGCATGTGTGAAGCAGGCTGAGGCCATAAACGATAAGTATGAGGGCACGACAGACCGGCGCACGGCAAGGATACTGTCGGAGCTTAATCCGCTGCTTGTGGGTGTTACAAAGCAATGGGAGCCGGAACAGACAGCAGAATACATACTGCGCGATATGTGCAGGATATTCAGGGATTGACATAGAAAATGCAGATTGATAAAGGAGCAGAATATGGATGTTATAATTTGGGCAATTATCTTAGGAGCTGTTTTTTACATTAACAAAAAATCAAAGAGCGCAGGCAGTAAAAACACGCAGCCAAACAAACCGAGACCGCAGCAGAAGCAGATACAGCAGATATGGAACAGCATGCAGAATACAGTTCAGTCGGGTATGAATGCATTGAACCAGACATATCAGCAGAAACCACAGCCACAGATGCAGCAGAGAGCACAGCAGCCTCAGAGACCACAGATGCAGCAGAGAGTACAGCCACAGCAGAGACCACAGCAGAGCAATCCGGATATAGTGCAGAGGGCCGTGAAAAATAATGCACGCTTTGCGGATGATACGACACAAAAAGAGATTGAGACTATGCACGGACATAGCGAGGCACAGCAGAGGCTGGCGCAGGAGCACTCAAGAAATTGCCAGACACTGCATAATAAAGCAGCTGATGGTGCAAAGATTATAGAGGCTGAGACACAGAGCATGTTTGGCAGTGTTGAGGATCTGATTGCCATGGGATACAGTGGCAATCTGGAGTTTGAGAGAGATTTCCTTGGGGAAGGCTTAGACATGATTAACAACTTTTAAATAATATGAAAAGAGGCAGAAATGATGGACAGAACACCAAAGCCCGGAGAGCTTTACAGGCACTTTAAGAATAAGCTGTATCAGATAGTTACAGTGGCGACACATTCAGAGACAGGGGAAAAGCTTGTGATTTATCAGGCTTTATATGATGATTTTGGGATATACGCCAGACCACTCGACATGTTTGTAAGCGAGGTGGACCATGAGAAATATCCTGATGTGAAGCAGAAATACAGATTTGAGAAGATCACACTTAAGGATAAGCCGGAGGATATGTCGGGAAAGAGTATCTCTTTGAGCACTAATGCGATTGCAGCTAATGCACCTGAAGTTGTGAGTGTTCAGACACAGGCATGTTATGAGCCGGCACCGGATGCAGATGAAGGCCAGGCACCGGATCCGCGTTTGCTGGAGTTCCTTGATGCGGATACCTTTGAAGAGAAGTACAATATACTTATTTCAATGAGGGATATCATAACCGACCGCCTTATAGATGACATAGCGGTGGTTATGGATGTTGTAGTTCCTGAGGGCCCATTGCAAAAGCGGTATGATGATTTAAAGAATACGATAAAGACCAGGCAGTACTATGAATTTTCCAATCGGCTCAGATAGCTGTTGTGATATTTGCCGGATTCAGTGACATCCTCGCCAAACCAGTCAGGCGCTGTGAATTCATTTGCTGCGTCGACAGAGTCGAATTCAACCTCCACGAGTGTAAGAGGAGCCAGATCACCCTCAAATACATCAAGCTCTGCGGTCAGACCACCGTCAAGAGGTATGAGATAGCGTGTCTTTTCGATGAGACGACCGTCAATCTTTTGGACAAGATGGTCGTAGGCTTCTTTTGTGAGAGGAAGATTGTACTCCTCGCGCACCATAAGACCGGCTCCCTTGTAGGTCATATAATAGCTGTCATTTGAGCGTCTGACTCTGACAACAGGCGAGGTGCACAGATAGCCCTGGGCGATTTTTTTGCTCGCGTAGCTGTCTAAATTGGAAGGAAGCTGTTTAAGTAAGTATTTTCTTTCGATTTCCATGGTATATCCTTTCAGGTTACTGGTAGATTTATAGTTACGGTTTATACTTTTGTTTTATCCTCATATCATTTATATATGATTATAATGACCGGTATTTAAAAATTCAAGGACGAACCGCAGCTTTTTATAGTATGATTAAAGGGTCAAAAGGTATCATAGTATTATCAAAGAAAAATAAAGGAGAAAAATATGATTAAAGTAGGAATTTTTATGGCAGACGGCTGTGAGGAGATTGAAGGACTTACAGTAGTAGATATAGTTAGAAGAGCAAAGCTTGAGATTGAAACCATATCAATCACGGAAAAAGCCGAGGTGACAAGCTCTCATCAGGTGACATTTAAGACAGATACCACAAAGGCACAGGCTGATTTTGACAGCTACGATGCAATCGTACTGCCGGGAGGCATGCCGGGTACATTAAACCTCGGTGCGGATGAGACAGTAGTAAAGACAATTAAGAGCTTTGCCGCTGAGGGAAAACTTGTTGCAGCGATATGTGCAGCGCCTAGCGTGCTCGGTGAGAATCATATACTTGAGGGCAAAAAAGCTACCTGTCATCCGGGCTTTGAGGAAAAGCTGCTCGGTGCACAATGGCTTGAGCAGCCTGTAGTTGTGGATGGCAATGTGATTACAAGTCGTGGAATGGGAACAGCTATTGCGTTTGCACTCGAGCTTGTCAGATACTTCACAGACGATGCCACAGTAGAGCATATTCGACAGGGACTGGTATACTAATACAACGTTCAGCAAATAATCATATTATTAGTATTATAACAAAAGAGGTCACACACCAACCCCATGGTGCGCGGCCTCTTTTTATGCTTGCATTTGAAGCGTACATTTGAAGCCTGCTATTGCAGAGCTTATTTCATCTGCTGCTCCTGCTTCATGATCATCTGCTTGACCATTTCGCCACCGATTGAACCGGCCTGCTTAGAAGTAAGGTCACCGTTGTAGCCCTCTTTTAAAGGAACTCCAAGCTCTGAAGCAACCTCTTCCTTGAAACGGCTCATAGCCTCTTTTGCCTCCGGTACAGAAGCCTTTTTACTACTTGATGCTGCCATAATGCAATACCTCCTTTTAAAACGTTATACACAAGCTGTATGTGTATGGAAATATTATGCCGTAAAATGACAAAAATATGTTTTGGTATTGCTGACAATTTATGGAATTATACACAAAAGCAAATTTAATGTAAAAAACACTGGAAATAGTGGATTTGTTGTGTTATAATCATCCAATGACTGGGCTTAGCAGTTTAAAAAGCATGCCCACATTACATTTGATGTACATACCATTCATATATATTTTTAAGGAGGATAACGATTGACATGAGTGTACAGGTTGAGAATTTAGAGCATAATATGGCGAAGCTTACTATTGAGGTAGCAGCTGAGGAATTAGAGAAAGCATTGGATTCTGCATATCAGAAGCAGAAGAAACAGATTAGTGTACCTGGATTCCGTAAAGGAAAAGTGCCAAGAGCTATGATTGAGAAAATGTATGGAGCAGGTGTGTTCTACGAGGATGCAGCAAACATTCTTATGCAGCAGACATACGCAGGTGCAGTTGACGAGAGCGGTGTTGACATTGTTTCACGCCCAACAGTTGAGGTTACTCAGATTGAGAAGGGACAGCCTTTCATCTACACAGCAGAGGTTGCTGTAAGACCTGAGGTTACTCTTGGTAAGTACATGGGCGTTACAGTTACAAAGATCGACACATCAGTTTCTGATGAAGAGGTTGACGCTGAGCTTGAGAACCAGAGAAACAAAAATGCAAGAACAGTTACAGTTACAGATCGTCCTGTAGCAGAGGGAGATACAGCAGTTATCGACTTTGAGGGATTTGTTGACGGAGTAGCTTTCGAGGGTGGAAAGGGTGAGAATCATCCATTAGAGATCGGTTCACACACATTCATCGATACATTCGAGGATCAGTTAGTAGGAAAGAACACAGGCGATGAGGTTGAGGTCAATGTAACATTCCCTGAGAAGTATCAGGCAGCAGACCTTGCAGGAAAGCCGGCTACATTCAAGGTTAAGATCAACGAGATCAAGGCTAAGGAGCTTCCAGAGCTTGATGATGAGTTTGCACAGGATGCAGCAGGTGTTGATACATTAGCTGAGTACAAAGAGGAAATCAAAAAGAACCTCACAGAGAAGAAAGAGACAGAAGCTAAGAAGACTAAAGAGGATGAGGCTATCCAGAAGATTATCGACAAGTCAAAGATGGATCTTCCTGAGGCAATGATTGAGACACAGTGTGAGACAATGGTTGAGGAGTTCGCTCAGAGAATCGCACAGAGCGGTCTTACAATGGAGCAGTACTTACAGTTCTCAGGCATGACAGTTGACCAGCTTAAGGATCAGGTTCGTCCTGAGGCTACAACACGTATCCAGAGCAGCCTTGTACTTGAGCAGATTGCCAAGGAGGAAAACATCGAGGTTACTGATGCAGATATCGATGCTGAGGTAGAGAAGATGGCTAAGGCATACGGCATGGAGGCTGATAAGCTTAAAGAGTACATGGGAGATGCTGAGAAGGAGTCTATGAAGAAAGACCTTGCTATCACAAAGGCTGTAGATCTTATCATGGACAACGTTAAAGAGCGTGCAAAGGCAAAGAAAAAGGCTGATGCAGAAGAGTCTACAGAAGAATAAGATTTTTGAATCAAGATTTGATGGACTGGCTCAGAAGCCTATTTTCTGAGCCGGTCTTTTGAAATTTTATAAAGGAGGTATTTTATATGAGTTTAGTACCATATGTCATTGAACAGACCAGCAGAGGAGAGCGCAACTACGACATTTACTCCAGATTATTAAAAGATCGTATCATTTTCCTTGGAGAGGAAGTAAATGAGACAACAGCCAGCCTTGTTGTTGCTCAGCTTTTATTCCTTGAGTCCGAGGATCCGAATAAGGATATCCACCTTTACATCAATTCACCAGGTGGAATGGTTACAGCAGGACTTGCTATTTACGATACTATGCAGTACATCAAGTGTGATGTTTCAACAATCTGTATCGGTCTTGCAGCCAGCATGGGAGCTTTCCTTCTTGCAGGCGGTGCAAAGGGCAAGCGTTTTGCGCTTCCTAATTCCGAAATCATGATTCACCAGCCGCTGCTCAGCGGCCTGCACTTCCACACGCTCTGCGAGCAGGATTCCGATGCGCTGGAGACGACGCTGGACGCCGTCGAGGCACGCTTCGGCGAGCTTTTCCTCGGACTGCGCTGGCTGAACTTCGGCGGCGGGCACCACATCACCCGGCCGGGCTATGACATTCCGCGGCTCGAGCGCTGCATCGACCGCATCCAGCAGCGCTATGGGCTGCAGGTCTATCTGGAGCCGGGCGAGGAGATGAGCATGGACGAAATGCTCAAATCCGTCGTCGTAAGCTCCGCAAACGACTGCGCCACGGCGCTGGCGGAGCATGTGGCGGGCAGCGAGAGCGCGTTCGTCGGCATGATGAACCAGCGCGCGCAGGAGCTGGGCCTGCTCGACACGAATTTTGTCAACTGCACGGGGCTGGACGATGCGCCGGAAGCGGCCGAACACCTGACGACGGCGCACGACATCGCCGTGATCTCGCGGGAGCTTCTGAAGCACGACCGCATCCGCGACTACACGACCATCTGGATGGACACGGTGCGCGGCGGGAAATTCGGCCTTTCGAACACGAACAAGCTCGTGCGCTTCTATCAGGGCACGACCGGTCTGAAGACGGGCTATACCTCGGCCGCGGGGCACTGCCTTGCCGCCTCGGCCAAGCGCGACGGCATCGAGCTCATCGCCGTCGTGCTGCACTGCGCCAGCTCCGCAGACCGCTTTTCCTCCGCCAAGGCCCTGCTGGACTACGGCTTTGCCAACTATGCCCTCGTCTCGACCGAGATGCCCGAGCCGCTGCAGCCGGTCCCGGTCACGCTCGGGCAGAAGGCCGCCGTGCAGCCGGAGCTGCAGCAGGCCGCGCCGATCCTCATTGAGAAGGGTCTGCAGGCCGCCGTCACGCGCACGGTCACGCTGGCTGAGCGGGTGGAAGCGCCCGTCGCCGCGGGCCAGCAGCTCGGCACACTGACCATCTCCGCCAACGGCGAGACGCTGGCCGAGATCCCCATCATCGCGCCGGAGGGCATCGAGCGGCTGACATGGTGGGAGCTGACCTGCCGCCTGCTGCGGCGGCTGTGCATGACCATGCCGGAAGAGTAAGGGAGAAAGCGTAAAAATTTCCGCGCCGCAGGACCCGAATTGGGAACCTGCGGCGCGGCTTTTCTGTCATATAGGGTGAGAGGCCTCATAACCCCGCGGCCCGGCCGCGGACGAAACCCGAAGGAGAACAGGATGGACGAAACATGGATCCTGCAGCGCTTCCTCGCACGCGATGAGGAGGGACTTGCCGCAGCCTATGCGCAGCTCGGCCCCGGCCTGACCGCCCTTGCGGCACGGATCGCCGGCCCGGAAACGGCCGAGGAATGCGTGAATGACGCCCTGCTGGCCGCATGGCAGGCCATTCCGCCGCTTGCGCCGGTGCATCTGGCAGCCTATCTGGCCAAGCTGACACGCAATGCGGCCCTGAACCGCTATCGCGCGCAGAATGCGCAGAAGCGCGGCGGCAGCGTCGTCGCCGTCTCGCTCGACGAGCTGGCCGAGTGCCTGCCGGGCGGCGAAAGCCCGGCCGACCGCGCGGAGGCGGAGGCCCTGCGCAGCGCGCTCTCCGCCTTTCTGCGCACGCTCCCGGAGCGTCAGCGGCAGGTCTTTCTGGCGCGGTATTTTTACGCCCTGCCGCTGAGCGGCATCGCCGCCCGGTTCTCCATGCGGGAAAACACCGTAAAGACGACGCTGCACCGCACGCGCCGCCGCCTGCGGGACTATCTGGAACAGGAGGAACTGTTATGAGACCGGAGGATCTGTATGATGCCTTCCATG
>OLIV01001295.1_pt1 | contig 12516 bp, 9 predicted proteins | sample 1601411 | NCBI WGS metagenome assembly OLIV01 (sample SAMN03922450, study PRJEB24848) | human gut metagenome | isolation source: stool sample | host: Homo sapiens | place: Germany | collected 2009-11 | reverse complement strand
GTTGCCATCTCAGGATGTTCAAATCATATACAATCAACGTGTAAAATTGCTGTCCGCTCAAAATGTTACCGATATTATAGAAAAGTTTAGGTTTTCAGGAGGAAATTCCCAAGTAGATATATCCCCGTCAAATATTCTCTACTTGAAAGATACTTCTATCGGCAGAGGGTGTGACCATATCGGGGGTATGTCTCGTCTTGAACGATTGAAATACCCGTTATCTAATCTTATTTCCGTGTACGAGGCTAGAAATGCCATTTACGTGAAAAGAGGGGCTATCGGGGCTATTGTAAGCAATGTTAAAGACGATGCAGGAGCCGTTCCTTTGACAGATGGTGAAAAAGAACAAATTTTAAAAGATTACCAGAGTACGTACGGGTTGTCAACTGAAAAATACCCGACAATGATATCAACACTGCCGATTGGTTTTGTTCGTTTCAACTTATCCATACAAGAGTTACAACCATTTGATGAAACTTTGCTTGATGCCATCACTATTGCTGGGGCGTATAATGTTCCAGCCGTATTGATCCCAAGAAAAGATCAATCAACATTTTCTAATCAAGATACTGCAGAGAAATCTCTTTACGAGAATGTCGTTATCCCTGAGGCTAATAATTTGTGTTCTGCGTTAAATAGTTTTCTTGGACTTGAGAATGATGGTATGTACTTGAGTGTTTCTTTTGATCATATCCCGGTATTGCAGCCAAACGCTAAAGAAGAAGCTGATGTGAAAAAGATTATCTCGGAAACTTGCAAGTCTAATTTCTTGGCTGGTATAATAACTTTGAACGAGTGGATTGCACGAATCGGAAGCGATAAGGTGAATAATTCAATGTACAACAAAAGAATATTTGAAATGTCTGATGAAGAGCTTAATAAAATAGAGAGATTTATAAAATAGAATATTGATTTCAATATAAATTTTATTACATTTGTATTGAAAAGAACTCCAAGAGGGTCAATGCACGCACTAATCGTGTATTGACCCTCTTTTTAATTGAATATTATGGCATTGACGTTTCCCCGGCTGAACCCAATAGTGTTCAAAGAAGAAAATATTTTATACACGGAAAAATATAACACTCCTTTTATTCAAAAATGGGATAAAGGTGATTATATCGTTTTTCAAGCACATTACGGGGGAAGTATAGCAAGGGGAGAAGTGGCGGCGAGTATAGTGGACGATAATTTAAATGTCGTGCTTCAGTTTGATAGTACAATCATTGATATTAATAACTGGTATCAAGTTATTTTTAGGGGAAGTTGTAATTTGCCAGATGGCATATATAGAGTAAAATTGTACTCTACTGCCGGAAAGTTTACTTTTTATTCAAATTGTATACAGATTGGAACTTTCCCCGAAAGTTTGTTGCTAACATATACTTGTAAAACAAATAAATTTGATTGTATTTTTCGAAATTCTGAATACGCTTACTTTTTTGTGCTGCGAGTTGATGGAGGGGTTAAATCGTCGGATATAAGTTACAATTCGGATGATGTAATCTACACTTCGCAAGATAGAGTGGTATACTTGCTTGATTCTATCCCTTACACCGTAAGGAAATACACGTTTGGTAATTCATACGGTCTACCTTCTTGGTTGGCAGACAAGATTAACAGGTTGTTATCGTGTGATAGAATACTAATTAACGGGGTAAAAGTCGTTAAAAATGACGGGGCGAAACTTGAAGTTATTGGATCGGATGCTTACCCTTACGTGGGGTTAAATATTGAACTTTTAAGGCAAGAAGAAGGATATTCAGAAGGATTGTATTTTGATGAAGAAGAGATGATGCAGGGAGGAATGACAGTTGAGATGGTTGATTCTACCCCTTCTTATTCAATTTCTGCTCCAAGAACAGGAAGAATTCATATTGAAACATTTGAAAACACGTTCAACTAATGGCAACTGAAGATAATTTACGAGATAGGGCGAAGGAAATTAGAGGAGCTTTTGAACCTTCATCAGTCACGAACGAGGCTGTTGGCGGGCTATTGCTTGATATTATTAATTTCTTCATTGACTATGGTGGAAATGGTGGAGGAGGGGGAAAACCTGATGCTCGTTATTGGAGCAAGGAAGAGTTGAAGATGTTGGATCAATATTTATATGTTTTAGGAGATAAGATAAAGTCTATATATGCGGATAATGCTGGCGATTCCGAGTTGTTCGAGGGACATAGTTGGAAAGATCACTTTGACCAACCCCTCCGCACCTTCGACCCCGTAAAGTTCAATAGCGTTACCTCCACCGAAGACAACTGGCACATCACCGACAAAGGGGACGCCAAGCTCCGTGACGTTATAGGTAAGGTCATCACGATAACAGATCGATTGATGACTGATAACTTTGTCGCCGGCATGACAGGTACAGGTGTTGGCGTGGTGAACAAGGCAGAGGTTCACATGGACAAGGGAGTTATCCGGAAGTACCTTGAGGTACTGGCTTTGGTGGTCGCACAGATGTTTTACCGTGGAGGTAGACAAGTGTTATCCCCAGCCGGGATGAAAATAAACAAGGTGGAAGAGTTCGATGAATACTGGCGTTGTTACATGGAGACGGAGGACGGTCAAGTAAACCAGTTCACCGTCGGCGCGCAAGCGAGATGTAACCGGTACGGTTCACAACAGAGGTACTGGTGGCGTTTGGTAGATAGTATCGGGGTTGATTACATCGACGTTTCAAAGACTGACATGGACGCTGGTTCGATGGCTCCCGCCGTCGGTGACGAGGTTGTTCAATTCGGTCACCGTACGGACCCGTACTTGCAATGGGTTGTAATGGATTCTTCTTTCTCTGACGATGCCGGTAGAACGATATACGCCGGGGTGAATAGTTACGACTTGTCCGGGAAATGGGTGTTACGAGAAGGGGTAAGCCCAACCGACCCGTCACGTATCGGTTTATTCACGAGGCACGGGGAGTTTAGCGACGTGATTGACGGGATAAACGAAGATATAGAGGATAACAAACAATCTATACAGGAGACAAAGGATACCGCTGATGCCATTCAATCTGTCGTGGATAACTTGACGGGTATTATTATCCCAGATATGCAAAACCAGCTTGATGGAGCTATACAAAGCTGGGACGGGGAAGTCGAACCGACGTTAAACAATTACCCGGCGAACGAGTGGACCACGGACACCGAGAGATCCAAGCACGTGGGAGATACTTATATCTATTACACCACGGACTCGGAAGGCAACACGGTCTCTAGCAGGTATAATTTCCGTTTTGTTGATGGCGTTTACAAGTGGGAGCTAATAGCAGACAGCGTGTCGGCAGAGCTGGAGGTTAAACTACGGGAGTTAACTGGAACCGTGGGGAAGAAAAATTCCATTACCTACAGTAATAACGTCCCCACTCCTGCCTACAATATTGATGACCTGTGGATTAAAGAAGACAGCTCCATGTACATCTGTCGTGCGCAGAAAATGGAAGGAATGCAAGGATCGGCGGCAGACTGGGAGTTGTTCAACGATACCATGCTGAGGCTCGTTCAAATCGCCTCGGATAACGTCATTTCCGTGGAAGAGAAACCATCTTTACGTGACACGTGGTCACAGATTCAAAAAGAGTTCACGAAGTATCAAGCTGATGCCACGACTTACGGGGTTTCCATCACCAATTTGCAAAACGCCTACAACGCATTAGGATCATTCCTAACCGACACGGTTAAACTAGCGCAAGACGTGGATACTTCCTTGACGGTATCTCAAAAGGCAGACTATAATCAAAAATTCGCCAACTACTACTCCGAGCGTACCGCCTTCGCCAACGTCATAGCGCAAAAGGTGGCGGACGAATCGGTCGGCAACCTCCAGCTCGGCACGTTGAACCTTTTGAAGGGGAGTAACGTGGAGCTGGGGGCACAGGCGTATTTGTTAGGGAATTATTACTATGACAAGAAACCGGAGGTTGGGAAAGAATACACGATCGTGATGTGTTACACGTTAGGAAGTAACAACACTAATATTGCAGTTTATCAAGATTCTTACATGCAGGTTGCCGCTCGATTCGAGACCAAGGGCGACAAAATAATTGAAAGTAAATCATTTATTTTCAATCCTGTTAGAGATAGTGAAGACATGGGTTTTTACCAACTTCCTGACGGCACCTACGGCAGTAAGGTTCACTGGGCTGTTCTGGTGGAAGGCAACAAGGGCCCGTCATCGTGGGTTCCCTCCCTTTCCGAGCAGGGGGAGCAAGCGGCGAGTGACGCCGTTGACAACCTTCAAATCGGCTCTGTCAACCTTGTCAGCAAGAAGATGATGCTCGCTTGGAACGAGAAGAATAAAGATATTGCGGTGTGGGGACAGGATTCGGACGGGATTTACTTGAGTATTAACCCAAGGCTTCTTTACGAGAATATAGGGGGAAGTGCCTCTTATAATGATATTTTTGAAAACAAGATAAAGTACAAGTCAAACACGCAATATGTTTTTTCTATCGAATGGAAAGCCTTTGTCGTTCAAACTACCACATATGATGGATTAAGTTTAACGGTTCATTACACGGATGGAACTAAAGAATCACTTTTCAACACAACGAGAACTCAATCTACCAACACTCGCACGGATTTCATCACGCAAAAAGGGAAAACAATACAAAAAATAAGCTGTACTTATGGAACATTGTATGTTAGGACTCTTGTCTACTGCCTCGCCCTCTACGAGGGTAACAAGGTCTTGTCCGAACCTCCTGTTGCGACTGAAGACCTAACCGGGCAGAGTAACGTGAACCTCGTGGACGGGGGGAAAGAGGTGACGGTTGAAAGTAAACATTACTCGACGTTAAAAGTACCAGTGATAAAGCCTAACACCGTGTACACGGTTCGGTTTACCAACGTGGAGGTAATATCTGGAGATACCCCTTCCGGGTACGAGTTCAGGTTATACGACACGGGGTTATCCGCCAATTACAGCACGGTAAAAATAAAAGCTGGAGATAATCACGGGATATTAATTACCTCTAATAACTTTACCGTTTCAATAGAGGGAAGATTATTATTTTACCCGGGCATACAATCAGAAGGGATAGAACGGAGTGTTAAATACACCGAAATCATGCTCGTCGAGGGCTTCACCCCTCCTTCTTCTTACTCTCCATCACCGGGGGACGTTGCGAAAGACATTAAAGACGTGAGCGATGCCGTTTCTAATCTGGATACCACGATTAACACCACGTTCAAGGACGGTATTATCAGCGAGGCAGAGGCGAAAGCGATAGCGTCAAACATAAACATTTTGAACGCAGAAAAGGCAGATATTGACGCTTATTACAACAAATTACACGCTAACGCCTATCTAACCGGGACGGCTAAAACGAACCTTGCAAGTGCCAAGACGGCATACAACACCGCTCACGCTAACTTGATCAACTCGATCAACAAGGCTATCGCTGACGGGAAGACAACGGCAACGGAGAAAGCTGACGTGGACGCTAAATTCACAGCTTACAATAACGCTTTATCCGCTTATCAAACGAGGGTCGGGGAAGCTGACAAGGCTATACAGGACACGATAAAGAAAGTGGCGGATAACGCTCAAGCATCGGCCAATACTGCCCAGTCAGCCGCCAATGCCGCACAATCAACGGCGAATCAAGCGCAAGCTGACGCTAAAACTGCGAACGACAAGCTTAAAACTTGGGCGAGCGATAACTACATCTCCCCGCAGGAGAAAACTGGACTGAAACAACAGAAAAGCGATATACAAGCGGAGTACAAGGACATCGAAGCGAACGCCAACAGGTATGTAATCTCGTTAGCGTCCTACATGGCGGCATACAACGCAGCCATATCCGCTTTAAACAAGTACACCGCAACGTCACCGGAGAACATATCGGTTAGTTCTGATTACAACAACATAGCGGCCTACTACACCGCCCGCCAAACCATCCTTAACTCGATAGCCGCAGCGGCGAAAGCGCAAGCTGACAAGGCGACCGGGTCGATCGGCATGGACGGGGGGAAGATGTTGTACAAGGACCCGGAGTTCAAGAAGGGATATAACGGGGTATCCGTTTACCATGCACAGAATAACGGTGGAAAGGTTATGCTTACTAGGATTATGAAGTCCACCGGAAATACAAGTAACGGTGATTACACATCCTCCGAGGCGGCACATATAAAAGAGGAAGCGGCAGGTTCACCCCACAACGGTTCGGACTGGTGCCTGTACATTAGAGCGTACGGGGGAACAACTACTAGTCACCTTGGAGGCTTTGGTTTCGGTAACCAATCCCGTGCCAACGCCGTGTTCATCGTGAAAGTGAGTGCCAAGATACCAGTCGGGTACACGCTAAAAAACGCTCATAACTCCCACGGGTCAGGTTGGACACAGGAATTCCTAACCTCGATGGAGGGAACGGGAAAATACGAGACTTACATTTTCAAGGAGACTTGCGGTCCAATCGGAATTTTTGGCACGATAAACTGGCTTCACCTTTCCGGCCCGGTGAAGCCGGAAAGCGATCCCTTGGAATGGTTCGTTGACTACGCTACCGTTTTCGACATGACCGCTGACGGGTACGGGGACATCGAGTCTGTGACGAAAGACGATTTCGCCTCTCAGCTTGGGTTTGCTGACTTTGATGCTCTAGTAGCAAACGCTATAACGAAAGGACCGTTGATCAAGGCGGGGTATATTAATGCAGACTTGATCGAGACGGACAAGCTAGTAGTGAATGATGCTTTCGTGAATAAAATAGTATCGAATCAAGCGTTTATTAGCAAGCTTGATGGGTACGAGTTTAATTTTGAAAAAGGAACTGCCGGCGGTTTTAAAATGGAATCCACCCTATTGTACTCCGGGGCGAAATTCGGCACTGGTGGTGCTGGAATAGCCATGCAGTCCATGACGAACAATTACGGGTTCAACGTGTACAAGGATAATAATAATTACGTGGAGATGTTCCAACGTTCTAGCGAGTGGGGATTGAAGGGAGTGGTTAATGGTAGTCCTGTATTTCAATTTGGATCAACAAATAAAATTGGGCCTTTCGATTATGACAAAAGCGACTTGATTAGCAATATTGGTGACAACAAAATGACACTTAACGCTCAATACATCAAATTCGAGTACATGAGAGGAACCACTAATTCGCATTACGTTTATCTTGGTACACCGGGAAATGCCGGTTATGGTTCAAACACGTTACTCGTGGTGGAAGGTGGGGATATATATCATCAAGGTTACATTTATAGTGAAAATAGAGTAGGAAGATTTTACTCTAGTGATATTCACTTGCGTGGTGAAATGAAAATGTATGACAGGGCACCCATCACGGATTATGATGGTAACGTTTTAATCAAGAACGGGAAATTTTGCGCCCCAGTCAAGTCGATCTCATTTTACGGAACTTCAATGTCTTTCACCCCATCGGCTGTAATATACGGTATAAATTTGATTGGATCTGCTGGTGTTAACGTGAAAATAGCAGCCGGGTATCAAGGACAAATATTGATCCTGATGAATTACTCCGGGAAAAGTTTTAATATAGTAAAAAACAATAACGATCTCATAACGAGAGTGGGAGCTGAAAAATCAGCGGTATTATATTTTAGTGGATCTGATTGGACAGGTCTCATGGTTGGTGATTTTTATAATACTTAAAAAAATACGCATGGAAAACAAGACGATCAAAATCAATTTCGAGAAACTGAAACTCACGAGCCTGTCCGGCGAGGTGAAAGAGATGGATACAAGAGAGGCCGTTGGTGAGCTAATCTATTCCGGGGCGAACGGTATCGGTTACAAGTTGCTGGCGGAAAAGATTTACAAGTCAAAGGGCGAGGTAGAGCTAGACGAGAACGAGGGGAAATTACTTGTCCATTTGCTTGACAGCGATTTTTTCACGAACAAGCTAACGGACGCAATACGTGATTGCATGAAATAAAAAAGGGGCGTTCCGTCTCGGAACAGACCCCGCTTATGCAAGAGGCTACCTTGTAACCCCGTGACAAAGGTATAACTTAAATTTAAAATTCTATGAGTAAGAAACAGATTTTTTGGTTGATCGTTGCCCTATCGGCGGTGGCGTTGATCGTTTTCGTGAAGGTGGCCCCGGCTTGGGTAACGCTAGTATGCGTCGTGATAGCGGTTTGGAAAGGGAGGCCGTTGTACGAGAAATACATCAACGGCAAGAAAGAGTAACTTGTTAAATCTGACAAGAGACATGGAACAGAATATAGACAAGGGGGTTGGGTGGTTGCAAAAAATTATCGGCTTGCAAAAAAAACACGGCTTTTTCACGATCCTCAAGGGATTGTTCGTATTGCTTGTCACGGCTTACGTGATCTTTTTCGCCCTGAACCCGAGGTACCTGCTTGACAAAATCGAGATGGTGAAAACCGAGAGGCACGATGATGCCGTTTCTCGTCGCATACAAGTTGATGCCGAGATAAGACTGATGTTAAACCGGTTACTTCATAACCTTGACGCGGACAGGACATGGTTGATCGAGTTACACAATGGTAGTAAAAATCTCTCTTCAGGACTACCATTCCTCTACGGGGATATGCGTATAGAGGAAGTGGCTACCGGGGTTGATAACGTTGATGACGAGTACACGGATTTCAGTCTATCTAAATACCCGTTTATCTCGAAAGTGTTTGATGATGGTTTTTTCTGGGGGAACATAGAATCATTGTGTGATATTGACGAGCGTATGTATTTCAAGTTTAAATCGAACGACGTGAACGAGGTGGCGTTGTTGGCTCTTTACTCTGGAGATAAACCTTTAGGAATACTGGGGATCTCTTTTTGCGGTGATAATCAAATGAACGCCGTGGAAGTTGGCAGGAGCATCAGGAAATGCGGGGTCAAGGTGGCGACGCTTTTGTCTGGTAACAATCAATAATGAATCATGGAAAAGAAAAAATTGAAGGAGTTGATAACATCGGTATTAAAGGAGCTAAACCTTTATTCCGGTGATGCCGTGAACTTGTTGATGGGAACGGCAGCGCAGGAAAGCCATCTTGGCAAGTACCGGAAACAACTAGGTGGTGGCCCGGCTCTAGGGATATTTCAAATGGAGCCGGCAACGTTTAACGATATAGTGAACAATTACCTCCGTTACAAGCCGGAACTGGCATCGAGGATCGAGCGTGTCGCTAGAATATCCCGTTTCAAGGCGGAAGATATAGAGAATAACGACTTGCTAGCGATCTGCATGGCACGTGTTCATTACCTACGGGTGAAAGAGGCTATCCCTTCCGATCTCGAAGGTTGGGCGAGGTACTGGAAAAGGTATTACAATACCCCTTTAGGCAAGGGCACGGAGGAAGAGTTTATCGCTAACTACAAGAGGTTAGTGAGATAGAAACAATATAAAAGGGAAATGACATGAGAATAAGGGTAGGTAAAAACATATTTTTCAAGATAACGGTGAACCGGCTGAACGACGAGCCGGAAGATTTCACGGACGCTAGAAACGTGAAATTGACGATAAACCGGAAGTACAGCAGTTATCAAGTATCTCCCCCTTTAACGATACACGACAACATTATTGAATTCGAGTTCGTTGGCGGCGGTAACGCTACCTCGGGGCAGTACGAGGTTCACCTGTATTACGAGAAGCCGAACGAGGCTAGCGTGACCGGCGTTGACAAGTTCTACCTTGACTTCTGCAACGCTTTCATTCTCGTTGACTTGACTTGCAAGGAAGACGCCGGTTTCGAGAGTGAATCACCATCCATCAACTTGAAAGGGATTATCGAGCGTAACAGGGACGGAAAAGACGGGGTTACACCGAGGATAGACCCGGAGACGAAACGATGGATGATCGGTATAGAGGATACCGGTATCGTGGCAGAGGGCAAGGACGGCTTAACCCCGTCTATCGGCGAGAACGGCAACTGGTGGATCGGGGACGTTGACACTGGCAAGCCTTCCCGTGGCAAGGCTTTCGAGTATTCCGATTTCACGGAAGAAGAGATTTATGAATTACAGGAGCCGGCTAGAGCCATGATAGAGGGCTTGGATACCCTTGATAAAGCGGTGACTGCAAACGAGAAACTGAGAATAGAGAACGAGACCGCACGTGTTTCCAGCGAGAATTCCCGGAAGGAATCCGAGAACCTGAGACGAGAGGCCGAGAATACCCGTGCCAGCAACGAGGAAGCTAGAGAAACGGCAGAGACGGGCAGGGCGAGTGCCGAGGATAACAGGGTGAAAGCCGAGCAATCAAGGGTTGAAGCTGAAAACAACAGGGTGAAAGCGGAAAACACCCGTGTCGAGAAAGAGAACAATCGTCAAAAAGCGGAAAGCACTCGTGATACCAACGAGCAATCACGAAAAGAAGCCGAGACAAATCGTGTAAAAGCAGAAGAAGGACGTGTTACCGAGTTCAACCGCTTGAAATCCGAATCAGAAACGGCAACGCAAAACGCCACCGAGCAAGCAAATTACGCCAAGGAACAAGGGGACAACGTCGCGGGAACCGTGGAAGAGATCAAGACAGCGCAAGATGAATTAACGACAAGTATAAACGACCTCACCACCATCCTCAACACCCAACAAGGAAACAGGGCCTTGTACGTTGCCGCCGGTGCCGTGTATAACAAGAAGACGGGATTCTACGAACTGAACGGGTTGACGGATATAACGGAGGAGCAGATGAGAGAGATTTATAATCAAACCAATCACGTTACAAGACAAACGGATTTATCAGGCGTGTTTGCAAACACAAATAATATTAGAACAAATTATCCATTTAAAATTGACGGTGGATATAAGCAGGTTCTTTGTCACGCCACGTTTACTGGATGTACAAATATAGAAGTTGTGGCGTTTACGAAACATACAAATAACGTTTTTTATTCAAGTCGTGTTAATTATCTTTTTCAAAATTGCAGAAAATTAAAGGAAGTCATTGGTATTATACGAATGGATTATGCGAGTTCATCAGAAAAATATGAGAAGATGTTTTACCAATGTTTTGCTCTAGTTTTTGTGAGTTTAAGAGGGGTGAAATATGATATTTCCTTTTCTGATTCCCCTCTCATCAGCCTCGAATCTTTGCAATTCATGATCACTAATGCTGCCAACACGTCACCGATCACGGTTACCGTTCACGCTGATGTATATGCAAAGATTCAAGATGAAACAAACGCTGAATGGCACGCCTTGATCGAGACCGCAGCAGCTAAACAGATAACATTCGCAACCGCTTAAAAATAGAAACCATGATACATATCACGAGCAAAGAAGTGTACAGCGATTCCGGCAAGTTCATTCACAGGCTTGGCACGGAATCTTATTTCAAACGATCTACCTTGTTACCGGGTGATACAGTAGATAAATTCGAGGAAGTCGATGAAGTACCGGAAGAAACGGGAACTAACTACAATGAAGAGGTGAATAGCATGATCCGACAGAGATACTCTCTTTCTGAAGAGTTAGCCATCCTCCGACAAAGGGATTCAAAGCCGGACGAGTTCGCGGCTTACAACGAGTACGCCGAGTATTGTAAAGTGGAAGTAAAAAATAGAAAGCATGAAAACAACGATACTTTTAATGATCTTGTTGATGTCGGGTTGTAAGAGCGTGAAGTACATCCCGGTGGAAACGACTGAAACGAAGACTGAATACAAGGGTAAAGAAAGCAAGGATTCTACCGTTGTAAAAGAAGTCGTGAACACTCGTGATTCAGTTGTCTTTCGTGATTCTGTCGTGTATACATACAACGACAAGGGAGAGCTTTTAAGCAAGGAAATTTGGCACTGGAAAGAAAGATACAGGGACAAAGACAATGAATACCACGAGCTAAAGGCAAAATACGATTCGTTGAACGTTGCAAAGCGAAATTCTATCCGTGTTCCTTACCCGGTTGAAGTAATAAAGGTGAAATATCGTGTCCCGAGATCGTTATGGTGGCTCGTTATCCTGCTAGCCGGGTTAAGCGTCCCTTCCATCCTTAAAATACTACGTAAACTAAAGCTGATAAAAATATAGAAGGAAGAAGCTCACTTCCCTGATGTAATAGTACCACCCATTAAATCCTGCTGTAAGACTTCTTCCGGTTAATCTTACGGCGGGATTTTTATTTTGTTACATTAAAAACAGGAAAAATGGAAAAAATTTTCAATCAGGTGGTAAAAATAGTCTCCGAGGAAACCGGGATAAACGATAACGATTTAATACATAGCAAGAAAGAGGAATGCGTTGACGCTCGATCTATCTTGATAAATTTATTATCAGAACTCGGTTTTACCGATACTTTAATATCAAGGTACACTTGTTTAACCCGTCAAGGTGTCAACAAGCTCAAGAACACGTTTCACGACAGGAAGAGGAATTCTTTCATCTTGTCAACGAATTATCAACAAATAAGAAACGAACTAGCAACCAATAATTTAATTAGCAACTAGTTATAACTGAAATTTGTGATACCCGGTAATGGTGCCGGGCGATTATAAATTTCAAGAATATGAGTGAAACTAAAACTTTTGTATTCATATAATAAATTCTTTAATCTGTCTCTTATACACATCTGACGCTGCCGAC
>OLIV01001292.1_pt1 | contig 12544 bp, 9 predicted proteins | sample 1601411 | NCBI WGS metagenome assembly OLIV01 (sample SAMN03922450, study PRJEB24848) | human gut metagenome | isolation source: stool sample | host: Homo sapiens | place: Germany | collected 2009-11 | reverse complement strand
TAAAGGACCGGCATCTCAGCCCCCCAATCAAAACACCGGTGTTTTGAAAACGAATCACCGGTGTTTTGAATTCAAATCACCGGTGATTCGCACCATAAAGCAGCAGGCTATATATAAAAGCAGATCACAATCCGGAAGAATCGATCCATGAACATGAAAAGATTAATCGACTCTATTCGACTCTAATCGACTCTAATCGACTCCGCTTTTTTATAATGCCATATATTTGCAGGGTAATCGATTCACAAACGCTCTTTGAAATATTTACATATAGCCAACCGTTCCCACAAAAAAAGGCTACCGGAACCCGATAGCCTTTTAATGGATATTTCAGTTTTCTTATTCAGACAATGCAAATGCCGGCTGACGGTGAATCCACTGTCCACGAGTAAAGTCGGGGAAGTCTACCAATGCGCCGCCACGGGCGATAGACATCTCGGACAAAGCGGAAATAGCGCTCCATGCAGCAGCATCGTAGCAGTCCATAGGAGCCGGTTTCTTGTTATGGATAGCGTTGATCAAGTCGAACATCATCACGTAGTCCATACCACCGTGTCCGGCCTGAGCAGCTTCGGCTTCATGCTTGGACCACAATGTATGGTCGAACTTCTTGAACCATTCTTCCGAATCATCCCAACGGTGAGGTTTGGATTGGTTTTCAACGTATACGTGATCGCCATCGTTCATCCATAAACCTTCGGTTCCCTGAATGCGGAATCCCAAAGAGTAAGGACGGGGGGAATTCGTATCATGCGTAATGATAACCGTCTGTCCGTTCGCACACTTGATCATGGAAGTCACGATGTCACCCAAGTTGAAGCGGACTTTTGCCAACGGATGATTTTCACCGCCATTGTCCACGATGAACTTATGCAAACCGCGAGACTGGGTTGCCATTGCAGACAAGGAGAGAAAACGGTTACCACGGTTGATGTCTAGGCAGTTTGCCACCGGTCCGATTCCATGCGTCGGATAGACATCGCCGTTACGGCGGACAGAATGGTTCGTACGCCACTGGGCTTCTGCAAACGCATCTTTACCCATGCGCAACTCACCGCCTTTCTGGTAAGTATAATGTTTACCATCATTGAATTTGACATCGCGCAAATCATGTTCGTAACCGCAAGTCGCATGCAGCAATTCACCGAACAGGCCTTTGCGGACCATGTTCAACGCAGCCATGCAGTCACGACGATAGCAAACGTTTTCCATGATGTTCAGATGGCTTCCCGTAGCTTCCGATACGTTGACCAGATCCCAGCATTCTTCCAGCGTATTGGCGGCAGATACTTCCACACCGACATAAGGGACACCGGCTTTCATGGCTGCAACCGACATCGGCACGTGCCATTCCCACGGGCTGGCGATGATGACACAATCGAATTCTTCGTTGTTCAACATTTTTTCAAATTCACGTTCGCTGCCTGTATATACCTTCGGAGCCGGAACATTGAACTTGGCGATATGATCCAGCGTACGCTGGATCGGACCAGCTTGGATATCGCAGATAGCCACGATCTTGTTTCCGGGGATAGACAACACGTTGTTAATATGTTCGTGACAACGAGAACCTGTACCGATAAAACCGAAGCGTAATTTACCATCGTCTTTGCCGGCGGGTTTCTTTTTCTTCTCTGCACTAGTTTCTGTTGTAACCGTAGCAGCAGCATTGCTACTCAATGCAAGACCAGCCGTACCGATTCCGGCAGCGGTCATCTTTTTCAGGAATGAACGACGAGTGTTTTCCATTTTTCAATTTAGAATTTTATGTTAAGTGGGCAAATGTATAACATTCCATGCATATATCAAAGGAGATAGCCCATTATTTTGCAGCCGTTCTCTTCTTATTCCGCCAAAAGCTGCCATCCCGTTTGCTACCGAACATATTCCGGCGCTTGGACTCTTCTTTTATCGCTTTTTTCTTCTCGGCTACCGCTTCCTTTACCTCGACCGTCTCGAACATATGGCCTCCTGCAACCGGCACTTCTTTACCGATCAGCTTCTGGATATCTTTCAGATACGGAACCTCTTCCACATCGCAAAAGGAAAAAGCGATCCCGCTACGGCCGGCACGACCGGTACGACCGATACGATGCACATAGGTTTCAGGTACATTCGGCAAATCATAGTTGATGACATGCGAAAGATGGTCGACATCGATACCGCGGGAGGCGATATCGGTCGCGATCAAGACACGGAGCGTATGATCCTTAAAACTGGATAAGGCACGCTGACGGGCACTCTGCCCTTTGTTTCCATGAATGGCTTCCGCACCGATCCCGGATTTGTTCAGGACACGGGCAACCTTGTCGGCTCCGTGCTTCGTACGAGTAAAAACCAAGACGGATTCCAGTGAGCGGTCTTCCAGCAGATTCTTCAACAGGTTGATCTTTTCCACTTTCTCAACAAAATAGACAGACTGGTCGATCGTATCGACGGTTGAAGAAACAGGAGTCACCTCCACTTTCTCAGGTTCATGAAGGATCGTTCCGGCTAGGCGTTCGATCTCCGGCGGCATCGTTGCAGAGAAGAACAGGGACTGGCGCTTTCGGGGCAGTAAAGGAAGGATGCGTTTGATGTCATGGATAAATCCCATATCCAGCATCCGGTCGGCTTCGTCCAAAACAAAATATTCCAATGTGTCCAGGCGGATAAAACCTTGATTGATCAAATCCAGCAGACGCCCGGGAGTTGCGATCAATACGTCTACACCCCGTTCCAATGCATCTGTCTGCGGCTTCTGCCCCACGCCACCGAAAATAACGGTATGTTTTACGTGAGTATAACGCCCGTATGCCGTAAAACTTTCACCTATCTGGATCGCCAATTCGCGTGTCGGAGTCAGGATCAAGGCTTTGATGCCCGGTTTACGTCCCCTCGAAATCCGCTCTTCGATCTTTTGGATGATAGGGATGGAGAAAGCTGCCGTCTTACCTGTTCCGGTCTGTGCGCAACCTAATAAATCAGATCCGTCCAATACTACGGGAATGGCTTCGGCTTGTATGGGAGTGGGAGTTGTGTACTTTTCTTTTTTGAGAGCCTTTCGTATCGGCTCGATTAGTTCCAATTGTTCAAATGTCATATAATAAGTATGAGCCGTCACGGCTCGTTAAATAAATAATGGTGACAAAGATACACAAAAATCCGGCATCTCTGCAATAATTTGCTATATTTGCGTGCTTTTTAAAAATATTCAGTTCTTTTTGATTCTCATGAAAGAATTATTGTCACTACTCAAACGGTTCTTCGGATACACTTCATTCCGCCCCTTACAGGCCGAAATCATACAGCGCACCTTGCAGAAAGAAGATTCGCTGGTCCTGATGCCTACGGGTGGCGGCAAGTCGATCTGTTTCCAGCTTCCGGCGATCTATATGCCGGGAACCGCCATCGTAGTATCTCCCCTTATCGCTCTGATGAAAGACCAGGTCGAAGGGCTGATCGCCAATGGCATACCGGCTGCTACGCTCAACAGCATGATGCCGGAGGAAGAACGCCACCGGGTACGACAACTCTGCATACAGGGAAAGGTGAAACTGCTTTACATCTCCCCCGAAGGGATCATTAGCGAACTGCACTGGCTCCTGCCCCGCATCGACATTTCGCTGATCGCCATCGATGAAGCGCATTGTATCTCGCATTGGGGACATGATTTCCGCCCCGAATATACCCAGTTGTCCGTTCTGAAAGAGAATTTTCCGAAAGTACCGATCATCGCCCTGACAGCTACGGCAGACAAAATCACCCGGACGGACATCCTGAATCAATTGAAACTGCGTGATCCTAAAACATTCATCTCGTCTTTCGACCGCCCGAACCTGTCGCTCACTATCCGCCGCGGGCTGAGCAAAAAGGAAAAGATCGCAGCGATCGTCCATTTCATCAACCGGCATCACCGGCAGAGCGGTATCATCTACTGCATGAGCCGTAACAGTACGGAGTCTTTGGTCGAAGAACTGTCTGAGTACAGCATCCGGGCAGTCGCCTATCATGCCGGGCTAAGCTCCGACAAACGCGAGAAAGCACAGGACGATTTCATCAACGACCGTGTTAATGTAGTGTGTGCAACGGTCGCATTCGGGATGGGGATAGACAAAAGCAATGTCCGCTGGGTCATTCATTATAATATGCCGGCAAGCATCGAGAACTACTACCAGGAAATAGGCCGTGCCGGACGGGACGGAATGAAAAGCGACACGCTTCTGTTCTATTCCGTGGGCGACATCCTGCTCCTTCGCCGTTTTGCAGAGGAAAGCGGACAGAAAGACGTCAGTTTACAGAAGTTGAACCGGATGCGCAGGTATTGCGAGGCAGACATCTGTCGGCGTCGTATCTTGCTGAGCTATTTCGGAGAAGAAACGGACAAGGACTGCGGGAACTGCGACGTCTGCAAGAACCCTCCCCAACGTTTCGACGGGAGCATCTTGGTACAGAAAGCCCTGAGCGGTATTTTTCGTACCGGGCAAACAGCCAATATGCACCTGCTAATCGATATACTCCGGGGAGCCGAAAAGGATGAACTGAAGGAAAAAGGATACGACAAGCTAAAAACCTATGGTGTTGGCAAAGACCTCAGCTACAAAGAGTGGAAAGAATACTTATATCAGATGCTTCAGCTCGGTTATATTGAAATCGACTATATGTCGGCCGGTCACCTGAAAGTGACTCCATTAGGACGTAAAGTCCTTTTCGGCGAGCAGCAGGCGCTCATGACCATTTACCAAAAGATCAAAGATTTTGCCCTGCCGACCAAGAAAGGCGGCTACAAATACCGTCCGATCCGTCCGATCGAATCCACTTCCGTGGATGAAACGTTGCTCGACTCCCTGCAACAACTCCGTAAGCAGATTGCCGAACGCGAACATACCCCGGCTTATATCCTCTTTTCGGATGACGCCCTCGAAGATATGGTCCGTAAGAAACCGGTTACGCTCGACGAGTTCAGCGAAATACGAGGTGTCGGACAGCTCAAGCTAGACAAATACGGCAAGGTATTCGTCGCCCTGATCCGCTTTGTCCTTCGTTTGCCTAAAAAGGAATAAAAAAAGAAAAACAAACAATCGTTCTATTCTTTTGTTTATATTTATATAATGAATAGAATGACAGATACAATGAAAACAGTTCCCATACTCTTGTTGCTTTGCCTTTCCACACTGAGTTTCTGTACGACAAAGCCAGGAGAGCCGCAAGGACCTGGTTTACCCGGACTAGACACTCCCGTTGCAGAAACAGTACCGGAGGAGGCCCCTCCCCTCATTGAAACCGTTATAGAAAAGGAACTGCTTTACGACCAGCATACGTTAGCCGATACTTACCCATACAAGGATACAATGCGGGAATTCCAATGGGATAAGATCCGTGCCGGTCTCCGTCTGCTCGATTCGCTCCGGCAGAAGCCGTCCCGTTGGGCGATCTTTCAAAACTACAGGAACAAGAACGGGGAAGCCCCGCTGGTCCGGAAGTTTCATCGCGATGCTTACAAGCGGGTTTCCGACACTTTAGGTATCGAACGTTACCAATCTGTCCCGCTATATCTGCCGGAAGATACACTGACTGCCGAACGCTATGGCCGTGACGGTGCTCTTGTGAAATTGCTTGATGACAGCAACCGCCTTTTCCGTATCCAAACGATCTATACAAACGGGGAATGGCTGGTTCCCGGAAAATATGTCAAGCCGATAGCCGATAGCGTCACGTTCGACAAGGCCATATTCGTCGACGTCACCAACCAGAACATCGCAACACTCGAACATGCAGGTTCCAAATGGTTGGTCAGAAGCATGAATCCGGCCACAACAGGGCAGCACCGTCCTCCATACGCACAGGAAACGCCATTAGGCATATTTGTCGTTCAGGAAAAGAAGGCAAGGATGATTTACCTCGTAGACGGCAGCAAAGAGACAGGCGGATTCGCTCCTTATGCCAGCCGGTTCACCAACGGAGGTTATATCCACGGGGTCCCGGTAAACGCGCCACGCAAGTCGCTGATCGAATACAGCCCAACACTTGGAACGACCCCACGCTCCCATATGTGCGTCCGGAATGCGACCTCTCACGCCAAGTTCGTTTATGATTGGGCACCTGTAAATGAGACTATTGTTTTCGTTTTTGATTAAAAGTCTTATCTTTGTGCGACATTATTCAATCTTATGTTATTGCGTATCTGTTTATACTTGTTTTTATTATTTCTTCCGGCTAATTATACGACAACCAGAAGTTCGTCTCCCCTGATTCCGGCTGATCCCGCGGCGGCCATGTCTTCGGTATGCCGACAGCTCTATGCTGATATGCAGCTGGATAGTATGGTGGACTATACCGCTTTCGAACAGGCGATAACCGGAGCACAGGCAATCGAACGGCGTAACAAGGATATCATTACCCTGATCGACTTCACAAAGCCTTCCACGGAAGAACGGCTTTACGTCCTGGATATCCGGCATAAGAGACTCCTGTTCTCCTCTCTCGTCTCACACGGAAAAAACAGCGGAGGAAATTACGCCACTTCTTTCTCCAACAAAGTCAATTCTTACAAAAGTTCATTGGGATTTTTCGTTACGGAAAATACCTATCAGGGCAAAAATGGCTATTCCTTAGTCCTGAACGGCTTGGAAAAAGGGATCAACGACCGGGCAAAAGAACGGGCGATCGTAGTACACGGGGCGAATTATTGCAGCCCGTCTGTTGCCGTCTCGACGGGCCGCTTAGGAAGAAGTTTCGGTTGTCCCGCCCTACCCCCGTCGCTTGCCAAGCCGATCATTAACACCATCAAGGACGGGACCTTACTCTACATCTATGCCAACGATAAGGAGTATCTGAGTCAAAGCACGATCTTATCAACCGGAAGATCGATTTCCCCGAACTCGATCATCGCATTGAACAGCCTGATACGGGAATAGCCCGGTAAATCCTCCGGACGGATATCACCTGCAACCAGCTCTCCCTGATCCAGCAACGAAGCCCTCTTCGTCCCTGCCAGTAACGGTGCGGAGGGAGTGATCCATTGTTTCCTGTTCCAGAATGCCACGTTGCAAATAGAGGTGTCGGTCAACAACCCTTTCCGGACGACCAACACATCATCTTCTGTCTCGCGGCACGCGAACAAGCGGTTCAGCACACTCCGATCTCTGCTTTTATACCGATAGTCGGCTTCGTCATCGACAACCAACCGCAAAGAGGATACTGGGCGGAAGTGATAGGCGGCATACTCCACGTTCCGGATATCCACATCATATTCGACCCGACACTTCGTCCGCTCCCGATAGTTCACGGGGCGGATGTAATCGTTCAAATCAAGCACATCGGTTTGACGTAGCACGTTCCGACGTGTCTCATTCATACGCCGGTTATGGTAGGATAAGTTATGAATCCGCCCGTTCTCGATCCGGATTGTTTCAATAAATAGGGACATATACTTTCTGCTTCATTTCATTATATTCGCTTGTCAAATCACTTTGGGAAGTGATTCCCCCTCCACTCTTAAAGATCAACGAGCCATCCGCCTGCTGTTCCAAAAAGCGGATCATAACGGCACTGTCCAGGCTATTCCCGTCAAAATAGCCCATGACACCCGTATAAAACCCCCTTTCGTAGGTCTCGGCTTCCGCGATAATCTCCATTGTCTTCTTTTTGGGCGCCCCGGTAATGGAACCTGCCGGAAGGAGCCGGAAGAACAAATCTCCCACTTCAGCCTGCCAACCTCCGGCAAGACGACCCCGGATCTCCGAACTGACCTGCAACAAAGCCCCCTGATGTGTCGGTAGTTCGTCTATGTAGCGATAACGGGTCACCATCACCTCGGTCGCCACCATACTGAGGTCATTGCGGATCAGGTCGACAATCGTAGCATGTTCGGCCGTTTCCTTCGGATCTTCTAATATCCGCCTGCGGGCATCCGGCAATGTAGCATCGATCGTCCCTTTCATCGGATAGGAATAGATATGTTCATCCCGAATCTTCACGAATATCTCAGGAGAGAAAACGACAAAACGGTCTTTCATCCAGAGCTTATACCGGGCTTCCGAACTGACAAAAACGTCCTTCAAGCTCAGATCGGTCCGAACAGGAGTGGCGCAAGTCAGATTGACCAGATAGGAGTTTCCGGCCCGGATATGTCCGACCACCTTATGAAACGAGTCGGCGTAGGCCGATTGTGTGATAGGGAATGTTTCCCATCGGATCGCAGAAGTTCGGTTCTCCCAATCATTCACACGGCTTGCAGTCGCAACATTCGTCACACCGTCCAGATTGTAGAGCAATGCCTCCGAATCGATCTGATCCGGCTCTTCCACAATCACCTGCTCTTGCTTGTAATCGATCACAAACAGGAAAGGCCGCCTTTCCGCACCCAATCGGTTCATACGGCAGACGGCCTCTATGCGGTTATAGAATCTCATATCAGAAAACGTTCGGTCAAACCACCAAAAGCATCGATACGGCGATCTCGGAAGAAAGGCCACCAACGGCGGACATTCTCGCTACGCGTCTTGTCGATCTCCACAATTCGTATTTCTTCATCATTATTGGAAAGTTCGGCCAAAAGTTCACCCTGCGGACCAGCGACGAAACTGTTTCCCCAGAACTGAATGCCATTCGTTTGTCTGGACGGATCGGCCTCGTGTCCTACCCGGTTTACCGTAACGACCGGAAGACCATTGGCTACGGCATGCCCCCGCTGAACAGTTACCCACGCTCCTAACTGGCGTTTTTTCTCTTCCTCCGTGTCACTGCTTTCCCAACCGATAGCTGTCGGATAAATCAGCAGTTCCGCTCCTTTCATCGCCATCAGGCGGGCTGCTTCGGGATACCACTGATCCCAACAAACCAATACACCCAATTTACCAACAGAAGTCTCGATCGGCTCAAATCCGAGATCACCGGGAGTAAAATAGAACTTCTCATAATAGGCCGGATCATCCGGAATATGCATTTTACGATATTTTCCGGCAATAGTGCCGTCTTTCTCAATAACGACAGCCGTATTATGATACAGACCGGGAGCTCGTTTCTCAAACAAAGAAAGTACCAGTACGATCCCCAGTTCCTTTGCCAACGCTCCGAAGCCCTCTGTAGAAGGTCCTGGAATCGGTTCAGCCTGATCGAACACTTCGGTATTCTCCGTCTGGCAAAAATAAAGCCCGTTATGCAACTCCTGCAAAACGACCAACTCCGCCCCTTGCAAAGCACAAGCCCGAATATTTTGTTTCAGTTTCTCAATATTAGCAGCCCGATCACTGCTATTCGCCTGCTGCACCAGCCCTAACTTCATGATTTATGATTTATAATTTATGATTTAGATTTGAAACCTCAATTGTCAATTGACACGACTCCCTCCGGGTACTGCATCGTCACACAATGTAGCGAACCATGTTGTTTAATCAACGGCAAGCAATTGATTCCTATAATCTCACGCTCCGGAAAAGCCTGTTGCAAAGCTTTCTTCGCCAGTTCGTCCTTCGGAGATTTATAATAGGGTAACAACACAGCCCCGTTGATAATCAAAAAATTGGCATAAGTGGCAGGAAGACGTTCTCCCTCCCATTCCACAGGGTCCGCCATCGGCAAGGCGATTAACCGGTAAGGTTTGCCGTCAGCCTGTCTGAAAGCCTGTAACTCCTGTTCCATCGCTTGCAGCTCCTCGAAATGTTCATCCGACTCATCCTTGCACTGCACGTACGCAATCGTATCTTCGCTACAGAACCGTGCCAGCGTGTCGATATGGCTGTCCGTATCATCACCGGCAAGATAACCATTTTCCAGCCATAAGATGCGTTCAAAGCCGAAGACATCCTTCAGATAGGCTTCCAACTCTTCCTTTTGCAGATATTCGTTCCGATTCTGAGACGAAAGACATTCGACCGTCGTCAACAGTGTTCCCTTGCCATCCGATTCGATACTGCCGCCTTCCAAGACAAACGGTTGCATATTGATGACCTGAACCCCGCCGGCAAATGTTCCCTGTACCGACAGGTTACGCGTAACCAGGTTATCCAGATTCGCCGCGAACTTCATCCCCCACCCGTTGAACACAAAGTCATACACGACTGGTTCTCCCTGGTCGAATACAGTAATGCCGCCATGATCACGAGCCCAGGTATCATTCGTCGCCATCTCCCTGAAAATGATCCGGCTGTCATCCACATCGCCCAATTGTCTGCGTACTTCCTGTTTGTCCGGACAGACAATCAAGAGCTTCTCATGTTTGATCACCTCCTTGGCAATCGATACGAAACAAGGAATCACCTCGTCTAATATAGGCGCCCAATCCGTTTCTTCATGCGGCCATGTCAACTGGACGGCACTTTGCGGATACCATTCCGCCGGTAATATGATTTTATTTTCCATCTGCGTTTAATAAAATATGCGATTGTATTGCGGCACAAATATAGGCTTATTTTCCATCATTCTTAATACAAAGATTCTATCACCTCTGTCAACTTGCTGTTTTTCTTCCACGTCTCAAGCAAACAAAGAAGCGGTGCGTATGTCACCTTCGGCCAGTTATTGACTGTTTGAAGTTCCGCAAAAACTTCCAATAACCGCTTTAAATCCTTTACCGGATTTTCCGGCAGGCAAGACAAGAAAGAGACAAACAGCACAGACAGTTCTTTGTTATGAAAAGATGATCTATTTATCAACATTTCGACAACCAAACCTGAAACTCTCTGCGCAGGAGCCCATTCCAACGCTTGGATCTTCCCCAACACCCGACCTAATGCCACATTGTCTATCAGGTCTTTTTCCACAAGTTCGCCCCAAAGATTCGCCGCACACAAACGAATAGGACGATCAATGCTCAACAGGCACACCGCCAGGTATGTCAAAGCCATCCCCCCTCTCCACTCCAAATCAAGTTCGCGCAGGGTATCAAGAGCAACCAGGTTAAGCCTTGCTAGTTCCAAATCGTTCCAATAAGCATCCCTTACGCGATCCCGCACCAATAAAGCCAACCAAATCCGAGGTGCATTCGGAGAAAGCAACAAAAATCTCTTCAGGTCCTTCTCTCGCAAAGGAACCTTCCAAAAAGTCTCCACCAAAAGCGGAATACGGGAACAAGGACGATAAGCCATATATAAGGCATAACCTCCAAACCTCCACTTTATCGCAACATTCTTACTTACCGGCGGAATCAACTGCAAGATACGATCGACTTTCCCAAACGGCTTTTCGAAAGTAAACACATCGCATGGAATATCTCCCGTCAGATAGGCCCGGTTCACAGCAGAATAAGGAAAATCCTTGAACTCGTCATAGACGGTATCAGGACTTTTGACCAAAGCGGCGGTCATCCAGACAGCCTGAAACGTAAAAGGACCATTAGGGCGTGCTTCCGGCTTGAACAAGAAAAGCAATAGCTCGCGATATTCGCCCGCCAACTCTTGTTCGGTTAACCGGACAGCCTCTTCCGTATCATCCAATGCCACACGCGAAAGTGCGATTTGAAAGTCCAGACTGTCCGGTTTGATTCTCTTTTTCTGATATGCAGACAACCGAGAGACAAGCACGGACGGATCGATCCAAGCCGGACGGTGGGTCGGTGTCGATAGCAAAGGCAGCGTATTATAATCTTTTATCCGGTTAAAAGCCAATTTTACAAGATCCAGATAGGGTTTATAGTCCTGAAATGATTGTTGTTTCGAGCTTTTGACACGTCTTTCCGATCCGGTAAGCATTTGAGCATAATCAAGAAGAAAAGACGCTGCCAACACATCCAATTCTCCTACCCCGTCTTTTCCTCCCTCCACAACGGTACGGGCCATTTCGAAAACCGGAACCATACGTTCCACATCCTCCTGCTTTACAAACGGATGCATACGGGACAAAGAGGCCAAAAGTAAATCAATATGGAAACTCTCTTCGTTATCCATCGAACGGCCCATCAGAGAAACCAGCCCATCCATATCCGTGACATCCGGAATACGCATTTCTTCCCGAATGAAGGGTTGTTTTTCTATTCTTTCCATACTACTTCAATATTGTGCGATACAAATATACGGAGAAAAATACACCCATCAGACAAAGTATCCATTTACCCTTGTGTTTTCCGGTATTCCATGGGTGTCATGCCATATTTGTCTCTAAAAATGCGCTGGTAGGTTCGCACATTGCCAAAACCGGAATCGATAGCGACAGCCTCAATCGTATAATGCTTGAAATCTTTCAGCAGCACAAGCGAATAATCGAGTCTCAGCCGATTGATGTATCCGTTGAAATTTTCGCCTGTGAAAGTCTGCAATAACGGAGAGATACGATTTTTCCCAACAGGTGTCCATCAAGACGATGATCCTACGCCGACAGTTGTTGAAGAACCCGATTGGAAATTGGAATTGGTGGAAAACGATCCTGAACCGGAATGGGAAATGCCGGAAAGCGGAATCTATAAGGCTTCCGAATCTTTCCCCTTCATTGATGAAGGAGTGAAAGGCACCGAAGAAGAGCCGTTCACGATATCTTTACAACCTGTTGTAAATTGACACTAAACTCCAATAAAAAGAAGGTGTGTCGTAATACCCGATGCGCCTTCTTTTTTTCGTTGACTATAAAAATC
>OLIV01001272.1_pt1 | contig 12734 bp, 9 predicted proteins | sample 1601411 | NCBI WGS metagenome assembly OLIV01 (sample SAMN03922450, study PRJEB24848) | human gut metagenome | isolation source: stool sample | host: Homo sapiens | place: Germany | collected 2009-11 | reverse complement strand
CTGGAGTTCATTGCGTGCGACGGTCAGACGCGAGCCTTCAGCGCCTGCGGCCAGAGCACGAAGACAGAATGAGTCGCAGGCCTTGCTGCGGTCGAGAACTCGCTGAAGGACGTAGGAGAATTTGTAGTCCAGAGCATCCCTGCAGTTTTTGTTTAAGGCCTTCACGCGGGAGCGCCTGTCAGTCTGCGCCAGAATAACCTCAAGTCCGTCTTCGAGGAGGGACTCTTCTTTTGCAAAAGCGACTGCCCAGGATTTCCAGGTGTGTCCGAACTGCCTGTCGAGCAGATCGGGAGACAGGTACAGCGTCTGATCGAAGGGCGGCCGTCTGTTTTGCTGATTTTCGTAGGGCGGAATCGTGCGGACGGGATCGATGGTGCACAGTGCGTCAATGATGTCGTCCGCTTCTTCGAGCTCCTTCACGAGTTCGGCCTGTGCACGGGATTCGACGCCTTGCGGGCAATGAAGATACTTGAATGCGCGTACCAGCGTCTTCTGCAGTCTGGCCGGTTCAAGTGCCTGATCGTCAAAGAGGTGGGGAGCGTTGAAATACCAGCGATGGGCGCGAAGCTGAAGATTCGAGAGGTTGCCCAGAAGCCGCCACAGGCGGTCCACGCCGCCGAAAGCCTCAGCAGCCTTCGACAGACGGGTGTCCCGATGCATGTCGGCATGAATGTCGGAAAGGTACTGAGTGCGGTGCTTGTGTCCGAGAACGCACTGCATGTTGATCGATTCCGCTTCGTCGATCAGCATTTTGAACACACTGATGATGTGCTTGATCTTGTTCTTGTCGTCGGGAATCAAGCCTGTCAGATACTTCTTGAAGTCTTTCTCGGAAAGGCGTTCGGCAAGGAGCGAGGAGATTTTGCTCAGATCCTGCGATAGTGTTTCCCATTGGATGGCGAGATCGGTTCCTGCATAAAAATACTTTCCAAGAATCTCGTGCTCGGAAAACACTTCAGGCTCGATGTTTTCAAGGACGGTCAGGTCGTTGTCGGTTTCGGTTTCGAGACGATTGTAGCCACGACGGCGCAGGAGACTGCCGACCGCTTCAGCAAGACGGCGGGTTTCCGAAGAAGTGAGCGTGACGCTCTTTGCGGCCAGCTTCTCGCGGATGATGAGCATGGCCATGCGACGCGCGAGTGCAAAACGCTTCTTTCCACGAATTCGATGTCGGACAGCAGTGCGGTTTCGTTGAGAATAGGTCATCTTGCCGCCGTCCTCCGGCAGCACGTAGGTTGCGGCGCGACAGTCGTCTTTGGAAGGCAGATGACTCGACTTATGCAGGATGGAGAAGGTGCCTGTGTAACGCGCGCCAAGGTCAATCGCAACGCAAGCTTGAAGGTGGTTGGTTTTTTCCTCTAAGTCGCATGCCTTCATGATGATTCCTCATGCATGGAATTTGTATGGGGTAGTGATTGTTTTATAGCATGATAGGCTAGGCTTTGGACTGCTGTCAATTTTTCAGGGATTTCCCTTGTGAGCATGGAAAAAGGCAACAAAAAAGGCGCCTTTCGACGCCTTTTTCTTCCCGGATGTCGGATCTTGCATCAGACAGTGGCCGGAATCAAGCTTAACTTTTGGTGATTTCAGTACGTCCGGAGACGTTTTCCTGATGTTGGCTTGAGTTAAGATGTACTTGAATGATAACTCCTAATTCACAGCCTTGCAAGTTTTTTATAGGGCTTCAGTCGCGAAGTCCGCCAGACGCGAGCGCTCGCCGCGCGTGAGCGTGATCGTGGCTGCGTGCGGCCAACCCTGGAAGCGTTCGACGACGTAGGTGAGGCCGGAGCTGCCTTCCGTCAGGTAGGGCGTATCGATCTGGGCGATGTTGCCCAGACAGACGATCTTCGTGCCGGGGCCCGCGCGCGTGATGAGGGTCTTCATCTGCTTCGGGCTCAGGTTCTGCGCCTCGTCGATGATGACGAACTTCTTGAGGAAGGTGCGTCCGCGCATGAAGCTCATCGACTTGATGCGGATGCGGGCCTTGATGAGGTCGAGCGTCGCCTGTCGACCCCAGTCGCCGCCCGTGCTGTTTTCCGAGCGGTGAAGCACCTCGAGGTTGTCCTCGAGCGCGCCCATCCACGGCGCCATCTTCTCCTCCTCGGTGCCGGGCAGGAAGCCGATGTCCTCGCCGACGCTGACGGTCGCGCGCGTCACGATGATTTCGGAGAATCGGCGCTCGTCGATCGTCTGGGTGAGGGCGGCGGCAAGGGTCATCAGGGTCTTGCCCGTGCCCGCCTGACCGAGCAGCGTGACGAAGTCGATCTCGGGATCGGTGAGCAGGTTGAGCGCCATGTTCTGTTCGGTGTTGCGCGCATGAATGCCCCAGACCTTGAGGCGAGTGCGGTAGTCGCGCAGCAGGCGGATCGTGACCGCGTCGGGCTCGACGCTCGTGACGATGGCCATGAAGTCGGGGTCGCCCTCGATCGTCAGACACATGTTGACGACGTAGCGGCCGGCCTCCTTCGTCTCGAAGCGGTAGTGCGTCGTGCCGTCGTCCTGCCAGGACTTGAGGGATTTGCCGACGGTCGTCCAGAAGTCGGAGGGCAGCGCCATGCGGCCCGAGTAGAGCATGTCGGTGTCGTCGAGCACCTTGTCGGAGAGATAGTCCTCCGCGGGAATGCCCAACGTCGTCGCCTTGATGCGCATGTTGATGTCCTTGCTCACCAGCACGACGGCCAGATCGGGGAAGGCGCCTTCAACGCCTTTGACGACCGCGAGGATGCGGTTGTCGCCCTTGAAGGTCGGCAGTGCGGCGGGAATCGGCACGTCGACGGCGTGGGTTTCAAAGAAGAGCCTGCCCGTCGCTTCCTTGTTGCCCAGAAGCGAGAGCGGCACGCCCTGTGTCAGATCGTGTCCGTTGAGCTCCATCAGCTGATCGAGGCTGCGACTCACCGAACGCGCGTTGCGTGCGACGTCGCTCGTGCCCTTCTTGTGGTTGTCGAGCTCTTCGAGCACGGTCATGGGCAGGAAGACGTCGTGCTCGGCGAAGCTGAAGATGCTCATGGGATCGTGGATCAGCACGTTGGTGTCGAGCACGAAGAGCTTGCGCTTGTCGGCGGGCGTTGCGGCGCGTCCGCGGCGGTTGGAGTGCCTGGATTCGCGCACGTCGGACTCGGCGACTGCGGGGGCCGTCTGGGGCTTCACTGCGGTTGCGGCTTTTTTGACGGGGGGCTTCTTCACGGCGGGCTTCGCGGGCGTCTTCGCCGTCGATTTGGGGGCGGCAGTCTCCTGCGCGGTGACGGTCTTTTCGACAGTCTTCGTCGTTTCGGCGGGCGCGGCCTTCACGGTCTTCCTCGTCGTGCGGCGGGGCTTCGAAGCCGTCTCGGGAGCCTGCGACGGTTTGGCTGCGGCCTTGGGCGCAGCCTTTCCGGCGGGCTTGGTCAGATCGGCTTCGGGACCGTAGTCGGTCAGCACGTCCCCTCGCTTGGCGGGTCTTTTCGGAAGCGGCATGGCGTTTCTCTCTAATCTATTGTCAATGAAGTCATTGTAGAGGTTCGGTGGCCGGCGGGCGTCCCCCTTCTGTCTGAAGGTCGACAAGACTTACAATTACGATCGAGTGGACGGGTGTTTCGCGTGAGCATCTGCTCGAAAGCACCTATTTCGCTGTAGGTCAAATGCCTGGGTTCCGTAAAAAACCGTCTCTTTAAGTTTTCGGAGAATGATTTTCAGGTAGTATGGCTTTATCGTCATTTGCCTGATGAGTGACAGCGACTATTTCCCCCTTTTCAAGGAGGTTTAATGCAGTACATTTCCACCCGAGGCCTCGAATCGAGCTTCTCGTTCAGCGACATTCTCTTCGAGGGCTATGCCGAGGATGGCGGCCTCTACGTGCCTGCGGTGTTCCCGAAGGTCGACGCCCACACCCTGATGACGTGGCGCGGCCTCTCCTATGCCTCGCTCGCCTTCGAGGTCATCCGCCTCTTCGCCGAGGAGCTCCCGAAGGAGGATCTCTGGCAGATCTGCTCCGAAGCCTATCAGGCCGGCAACTTCGGCCACACCCGCGGTATGTTCACGGCCGAGGAGATCACGCCCGTGAAGTGGCTCCACGACCAGGTCGGCCTGCTCGAGCTTTCGAACGGTCCGACGCTTGCCTTCGACGACATTGCCCTGCAGTTCATGTCGAGGCTCTTCGACACGTCGTTCGCCCAGGGGCGCCCGCGCACGCTGCTCGGCGCCACGACGGGCGACATGGGGGCTGCGGCCGAGGCCGCGTTCGGCGGGCACAAGAACATCAAGGTCGTCATGCTTTCCCCGAAGGACCGCATGAGCCAGTTCCAGGCGGCGCAGCTTTATTCCAATCAAGATCCGAACGTCGTCAACATCGAGGTCAACGGCACGTTCGACGAATGCCAGGACATCGTGCGCACGATCCTCGAGGATCGCGAGTACGCGAAGGCCCACGGCCTCGGCGCGATCAACTCCGTCCTCTGGGCCCGCATCGTGCCGCAGATCGTCTACTACTTCTACGGCTATCTGAGGGCCGTCGAACGCGTGGGCGAGGAGGTCGTCTTCGCGGTGCCGGGCGGCAACTTCGGCAATGCGTACGCGTGCTGGGTCGCCAAGAAGATGGGGCTTCCGATCATGCGCCTCATCGTCTGCACGAACGAAAACGACGCGATGGACGAGTTCCTTCGCACGGGTCGCTATGCGCCGAAGCCCTCGAGCGAGACGATCGCAACGTCCTCGCCCTCCACTGACATCTCGCGCGCCGCGAGCTTCGAGCGCTTCCTCTTCGACGTGCTCGGCCGCAACGGCACTCGTGTCAGGGAGCTTGCCGAGGATCTGAAGACGAAGGGCGAATTCACGCTCACGGCCGAGGAATTCCGCAAGGTCCGCCTGTCGGGCGTCGTGTCGGGTTCCTCGAACCATCCGAATCGCCTCGAGATCATCGAGCAGATGCACCTCGAGTACGACACGTACGTCGACCCGCACACGGCCGACGCGCTCTTCTCGGGCATCTACCTCCATCCCGTCGGCGTCAAGACGCTCTGCGTCGAGACGGTTCAGGCCGTCAAGTTCCCGAGGATGGTCAGGCAGGCCACGGGCGTTGCCGTCGAGCCGCCCGAGGACATGGCCGACCTCTTCAGCCGTCCGCTGCGCAAGGTCCAGACGCCTGCGTGTGAAGCGGCGGTCCGAGAGGAGATCGAGAGGCTGACGGAGCGCCCTGATGCCTAAAACGGTCGGGTTCGTCGGCTTTTCCGAAAGCGGCAAGACGACCCTTGCGACCCGGGTTGCGGCGGAACTCACCCGCCGCGGTTTCCGGGTCGCGGCGCTTAAGGACGCGCACCACGGGTTCGACATGGACAAGCCCGGCAAGGACAGCTGGCGCTACAGGGAGGCGGGTGCCTCGCAGGTGATCGTGCGCAGCGACCGAAGATGGGCCATGCTCGTTGAAACGCCTGAACAGCCGTCGGTTGAAGAGCTGCTTGCCAGATTTTCGGATGTCGACGTCATCCTTGTGGAGGGGTTTAAAAACGAGGGCGCATTCCCTAAAATTGAAGTCCGACGCAGGGCGTGCGAGGCCAATCCGAGACTCTCGCTCATGCATGACGACGTGGTGGCCGTCGCCTCCGACTTCGAGGAGCCGGACGAAAGGGTGCCGCGGCTCGACATCAACGACCCTGCAGCCGTTGCAGATTTTGTTGTAAGCCTATGATCACCTACGCCGAAGCCCTGCGCCGCCTCATGGAGAAGGCGGTGCCCGTCGAGGGAATGGAAACCGTTCCGCTCCTCTATTCAACCCACCGCGTGCTCGCCGAAGACATCGTGAGCCCTATCGCCGTTCCCGGATGGGACAACTCCCAGATGGACGGCTACGCGGTCAGAGCGGCCGAGCTGGCTGAGGCGTCCGAAGATCATCCCGTCGTGTTGCCCGTTTCCGACCGCATTCCCGCCGGTCAGGTTGGCTCAAGGCTTGCGCAGGGCAGCGTCGCGCGCATCTTCACGGGCGCGCCGATGCCCGAGGGTGCCGACACGGTCGTGCCCCAGGAAAACGTCGAGGTGACGCCCGAGGGCGTCTGCTTCAAGTCCCCCGTGCGCGAGGGCGCATGGGTCCGCCGCCGCGGCTCCGACGTGCCTCAGGGCGGCGTCGTGCTCAAGAAGGGCGCCCGCCTGACGCCCGCCGCGATCGGCATGGTCGCGTCCATCGGCCGCGCCTACGTCAAGGTTTATCGCCGTCTTCGAGTCGGCATCTTTTTTTCGGGCGACGAGCTCGTGCAACCGGGCGAACCCCTGCCGCCGGGTGGCATCTACAACTCGAACCGCTTCATGATCCGCAGCCTCCTTCAGGAGCTCGGCTGCGAGGCGCTCGACCTGGGCAGCGTGCCCGACACGCTTGAGGCCACGATCGAGGCTTTCGAGAGCGCGGCCGCCTCGGCCGACGTCATCCTGACGACGGGCGGCATGAGCGTGGGCGAAGAGGACCACATCAAGCCGGCGGTCGAAGCAGTCGGTTCGCTCAACGTCTGGCGCGTCCGTCTCAAGCCCGGCAAGCCCCTCGCGTTCGGCGAGGTGCGCGGCGTGCCCTTCATAGGCTGTCCGGGCAATCCCGTTGCGGGCTTCGTGGTCTTCCTGATGATGGCCAGACCCTACCTCCTGAGGACGATGGGCCTCACCGACATCGACGTAAAGCCCATGGCCGTGAGAGCCGACTTCGACTGGCTCAAGCCGGGCGACCGTCAGGAGTTTGTGCGCGTGCGCCGCAACGACGAGGGCGGGCTCGACCTCTATCACACGCAGAATTCGCAGGTGCTTTCCTCCTGCGCCTGGGCCGACGGTCTCGTCGACATTCCCGTGGGCGGCACCGTCCGCAAGGGCGACATGGTCAGCTACTACCCGTTCTGCCAGTTCTTCGCCTGAGAGTGGCTCGAAATGCGCAAACCTGAAACACAAGAAAGAGAGGACATAACAAAATGAAGATCCGCATCCTTTACTTTGCGCTTCTGCGCGACGCCCTCGGTCGTGCGCAGGAGGAGCTTGAGGTGCCTGAGGACGTGACGACGGTCGCAGGGCTTCGCGAGTGGCTTCGCGGCTGCGGCGAGCCGTATGCGACTGCGCTCGGCAATGCGCGCCGCGTGCGCGCGGCCGTCAATCAGGAGATGGCCGAGCCCGACGACGCCGTGAAGGCGGGCGACGAGGTCGCCTTCTTTCCGCCGGTGACCGGAGGCTGATCATGTCCCTGACGACCATTCGCGTGAGCGAGGCGGACTTCAATCCCGGCGAGGAGATCGAGAGGCTCATCGAGTCCTCTCCCGAAGCGGGCGGCGTGGCGAGCTTCGTGGGCGTGGTGAGAAACCGCAATGACGGCAACGACGTCACGCATCTCACGCTCGAGCACTATCCCGCGATGACCGAAAGGGCGCTCGCGGGCATCGTCGAGCGCGCAAGGGCACGCTGGGACGTCTGCGGCGTGACGGTCATCCACCGCGTGGGCGAGATGGCCGTGGGCGAGCACATCGTGCTCGTCGTCGTCACGAGCGCGCACCGCCGCGAGGCCTTCGAGGCCTGCGAATTCATCATGGACTGGCTCAAGACCGAGGCCCCCTTCTGGAAGAAGGAGAGGACGCCCGAGGGCGAGCGCTGGGTCGACGCGCGCGAGAGCGACGAAGAGGCCAGGCGTCGCTGGGGTGAGGCCGCACGATGACCAGGGACGGGCCGCTCTGGCTCGTGATCCTCGCCGTCGGTACGGGCGCCGGACTCGGCGCCGTCTGCCGATGGATGCTCTCCTATTTCCTCAATCCGCTCTCAGGATGGATGCCCTGGGGAACGCTCGCCTCCAATGCCGCGGGCGGCCTTCTGATCGGCGCCGCACTCGCCTGGACGAGCGCGAATCCCGAGCTGCCGCCCGCCGTACGGCTTTTCGTCATCACGGGCTTTCTCGGAGGTCTGACGACCTTCTCGACCTTTTCGGCTGAAGCCTTCTCGCTCATCACGTCGGGCGCCTTCATCAGGGCCGGCGTGCACATGGCCTCGCATTTGCTGCTGAGCCTGACGGGCACTTGGGCGGGCTGGACGGCCGTCCGCTCGCTCTGAGCACGGGAAGGCAGCCTGAACGCTCACGGCCCCGCCGGTCTTGCACCAGACGGGGTCGTTTCATTTCGGCTCTCCGAGAGTCTTGACGCCGGACAAACTCTGTAGCAACTTCAATGTCCAGGCATCTTGAAATGTCCTGCTCTATCCCCATATAGGTAGGGACATCAGATGAGAATCCCGTGATCGCAGGCAGAGTCAATGCGGTCCCATGCAGGGGTTTTCGAAGGAACAAGAACATGCGTCAAGACAAGTTAACGACTAAATTCCAGGAAGCGTTGGGCGAGGCCCAGTCGCTCGCGCTTGCTCATGACAACCAGGTCATCGAGCCTGTGCACATTCTGGCGGCTGTGCTCGCCGACGGTGAAGGTTCGAGCAGGAGCCTTCTTGAACGTGCGGGCGTGAACGTCCAGAGCCTGACGCGCGAAGTGAACGCGGCCGTCGAGCGCCTGCCGAAGGTTTCGGGCACGGGCGGCGACGTGCAGATCTCGCGCGACCTCATGAACCTCCTCAACCTCACGGAGAAGGAGGCGATGAAGCGCGGCGACGAGTTCATCTCGACGGAAATGCTGCTTCTCGCCCTCACGGAGGACAGGAGCGAGGCGGGCCGTCTTGCGAAGAATGCAGGGCTGACTCGCGCTGCCATTGAAGCGGCGGTCGAAACCGTCCGCGGCGGCGACAAGGCCGACAACCCCGATGCGGAAAGCCAGCGCGAGGCGCTCAAGAAATACACGGTCGACCTGACCGAGCGCGCCCGTCAGGGCAAGCTTGATCCCGTGATCGGTCGTGACGACGAGATCCGCCGCACGATGCAGATCCTGCAGCGCAGGAGCAAGAACAACCCCGTCCTGATCGGCGAGCCCGGCGTGGGCAAGACGGCCGTGGTCGAGGGCCTGGCGCAGCGCATCGTCAACAACGAGGTGCCCGACAGCCTTCGCGGCAAGCGCATTCTCTCGCTCGACATGGCGGGCCTGATTGCGGGTGCGAAGTACCGCGGCGAGTTCGAGGAGCGTCTCAAGAAGCTTCTGAAGGAAGTGACGGCCGAGTCCGGCAGGATCATCCTCTTCATCGACGAGCTGCACACCGTGGTGGGCGCCGGCAAGACGGAAGGCTCGATGGATGCGGGCAACATGCTCAAGCCCGCGCTCTCGCGCGGCGAGCTGCACGTGATCGGCGCGACCACTCTTGACGAGTACCGCAAGTACGTCGAGAAGGATGCCGCCCTCGAGCGCCGCTTCCAGAAGGTGTTGGTCGACGAACCGAGCGTCGAGGACACGATCGCCATTCTGCGCGGCCTGCAGGAACGCTATGAGGCGCATCATGGCGTCGAGATCACCGACCCAGCCATCGTGGCCGCGGCCGAACTTTCGCACCGCTACATCACCGACCGCTTCCTGCCCGACAAGGCCATCGATCTGATCGACGAGGCCGCGGCCCGCGTGAAGATGGAGATCGATTCCAAGCCCGAGGCTCTCGACAAGCTTGACCGCCGCCTGATCCAGCTCAAGATCGAGCGCGAGGCCATGAAGAAGGAGACCGACGACGCCTCGAAGAAGCGTCTGCAGGCGATTGAGGACGAGATCGACAAGCTCTCCCGCGAGTATGCCGACCTTGAGGAGGTCTGGAAGAAGGAGAAGAGCGAGGCGCTCGGCGCCAAGAGCGTCCGCGACGAGATCGACCGCACGCGTCACCAGATGGAGGAGTACCGCCGCACGGCCCAGTACGAAAAGCTCGCCGAGCTTCAGTACGCCGTTCTGCCCAAGCTTGAGGAACGCCTGAAGAAGGCCGAGAAGGCCGAAGCGGGCGATGCGCCCAAGCCGAAGCTTCTCAGAACCACCGTGGGTGCCGAGGAAATCGCCGAAGTCGTCAGTCGCGCAACGGGCATTCCCGTCGCGAAGATGATGGAGGGCGAGCGCCAGAAGCTCCTGCACATGAAGGATGCGCTCGAGGAGCGCGTCGTGGGGCAGGACGAAGCCGTCAAGCGCGTGGCCGAGACGATTCTGAGAAGCCGTGCAGGGCTTTCGGATCCGAATCGTCCGTACGGCAGCTTCCTCTTCCTCGGCCCCACCGGTGTGGGCAAGACCGAGCTGGCCAAGGCGCTGGCACAGGCTCTGTTTGACGATGAGCGCAACATGGTGCGTATCGATATGACGGAGTATATGGAGAAGTTCAGCGTCAGCCGCCTGATCGGCGCGCCTCCGGGATACGTGGGTTACGAGGAAGGCGGCTACCTGACGGAGGCCGTCCGCCGTCATCCCTACAGCGTGATTCTTCTTGACGAAGTCGAGAAGGCTCATCCCGATGTCTTCAACGTCCTGCTGCAGGTGCTTGACGACGGCCGCATGACCGACGGCCAGGGCCGCACGGTGGACTTCAAGAACACCGTGATCGTCATGACCTCGAATCTGGGCTCCTCCGAGATTCAGGAGATGATCGGCGAGTCGAGGGAGAGCGTGAAGAATGCCGTGATGACCGAGGTGCGCGAGCACTTCCGTCCGGAGTTCATCAACCGCATCGACGAGATCGTGATCTTCAACTCGCTCGGCAGCGAGGCCATCCGTCGCATCGCCGCGATCCAGCTCAAGAGCCTGCAGGCCCGCGTGGCCGCCCAGGACGTGACGCTCGAGGTGACCGACGAGGCCATGGCGGAACTCGCCGAAGTGGGCTTCGATCCGCATTACGGCGCACGTCCGCTCAAGCGCGCGATCCAGGACCACATCGAGAATCGTCTTGCGATGGTCATGCTCGAGGGTTCCGCAGGTCCCGGCGACACGATCCGCGTGGGCGCGAAGGACGGCAGGTTCACGTTCGACGTGGAGAAGGCCGCTCAGTGACGCTGAGGTGCTCGGATCCGTCCGACTCGTGAGCTGCTCATGACGAAAGGGGCTTCGCCGGCAACGGCGAAGCCCCTTCGCAGTGTGTGCGTCGCGATGCGCAATGAGGCAGCTGCATGAGGGGAGTGAGCGTGTCCTTGCCCGAGGAGGTCTCACGGACATCGCCCCAACAGGGCGATGGAGTAAAGCTTGCCGTGAGAAGTCAGCAGAGGCCATGGTGCCAAGCAGGAGGGTGCTCGGGTTGGCAATACATGGTCAGCTCCATGTTTGCAAGTGCAGGGGGAGGGTTTTCGTGAAAAAGACGGTCTCGCGCAGGAAGCGCAGGGCCGTCTTTTTGCATGTGCCGCGCGTCAGTTGAGGAAGTGTGCGGGCATGACGGGGGCGAAGTTTGGGTTGAGCGGCATGGAGACGCCGCGGGCGTTCACGTAGATGCGGCCGCCTTCGTCCTCGTATTCATAGTAGCGGGGCTCTTCGTGGATGACGACGTCGGTGAGGCCGAACATGTTGAAGAAGCGTTCGAAGTTGGTGGCGTATGTGTTGAGGTCGACGCCCGTGTCCTGGAAGGAGATGCAGTCGCCCGAGAAGGGCTGGTCGCGGGAGGTCTCCATGGAGAGTGCAATGCGGATTTCGGAGGCGTAGATCTTGGCCGCGTCGGGACGCGAGCAGAAGATGGCGATCGAGGCGCAGAATTGGTCGGGCTCGCAATCCGCCGTCTGCACGGCATTTGTAAGGAGCGGGTATATGCGGAAGGGCGAGAGCTGCTGCTCGAAGAAGTCGAGTCCCTTGACGAGGGGCATGGGTTCCGTGAAGATCGTCTGGCAGGACGCGATGTTGGACTTGAGGGCCTCCTGCATGTCGAACGCAAACGGATTCTTGAGGATCTGGTTGGGATCGAAGTGGCCGCTGACGCAGAACTCGGGGTGGCGCGCGGTGTCCCACCAGCGGTAGGGATGCACGACGGCGAGCTCGCCCGCAGGCACGGTTACGGTGATGACGAGGTGGCGCAGGTAGAGGCCGTAGATGCGTTCGTTCTCAAGCGCGGCGATGGGGTCATCCTCGCCTTCGGGGACGTCGAGGTGTTCCTTGGTGTAGAGGGTTCCCTTGCATTCGGCCATCGCACGCGTGAGCCTGCCCGCCGTCTCGGTATCGTTGGCGGGCCCTTGGTTGCTGCGGAGCATTTCATGGAAGATCGTGATCTTGGCCTTCGGGTTGATGTAGTGCTTCTTGAGGATCTCGACAACCTTGTCGGCGGTTTCCTGCGAGAGCGTGACGTTGGGGCAGGCGGTCTTGAAGAACGTGCTCATCATCAGGCCGACCATCAGCATCGATGTGGACTCGGTCGGGGTCCTGTATTCGTACTTCACCTCGGAGAGCATGCCGTAGAAGTTCCCGCGGGCCTCGTTGGCGACGGAAGGATGCTGGGCCTCGATCTTGTCGAAGACTTCGTTGGCCATGATGTAGAAGTCGTCGGAGAGCGGCTTCTCGAGGATCGTGCGCAGACGCTGCTCGAGGATGTCACGGTCGGCGAGGGTCGTATAGGCCGTCAGGCGGTTGAGGATGAAGCTGAGTTCGCGGCGCTGGGCCGCAAGATGTGAAGAGCGTGCCATGAATGAAGGTCATGCGGCAGCCGGTTGCGGGCGCCGCGGAAAGCGGGATGGGGACGGCCGCTGCGGCGGCTTCCCCGAAAAGCGTTGTGCAGGAGATTCTAACGGATTTGGCCTGCACGGACTGCATTCGGGTCGGATGTGAAAAGAGGAGCGCGAGGCTCCTCTTTTCAATCGTGGCAGGCCTGAAGCGGTCAGGCGGGATTGCGCACGGCCTGTCTCTTATACACATCTGACGCTGCCGACGACTCCTTACGTGTAGATC
>OLIV01001265.1_pt1 | contig 12768 bp, 7 predicted proteins | sample 1601411 | NCBI WGS metagenome assembly OLIV01 (sample SAMN03922450, study PRJEB24848) | human gut metagenome | isolation source: stool sample | host: Homo sapiens | place: Germany | collected 2009-11 | reverse complement strand
CAACCGACCCCGTGGCGCTCGACAAGGCTTGCCTCGACATTGTGTTCAACCACAAGGCCACGCCGGGCGACGACAACAAGCCGCTCATCGAGCGCATCAACCGCCAGCACGGCACTTACATCGTTGACTATGCCGAGCGGATTGGGCTCGGCTCGAAGAATTACGAGATTGTAGAGCTAAAGTAAAGCTGCCACAAACGACAAAGCCGGGGAGCGGACTTCCGTTCCCCGGCTTTGTCGTTTGCAGCCGTCTGCACCCCGCAGGCCTGCCTTCCGGCCACGCCCGGCCACGCCACGGCCCCACTCCGGCCGCCAAGCCGCGGCCAGCGCTGCCCTCAGCAATACTCCGAGGGAGTCATGCCGGTGGCCTTCTTGAAGCACCTGCTGAAATATTTCGGGTCGGAGAAGCCACACTTGTAGGCCACCTCCGATATGTTGCCGCTGTGGGCGCGCAGCAGTTCCTTGGCGTAGGCTATGCGGGCCTCCTGCATGAAGTTGTTGGGGGTAACGCCAAACACCCGCTTCATGTTGAGGTAGAACACCGACCGGCTCATGCCCATGTCTTGCGCAAAGCTGTTGACGGTGAGCTCGGCGTTGGCCATGTTGCGCTCCATGTAGGCCCAAACCTTGGCCGACCATGCGTCGTCCCGCTCACGCTCCACGTCGGCCTCGGGCGCCCCCTGGCCCGGCACGTGCCTCTCGCCGTGCTTCAGCAGGGCGTATTCCACCTTCTCGCCGGTGGTCATCTTAATGTCGCTCAGCTCACGCTGCAGCCGCCTGATGTATGCCGCCACCTTGAATATGGCGTAGAGCGCCACGAGTAGCAGCCCCCCGTAGAGCATCCATGCCATGGGCCTCTCGTTGAATGCGGGCGTGCGGTGTATCTCGATGGTGCGCTCGTTGTCGGCCCAGATGCCGTCGCCGTTGGTTGAGCGCACCCTGAAGGTGTGCGTTCCCGGCGGAATGCCCGCATAGCTTACCGAATGCGACTTGGTGTATATCCACTCGCCGTCCACTCCGTCCATGCGGTAGGCATACCATATATCCTCATTCTTATTATAGTCGAGCGCCGAAAACTCTATCGTAAAGTTCTTCTTGTCGGCCGGAAGCTCAACATAGTCGTCGCATCCGAACACAATACGCGGCACAAAATTGCTCTTGCCGACGTCAGACGGGCTGAAGCCGAACACGCCCTGAGTGGTTCCGAAGAGCATGTAGCCGTTGTCAAGACACAGCGGCATGGTCTCCATGAAGGCAAAACCCTCCCTGAAGAAGCCTCTCATATAGTTAATCATAACATCGCGGTTAGTGTCAAACAGCGTCAGACCGGCCTCTGACACTATCCACAGCTTGTCGCCACGCCATGCTGACAACGACACATTGACATCCGAGGCAAGACCCTGAGCCGTGGTATAAGCCTTGAAGCGTATGTTGTTGCTCAGCAGGTTGCGCGACAGAATCTTGTTGGTTCCGCCGCCATAAGTGGCCACATAAATCCTGCCCCTGCTGTCGCGTGCCAGCGCCATCACCTCATTGTTGCTCAGGCTCGACGGGTCATGAGGGTTTCTCACGTTTCGCCAGAACTTCAGCCGGCGCAGCGGCTTGCCGTCAATCATGCACGTATACAGCCCGCTGCCGGTTCCGGCAAGCATCACTCCGCTACGTGTCATCATCAGACACCTCACCTTGAGCGCCCCGCGCGGATAGCCTGAAAGCACATTGTCCTTATTGATAAAGCGCGGCATGTCGGCCTCCGGCCTCTCCACCACATTCAGTCCGCCGCCATAGGTGCCTATCCACAGGCGTCCGTATCTGTCCTCAGCCATGGCATACACAGAATTGCAGTTAATGCCAAAAGGCTTTCTGCCGCCGCTGACATAGCGGTCGAGCACCCATCCCTGCCCTTTTCTGCGCAGCCTGAACAGCCCGCCGGGCTTGGTGCCGAGCCATATCTGCCCGTGGCGGTCTTCATAAATACAATACACGTTATGGCCGAATACAGCCGCAGCAGGCGTAATCCTGCCGTCGGCAGACAGATATCTGACATTGCCCAGGTTGCGGTCGACAATCCTCACAAAGCCGTTCTTGTCGGCAATCCACACCCGTCCGGCCCTGTCCTGATGCAAGGCTCTGACCACTTCTTCGCCAAAATTGCTGAACTTCGTGTTCTTCAGAGGCTCCTTCACAAACGTAACCCTGTCTATGCCGCGGTTGGTGCGCACCCAATAGCCTCCCTGCCTGTCCTCGCACATCACCCTTGTCTCCAGGCCTTCATACTCTTTCAGAGAAGATATGCGCTTCATCACATTCTTGTCGGCCACATAATATGAGCCTCCGGGCAGATTCTTGCCCCTGTAAACCTCAAACTTGCCCGTCTTGCGGTTGAATACATAATACTTGCATCCCGCCAGGTTGAGGGTCCGGTGTCCCGACATGCAGAGTATATTATTGTCTGGCAACTCCCAAATCTGGTCAATACGGTTCGACTCAAGAGGACAGCCGTCGCCTGGCTGAGCCTTGTAATTGACAAAGCTGTAGCCGTCGTAACGGCTCAGTCCGTCGCGCGAGCTCAGCCATATATACCCCTCCCGGTCCTGAATAATACACGTAACAATGTTGTGGTCGAGCCCGTCGTCATTGTCAAAATGTACAATACGCACGTCGGAAGCCGCACACAATAACGTCATAAACAAAAAACAAAAGATTGCCAGACTTGCTTTTCTCATAATATCATTATTCTACTGCAAAAGTAAGAAAAAAACATAAAATCCCCGTTTACGTCGTGACAAAAAGACTATTTTGAACCTTTTTAAAATATTTGTCCACCATAAGCATTGCCACAAACAATACCTTTGCATCGAACAAACAATCTATTTTAAAATCTATCAATAATGAAAAAACTATTAACAATCATCACAACGCTGGCAATGGCGCTCGGCTCTTATGCCGGAGAACCGCTGGAGCTATGGTACGACAAGCCTGCCGGCAACTGGAACGAAGCCCTGCCGCTCGGCAACGGACGCATAGCGGCAATGGTATACGGCAATCCCGTATGCGAGGAATATCAGCTCAACGAGGAGACTATATCAAAAGGCTCGCCCTACAAAAACTACAACGCTGAGACACCTAAGTATCTTGATAACCTGCGACAGCTGGTCTTCAGCGGCAAGAGCGACGAGGCACAGGCGCTGGCCGAGACACAAATTCTGGCCGACAGAGACTACGGATTCGGTGCATCATACCAGCCGGCAGGAAGTCTGCGCATCGAATACGACGGCCATAAAGACTACTCTTCGCTGCGCAGACAGCTCAGCATAGACAACGCTGTGTCTACAGTAACCTACAGAGTGGGCGACGTAACTTACACGGAAGAGGCCTTCACGTCGTTCACCGACCAGATGCTCATCATCAGAGTCACGGCATCAAAGAAGGGCGCAATAAACCTGAAAGCAAGCCTGTTTTATCCTGACGGCGTGAAAGTTGACCGCTCTGTAAGCGGAAACACACTCGCACTGAGCGGAACCACGGCAAAAGCCGCAAACAACGTGCCCGGAAAACTGAACTTCATAGTCAACGCAAAAATTGACAACGAAGGCGGTGCAATGACACAGAACGACACCGCGCTGATTGTGAAAGACGCCGACGCCGTGACCTTCCACATAGCCATGGCAACCAACTTTGTGAACTATAAGGATATCTCGGCTGACCCTCAGAAGCGTATTGACGAATATATGAAGAATGCCGGACGCGACTATGAGACGGCAAAAGCCGAGCATATAGAATACTATAAGGAACAGTTTGACAGAGTAAGCCTTGACCTCGGAGAGAACAGCAATCCGTCAAAGACTACAGACAAACGCATTGAAGACTTTGCTGAAGGCAACGACACACAGCTCGTAGAACTGTATTTCCAGTTCGGAAGATACCTGCTTATATGTTCATCACAGCCTGGATGCCAGCCCGCCAACCTGCAAGGCAAATGGAACGGCAGCACAAACCCTGCATGGAAATGCCGTTATACGGTGAACATTAACACAGAGATGAACTACTGGCCGGCCGAATCGACAAACCTGCCGGAACTTCACGAGCCGCTGATAAAGATGATAAAGGAGCTCAGCGAGATAGGAGCCGAAACGGCAAAGAACATGTACGGATGCAACGGATGGATGCTTCATCACAACACAGACCTGTGGAGAATGACAGGAGCCGTGGACAAAGCCTACAGCGGAGTGTGGCCAACGGCCAACGCATGGTTCTGCCAGCACTTATGGAACAGATATCTTTACAGCGGAGACACCGACTATCTGAAAGAGGTTTATCCGCTAATGAAAGGAGCGTCAGAGTTCTTCCTCGACTTCATGGTAGAAGATCCCCGCGACAAATTCATGGTTGTCTGCCCGTCGGTTTCACCCGAAAACTCACCAAAAGCATATAAGGGACAAAACATCTTTGCAGGCATAACCATGGACAACGAGCTCGTAAGCGACCTGCTGACCAACACCGCAAGGGCTGCCGAGACGCTTGCCACTGACGAAGACTTCGCAAAATCGCTGCTGAGCCTGCGCGACAAGATGCTGCCACTGCGCATAGGACAATACGGACAGCTGCAGGAATGGCGCGACGACTGGGACAACCCTGACGACCATCACCGCCACGTGTCACACCTGTGGGCACTGTATCCCGGCACGGCAATATCTCCCTACCGCACACCGGCTGCGTTCAGAGCATCAAAGGTGTCGCTGATGTACCGCGGAGACGAGTCGACAGGATGGAGCATGGGATGGAAAGTTTGTCTTTGGGCAAGATGTCTTGACGGCAAGCATGCTTACAAGCTGATTAAAGACCAGCTGTCACTTGTGCCGGCAGACAGGACCGAAGGACAGGACGGAGGCACTTATCCAAACATGTTCGATGCACATCCGCCATTCCAGATTGACGGCAACTTCGGCTGTACGGCGGGCATTGCAGAGATGCTTATGCAAAGCCACGACGGCTTTATAAACCTCATGCCGGCTGTTCCTGACGAATGGGCCGACGGCGAAATTAAGGGTCTGAGAGCCATAGGCGGCTTCGTGCTTGAGGACATGGTGTGGAAAGACGGCAAGCTGATGAGTGCCCGTCTGCGCTCAACGCTCGGCGGAAACCTCAGACTAAGGGTGCCCGTAAAGATCAAGTCGGACACACATGAGGTGAAAGAGGCTGAAGGCGAAAACCCCAATCCGCTGTTCTACACCTACTCTATGCCTGTAAAGAAGATATCAGGAGACGAATATGTTGACGTTGACAACTCGAGCGTGAACAACAGGCTGCCAGAGACTTGGCTCTATGACATAGAGACCAAGGCCGGAGACGTGGTCTACATAACAAACGAAAGCTCGGCTTCGGGCATTGACCAGACGTTGACCGACAACGGCAGCAACGGCAGCATATACGACATTTCGGGCAGAAAGGTTGACAGTCCGGAGCGTGGAATATTCATAAAAAACGGCAAGGCTTTTATTAAAAAGATAGCGGAGCTATAAATCACAGCAAGACATCCGCACTTGCTTCATCATTAATTCTGTTAAATTAAGCAAGAGAGGCTGTCAGGGATTACACCCGCGACAGCCTCTTCTGTTTATTTGTTACGCCAGCACGGCAGCCATGTGCCGCAGCCTGACAACAAGACGTATGCCTACATGATATCGTCCTTGAACGTTATCTGCGGGCTGTTCATCATGTAGCAGTCGTCGCTGCTGCCCTCAATACGCCTAATCTGAGTAACCGTCCACGACTTTCTGCCCTTGTTCCATACCAGCAGTGCAGAGTATTTGTTTTCGGTTCTGCCGCACTGATACTTTATCCTTACGCTGCCGTTTGTCTGTATCTGTGCGTCATAGATGAAGTCGTTGTCGATGTAACTGCCCATGTTGTACGACAAGGTTATGCAGCCGTAGCCCAGCTTCACGTTGCCGTAGCCGTCGTCGTATGACTGCTTGAAGTAGAAGTTCAGGGGCACGGGCCTCACCTCGTTGCCAGTAGAGAACATGCCGTAATAGCGTGTGTCTATGGGATTCAGCTTATAGATGGCGGTGTTGGTCATAAGTTTGTATGACTGCGAACGCACCTCAACGCTTCCACAGAGATGGTAAGTGGAGGCACGGCCTGTTGGGCCGAGATGTATTTCAGAGTAGTGAATCTGCCTGACATCGGTGTCGAGCGGTATGCTGTAAAGGCCGACGCAGGTGTCAGAGTGCTTCACCACGGCGACGATTCCCTCGCTGATGTATCCCGGTCCTTCCATGGTTATAAATCCGTGATATGCGGCATTGGAATATCTGTATGACTTAATAATCGAGTTGAGCTTTATCATCAGTCCGCCATCGCCTATCCATCTGCCTGTCAGCGTGCCGCTGCTTGCCCTCGGCAGCATTATGTTTCCGTCGGCGTCGGTAGCGGGCTTGTAGGCAGGCGTGCCGTCGGTGGGCAGTGTGGTCTGTTCTTTGTCCACGGCTGATGCCGATGTCTCTCCGCCCTTCGGGCCGTTGGCGGTCTGTCCTGTAGCGGGCTTGTCTGCGGCAGGCGTGCCGCCTCCTTGCTGCGGCTTGTCGCTTCCGGCTGCCAGATATGTCCTGGCTGCGGTCTGCCCGGGCTGCCTTACGAACACAAGCTTGTCGGGACCTATGCTCTTGTCGAAGGAGCCAAGGCCTGTGAACCACAGCGTGCCGTCGGCTGCAATGGTCATCGTGCAGGTGCCGGTCTTGCCCATGTCGCTGGCCCACTTAAGCCTGTAGCCGCCCTGCACGGGCTCTGGGTCGGTCAGCATCAGGGTTTCGGTGTTGCTGATAAGTATCTTGCTGCGATACTTGATGAAGCCCGTGGCTTTCTTTCCGGCAAAATAGCGTGAGGGCTTCTTCATGAAGTCTGAAGGCAAAAGACTGAAGTTGTGGGTGGCGCCCTTGACGAATGTCTGCGAAAAATCGGGCACGGCGGGCTCCTTTATGTTTATCTCCATGTAGCCTTGGCGGGTTAGCCCGTCCACCTTGTCGGCTGCCTCATACACTCCGCAGGGCTCCTGCACCTGCGCTCCTGCCGCAAGCACACACGCCACCTGCAGCATAACGTTGATCAACGTTGTCCTGATTGTCATTCTCATTTCTTCAATTAGTATTTATATCTGAATATTAGCGATTGCTCCGTATGCATCGTTTTCAGCCGAAATATGCCTTCAGCTGCGCTGCCAGCGACGACAGTTCCTCGGGGTTGCCGTTGCCGTAGCGCTGCCACACGCGGCGGCACTCGTCGGTGAGCGGCGACGGCTGGGCCTTGCTGCGGTTGAGATAAGGGTCGAAGGTCTGGAACGTCTCCATCACCTCCACCACCACGTCGGCCTTTATGCCCATGAGCTTCGACAGCTCGGCTATCTCGGGCGTGTTGCGCACCATCGTGGCGGGCGTCAGGCGGAAGTACTGGTCGAGTATTATTATAAGCATCATCGGCATGAGCTGGCCGCATGAGGGCATGGGCCTGAAGTCGCGCTCGAACGACTCGTGCATGGCCACTCCGTCGTAGAACAGGGCTGCGTTGCTGAATCCTGCCATGCTCCTCAGCACTTTCACGTCGCGCGACAGGCGCCTGGGGTTATCGCCGTATGTGGCCCAGAGTCGCCCGAGCCGGGGCGTGGCGGCACGGCGCAGACTGAACATCTGCTCGTAAAGATAGTGTGGAGGTATGTGCAGCTCGAGGCTCAGCTCTACCATTCCGCGCGAGTAGAGGGGCTTTATGCCTGCCGGCTTGCGCTGATAGAGCTGCATGAGCAGCAGCCAGTATTCATCAGACCATAGTGGATGACTCATAAGTTATGCTTGTTATGTGTGTAAGGTATGTTTCTGCAAATATATGATTTTTTTCTGAAAACCGGCAATGTCGGGCCGTTTATTTTGCGCCGCGGCAGGGCAAGGGCTGCGCCGTGGCATGGGCATGGCATGGTTTTTGAGGCAGTTTCTGATGCCGTGCAGCCGCTGCTTACGGTGCCTGTGCAGCCAAGGCGGAAGGCAACTTGTAACATACTGGCTGACAGGACTTTATATCCAGCCATGCAAAAGGTGGCTTTTCGGGCTGCAAAAGGGCATGTTTCAGGCGGCGAAAGGTGGCCTTTTGCAAGGCGAAAGGGCATCTTTCATAAAACGGCCGGCGGCAGCACGCACGCCACACGGCCTGCAAGGCCCCGGCGTAAAGATGTGCGCGCGTGTTAAGAATATTAAAAATCTTATCGTATTACAAAAGTTTAGACTAACTTTGCAGCTTAAAAATACCTCTTAGAAGATGAGCATTACTAGCATAATTGGCAAGTTGTTTCTGCCGCGGCAGAAGGAGCTTGAGCGGCACATCAACGAGGCCGGGGCACTTCAGAACGAGGTGCTGGCATATCTGACGGGCCGTGCCAAGGACACCGAATACGGCAGAAAGCACATATTCGGCAATATGAAGTCATACGAGGACTTTGCGGCTAACGTGCCGCTGAACACTTATGAGGAACTGAAGAATGACATCGACCGCATGCGCCACGGCGAGAGCGACGTGCTCTGGCCCGGAACGGTAAAGTGGTATGCCAAGTCGTCGGGCACGACCAACGACAAGAGCAAGTTCATACCCGTAAGTCACGACGGTCTGCAGAACCTTCACTATCAGGGCGGCAAGGACGCCGTGGCCCTTTATCTGCGCAACAACCCCAAGAGCCGGCTGTTCGACGGCAAGAGTCTCATACTGGGCGGAAGCCACTCGCCCAACTATAATCTGCGCAACAGCCTTGTGGGCGACCTCAGCGCCATACTGATAGAGAACATCAGTCCGCTGGCAAACCTGGTCAGAGTGCCGTGCAAGCAGACGGCGCTGCTGTCTGACTTTGAGGTGAAGCGCGACCGCATAGCCCGCGAGACGATGAACAAGAACGTGACCAACCTGAGCGGCGTGCCCTCGTGGATGCTCTCCGTGCTGACACGCGTGATGGAGCTTACGGGCAAGACTCACCTCGAGGAGGTGTGGCCCAACCTTGAAGTGTTCTTCCACGGAGGCGTGGCCTTCACGCCCTACCGCAAGCAGTATGAGCAGCTCATCACCTCGCCCGGCATGCACTACATGGAGACCTACAACGCCAGCGAGGGCTTCTTCGGCCTGCAGAGCGACCCCTCTGACCCGTCGATGCTGCTGATGCTCGACTACGGAGTGTTCTACGAGTTCATCCCGATGGACGAGTTCGGAGCCGAAAATCCCACCGTAGTGCCCATAACAGGCGTAAAGACAGGCGTAAACTATGCCATGGTCATATCAACGTCGTGCGGACTGTGGCGCTACATCATAGGCGACACCGTCAAGTTTACGTCAACCAATCCCTACAAGTTTATTATCACCGGACGCACAAAGAGCTTCATCAACGCCTTCGGCGAGGAGCTAATCGTCGACAACGCCGAGCAGGGCCTTGCCCACGCCTGCCGCGAGACGGGTGCCGAGGTGCTCGAATACACAGCCGCCCCGGTGTTCATGGACGGCAACGCCAAGTGCCGCCACCAGTGGCTCATCGAGTTCTCAAGAGAGCCCGACGACCTCGGCCGCTTTGCATCACTGCTCGACAAGAAGCTGCAGGAGATAAACAGCGACTACGAGGCAAAGCGCTACAAGGACATAACCCTTCAGCACCTCGACATCGTTAAGGCGCGCACGGGCCTGTTCAACGACTGGCTCAAGTCGAAGGGCAAGCTGGGCGGACAGCACAAGGTGCCGCGACTTAGCAACAGCCGCGACATCATAGAACAAATGCTGAGATTTAACACCGAAGACGATGAACACTGACACACAGCGCAACAGCAGACGGCGCAGCACCACAAACGGCAGCGCACACGCCGCCGAGGCACGCCACAGAGCAGCACGCCTGAGAAAAGGCGCACTGGCCCTGCTGACGTTCATGGCCGCCGTGATAATCACGTCGTGCGCCAGGATGGGACAGCCCGACGGCGGATGGTATGACGAGACGCCGCCGAGAATAACCGGCAGCTCGCCCGCCGACAAGAGCATAAACGTCAAGACGCGCAAGATAGGCATCAACTTCGACGAATATATCCAGGTGGACAACCCCACCGAGAAGGTCGTCATATCGCCTCCGCAGATCGAGACGCCCGAGATAAAGGCCGCCGGAAAGCGCATCGTGGTGGAGATTAAAGACTCGCTCAAGCCCAACACCACCTACACCGTCGACTTCTCCGACGCCATCAGCGACAACAACGAGAGCAATCCGCTGGGCAACTACACCTACACTTTCTCGACAGGCGACCACATCGACACGCTCGAAGTGGCAGGATACGTGCTCAACGCGCAAAACCTCGAGCCCATAAAAGGCATCCTCGTAGGCCTCTACAGCGACCTGAGCGACAGCATATTCACACGCCAGCCCATGCTCAGAGTGTCGAGAACCGACAGCCGCGGCAAGTTTATCATCAAAGGCATTGCCACCGGAAAATACCGCATATACGCGCTCTCTGACGCCGACAACAACTATATCTTCAATCAGAAGAGCGAACAGCTGGCCTTCAATCACGACATAATAGAGCCAACCTTCAAGCCCGACATAAGGCAGGACACCATCTGGCGCGACTCGCTCCGCATCGACTCCATACGCCGGGTGCCCTACACCCACTTCCTGCCCGACGACATCGTGCTGCGAGCCTTCACCGAAGAGCAGACCGACCGCTACCTGCTGAAGAGCGAAAGAGCCTATGCCAACCGCTTCACGCTCTACTTCAGCTACGGCAACAAGCAGCTGCCGGAGATTAAGGGACTCAACTTCAACGAGCAGGACGCCTTCATCATTGAGACGACAGAGAAGCAGGACACCATCACCTACTGGCTGAAGGACACCACGCTCGTCAACCAGGACACGCTCAGAATGGAGCTGAAATATCTCGCCACCGACACGCTTGGAGTGCTGCAGATGCAGACCGACACACTCGACGTGCTGTCAAAGGAGCCTTACGAGAAGCGCATGAAGCAGAAGAAAGAGCAGTTTGAAGAGTGGCAGAAGGCACAGGAGAAAGCCAAGAAGCGCGGCAAGGAATACCAGACGGAGATGCCCGTCGAGGCGCTCGAGCCCAAATACAACGTGCAGTCGGAGCCTGCGCCCGACCAGAACATAACCATCGAGATGCCCACACCGCTGCAGAAGGTGGACACGGCCTGCATACATCTCTACTCGAAGCACGACACGCTGTGGTATAAATCGCCGTTCGTGCTGCGGCAGAAGGCAGGCACCAACCGCATCTACGAGCTGCTCGGAGAGTGGCGGCCGGGCACGGAATACAGTCTGGAGACCGACACCATGACCTTCACCGACATCTACGGCAAGACCACCGCACCGTTCAAGACAGGCTTCAAGATACAGACCGAAGACGCCTTTGCCACGCTTATGTTCAACATAACGGGCATGGCCGACACAACGGTGGTGGTACAGATGCTCAACAACTCTGACGAAGTGGTGAAAGAGACGACCACAACCGACGGCAACGCGTCGTTCTTCTACGTAAAGCCGGGCACATATTACGCCAGGATGTTTATCGACTCGAACAGGAACGGCAAGTGGGACACGGGCGAATATGCCGCCGACCGCCAGGCCGAAACCACCTACTACTATCCCGAAAAGATAGAATGTAAGGCTAAATGGGACCTCAACCTGACGTGGAATCCAACGGCACGGAGCCTCGAAAAGCAAAAACCCATGGAGATAACAAAGCAGAAGCCCGAACAGGAAAAGACCATAAAGAAGCGTAACCTCGACCGGGCCAAGAGCATGGGCATACCATATCCGGGCAACTGACGGCACACACGACAGGCACGCTGACAGCAAGCCGCCGGCCGGCACGGAAAGAACAGGACACAAACAAAAATGCACATATCATGAAACATCTAAGAACACTCACACTGGCAATAATGCTGATTGCAACTGCCGTGGCAGCCATGGCGCAGTGTAGTTTCAGAAACACAGCCTTCAAGTCGGGCGAGTTCTTGTCATACAACCTGTACTACAACTGGAAGTTTGTATGGGTAAGAGTAGGCACCGCCTCGATGTCGATAGTGCAAAGCAAGTATAACGGGCAGCAGGCCTACCGCGCCAGCCTCACCACAAGGGGCAACAGCAAGATGGACAAGATGTTCGTGATGCGCGACACGCTGCTCTGCTATTCAACAACCAACCTCGCACCGCTCTACTACCGCAAGGGAGCGCTCGAGGGAAAGCGCTACACCGTAGACCAGGTGTGGTACAGCTATCCAGGCGGAAAGTGCAAGATAACACAGAGCCGGCTGCACAAGGACGGCAAGGTGGAGAAGCGCACGGTGACTCCCGGCGAGTGTGTCTACGACATGATGAACATATTTCTCAGGGCGCGCAGCTTCGACCCGGCCAACTGGAAGAAGGGTTACGTGGTTGACTTCCCCATCGCCGACGGCAACGGACTTAACCCCGCGAAGCTGAAATTCATGGGACGCAAGACCGTGAAGGCCGACAACGGCGTGAAATACCGCTGCCTCGAACTGTCGTACACCGAGAAGGACAAGGGCGAATGGCGCGAGATAGCGCGCTTCTTCGTAACCGACGACGCCAACCACATACCCGTAAGGCTCGACATGTTCCTGAAGTTCGGTTCGGCAAAGGCTTTCCTCACCAACATGAGAGGCACGCGCAACAAGATAACTTCAGTAACGAAATAAGCGCCAAAGGCTGCCGGCTGCTGCACGCATTGGT
>OLIV01001264.1_pt1 | contig 12769 bp, 10 predicted proteins | sample 1601411 | NCBI WGS metagenome assembly OLIV01 (sample SAMN03922450, study PRJEB24848) | human gut metagenome | isolation source: stool sample | host: Homo sapiens | place: Germany | collected 2009-11 | reverse complement strand
TGGGTGTGCTTTACATCGTAGAGAGCGGCGATACCGTCCACTCTGTGGAGGATCTGCGGGGCAAGACCATCTACGCCAGCGGAAAGGGCAATACGCCGGAGTATGCCCTCAACTATGTGCTGACCCAGAACGGCATTGACCCGGCCTCCGATGTGACTATCGAGTGGAAGAGCGAACAGGCTGAGTGCCTGTCGGCCCTTATGGAGAACACCATCGCCATGCTGCCTCAGCCCTTCGTCACCACCGCTCAGACAAAGAGCGAAAATATCCGTGTGGCGCTGGATCTGACCGAGGAGTGGGACGAGATCCAGGCGGAGAGCGACGCCCCCTCCACGCTGGTCACCGGTGTGGTGGTTGGCCGCACGGAGTTTGTAGCGGAGCACCCTGAAGCGGTCTCCGCGTTCCTGGAGCACTACCGGGCGTCGGTGGAGTATGTGAACGCCAATGCGGATGAAGCCGCACAGCTCGTAGGCCAGTATGAGATCGTCGCCGCAGAAGTGGCACAGAAGGCCCTGCCGGAGTGCAATATTGTCTTTATCGAGGGTGTGGAGATGAAGGACAGCCTCTCCGGGTATCTTTCCGTCCTGTTTGAGCAGAACCCCAAATCTGTGGGCGGTGCCCTGCCCGATGATGCCTTCTACTACAGCCGCTGAGTTTTCATGAGACGCCCTCGAACCATACGCGCCTGGGCGGTGCTCGTCTGGCTTGCCCTTTGGCAGCTGGGCGCTATGGCGATCGACCAGCAGATCATCCTGGTTTCGCCGTTGCGGGTGCTGTTCCGGCTCTGGGAACTGATCCCCACACCGGATTTCTGGGGGAGCATCGCCTACTCCCTGGTGCGGATCACCGCAGGCTTCCTTCTGGGGGTGGCGGCGGGCACGGTGCTGGCGGCCCTCTCCGCGCGGTTTCGCCGGGTGGAGGAGCTGCTGGCCCCCGCCATGCTGGCCATCAAGTCCATCCCGGTGGCCTCGTTCATCATCCTGGCCCTGATCCTGTTTTCCTCCCGGAATCTGGCGGTACCCATCTCATTTCTGATCGTCCTGCCTGTACTCTATTCCAATGTCCTGGGCGGCATCCGGGCTGCTGACTCACAGCTGATGGAGATGGCCCGTGTATTCCGCATCCCGGTGGGGCGGAGCATCCGCTATGTGTATTTGCCCCAGGTGATGCCCTATTTCCTGTCGGCCTGCGGCTCCGCTCTGGGCCTGTGCTGGAAGTCAGGGATTGCCGCGGAGGTCATCGGTATGCCGGAGGGCTCTATCGGCGAGCAGCTCCAGCAGGCCAAGGTCTATCTGGATACCCCGGACCTGTTTGCCTGGACTCTGGTGATTGTGCTGGTGAGCCTGGCCTTTGAGCGGGCCTTTCTTGCCCTGCTGCGGCGGGGCGCCAAAGCGATGGAGAGGATGTGAGCCATGGAGGACATTGTGATCCGAAACTTGTGCAAGTCCTTTGACAGCAAACCGGTGCTGCGTGATTTCTCCGCCGTGCTCCCGGCCGGACAGGTGACCGGCCTCATGGCCCCGTCCGGGGCGGGCAAGACCACTTTGCTGCGTATCCTGATGGGGCTGGAGCGGCCGGACGGCGGCACCATAGACGGCCTTGCCGGCCTGCGGCTCAGCGCGGTCTTTCAGGAGGACCGGCTCTGTGACAATCTGGACCCGTCCGCAAATATCCGCCTGATCAATCCGACCCTGGGACGGAGAGAAACGGAGGACGCCTTGGCGGCGGTGGGGCTGGCCGGCTGTCTGCGGCAGCCAGCCCGGGAACTCTCCGGCGGAATGCGCCGCCGGGTGGCGATCTTGCGGGCACTGCTGGCGGAATACGACCTGCTCTTCCTGGATGAGCCGTTCAAGGGTCTGGACCGGGAGACCAAAGAAACCGTGATGGCGGACACACGCCGGCGCTGCGCTGGACGGACAGTGCTCCTGGTCACCCATGATGTTGCGGAGCTGGATGCCATGGGCGCGGTTGTACGGCTTGATTTGAGTACATGAGCGCCTATCCGCAAACAGGGAGACCCCGCACCTCAAGGTGCAGGGTCTCCCTTTGCATTTATTTTCAAGACAAATAGTACAAGAACGAACGAAGGCGCGACCGGGCAGCCTCATCCCAGTCGTGATCCATGGCCAGGTGGAAGTGCGGTACGCCGTCCAGCGCACCGGTCATCTCCAAGATCGCGGTGGTATTTTCATATCTGGGCGCCATGGTCAGCACCCCGGCGCACCGTCCGCCTAACTCCAGCCCTTTAGCCAAACGATGCCGGCCATTGGCTCCGGAAAATCCGGGCAGAAGGCGGTCTGCGGAGGAGCGCAGAGACTCCAGTTCAGGGGAAAAACTGCTGCGGGGGCCTAGCAGACGGCCGAGTGCTTCTATGCGGCCCGCCCACTCCCGGCAAGTCTGGCTTCCCGCATCCCGCCAGAGGAACCACAGATATTCGCTCAGCGGCGCCCGGAGCAGCCGCCAGCCCTCCTGTTCCAGTGTATCGGGGACGCCGTCATGAAGGGTGAAGAGGGTGAACGGCTCACCCACGATCCCAAGCGTCCGTCCCTCCGGCGGAATGGCGCCGATGTGCGCCGCAAGGGTTTCCAGCTCTGCCCAGCCTGGCACACCCGCCGGAGCCAGTGCGTCCCGCTGTTCCGGCGGAGCGCACAGCAGGAGATCTCCGGTGAGGAGCGCCCGGAACAGCAGAGCCGGCTCCGGGCAGCGCTCCGGCAGCGTCTCCAGTTCCAGCGCGATGACCTTCACGCGGCAAAGTTCCCGGCGTTCCAATACCGTCTCCACGCCCCAGGGGTATTGCCCGTCTGCCTCCGCGCCCTGGGTGGAGGGGAGAAGCACCTGAAACGGGCCGCTCTCCGCTTCTGCCGCCGTCAGGACGCCGCCCAGCAGGGCCGGGAATGGCAAATACTCCTTGGAGCTGGTCTCCGCCCTCCCCAGCGGCAGGGTGGTACTGTCGAGCCGCAGGGTGCGCGTCTCCGTTTTCCAGGCCGCCTCACAATATGCGCGGAGATAAGCGGTAAACGGCGGAAGGTCAGGCACGAGCAGCGGCCCTCCGGTTCTCTCCGGCACGGCAGCCACCGCAGTAGGGCGGCGCACTACCGCGGCGAGGGAAAAGCCCGCCGGAAGCGGCTGGGCAGGGCGGCCCTCCAGGCTCTGGAGGAACGCCTCGATCCGCGTGATCACGCCCACGGGAGAGAAATGCTCGTCCACTTCGATCTGCAGATAGGGCTTGTCCCCCATCTCCTTCCGAAACAGATAGGAGAGCATGGTGTCCGGGCCGCAGCCGTGATTGGTCAGGTAGACGGCATACAGGTTTGGATGGTGGGCCACGAGCTTGGCCCCGGACAGGATGTGCTGGCCAAAGGGCCAGTACAGATTGGGGTAGTCCTCCGACAGATCCAGGTCGTGGGCGGGCAGGTGGGACAGGGTGATGACCTTATGCCCGCGCTCCAGCAGCAGCCGGGGAATTCCCATGTTGAGCACCGGGTCGGAAAGGCCATAGTTCCGGGTAATGAGCACCAGCACCTTGTCGTCCGGCCTGAGGGATGCCAGCAGTTCCCGCCCCTGCTTCTCCACTGCCGCGGTATGCCGCCGCACCGCCTTGGCCCCGGATAGCAGGGCGGGCAGACAGCGCGGCTTTGGTATTCCCAGCTGCTTCCCGACGCCCAGCATGGCGGAGGCCATGGCCTCCTGCCCGAAGTCCAGGTCAAACACCGGGTTGAGCAGGGCGATCCCCCGCCGCTCCAGATCCAGGGCATTGGCCGCCAGCCGGGGCGCGGTCTGCATATAGACACAGCCATAATTGTGCTCTACATGGGAGGACTCGTGCTTCATGGTGTGGACAGAGGGCATGAAGATATAGTCCACGCCCTGTTCCGCCAGCCATGCCATGTGGCCGTGGAGCAGCTTCACCGGGTAACAGGTTTCCGCCTGGGCAGTCTGCTGGGCCAGCCGGATGATCTCCTCATTCGTGGGCGGGGAGAGCAGGACATTGAATCCCAAGTTCCGGAAAAACGCATTTGCCATGGGGAAGAATTTGTGGATCACCAGCGCATAGGGGACACCCACCGTCTTTTTCCCTGGGACCCGGATGGGGTCATACCCCTCCAGCAGCAGCGCCCCCGCCCGCTGGTAGAAGGCGATGTTCTCCGCCACCCCTGGCCCGGCGGCGTGTTCCGCCCCGGCCGCTGTGTCAAATCCGTGGAAGCAGGACGGGCCGCGGACTGACTCCAGCGCCAGCAGGGCCGCTCCATAGGCGCCGCTGATGGGGAAACAGGGCGAAACCGTGAGCCGCTCCCCCAACTCCTGCTGAAAGGCGGCCACGATCCCGGGATTGTAGGCGACGCCACCCTGAAGCACCACACGGCTCCCGACGGGCTTGGCCCCAACGACCTTGTGGAGGTAGTTGCGGACAATGGACCGGCACAGGCCGGCCGCCACCTCCGCCTGGGAGGCGCCACGAGAGAGCGCAGACTGGATGGCTGTCTCGATAAATACCGTACACCGCTCTCCCAGCTCCACCGCGCTGGGCGCGCTGAGGGCCAGAGGGCCGAACTCCGCCAATGGGATACCCATGCGCGCGGCCTGCTCTTCTACAAAGGAGCCGGTTCCGGCGGCGCAGATCCTGTTCATCTGAAAGTCGGCCACCTGTCCGCCCCGTAGGGAGATATACTTGGAGTCCTGCCCTCCAATCTCAAAGACCGTATCTACATCCGGCGACCAATGGACAGCCGCCCGGGCCTGGGCGGTGATCTCATCCCGCACGGCGTCCGCCCCGATAAGACGGCCGATGCGCTCCCGGCCGGAGCCGGTGACGCCCACTGCCAGGAAGGACACCGGCCCAAAGCGTTCATGGATGACATCCAGGCCCCGGCGCACCGCCCCCTCCGGGTCCCCGGCTGTGCGGAGATACTGGTAGTCGATCAGCGTACCGTCCCGGCCGGTGAGCACCAGATCCGTGCTGGTGGAGCCCACATCAATCCCCAGGACACACCCATCCGGCGGGATGGTACCGGTGGCCGCGGGGACAGACGGAAGTGTACCGGGAAGCACACGCAGCGCCGGCTGACGGCACATCTGGTTCCCACCTTCCAGCGCCCCGCCGCATAAACTGGCCAGCAGTTCCCCCATAGAGCAGGTGGCGGTCTCCATGGCTGCCTCCGCGGCTCCAACGGCGCCGGCGTAAGGGAATTTCTCCGGCAGGATCAGCTCTGCTTCCGTCAATCCGAAGACCTCCCGCACAGCCTGGATCACACCCTGATTATGCCCGATGCCGCCGCACAGGGCCACGGGCTTTTCCACGGGAAGCCCCCGGACGATCACCGCCTTGTAGTTGCGCACCATGGCGTAGCAAAGGCCCAGGAGGATGTCCGGTGTGGGCACCCCCTCCTGCTGCCGGTGGATGATGTCCGTTTTGGCGAAGACCGCGCAGCGGCCGGAGAGCCTGGGGATGGAGCGGGCCTGCCCCACCAGGCGGGAGTAGTCCTCCAGTTTTAGTCCCAGCCGGGACATCTGATCCTCAAAAAAGGAGCCGGTACCTCCGGCGCAGTGTTCATTTACCGCAAACCGGGGCGGGGTGTTCTGATCCAAGCCGGTGAGGAAGCGGGCGCTCTGGCTGCCGATCTCAATGGCGGAGCGGGCTTCCGGGGCCAACAGCCGAACGCCGAGGTGGATGGCTGGGATCTCCCCCAGCACGGCCAGGGCATTGCACCCCGCTTTCAGCCGGTCGCCCGCGTTTCCGGTGATGACCACCGGGCAGCCGCAGGCCCCCGGGTCCGCGGCTAAAAGCTCCCCCAGCAGACGGCGGGCGCTCTGAACCACCGCTCCATAGTGGAAAGCCGTTTTTTCCCAAAGGAACTTTCCCTCCGGGGAAAGCAGGACGAGCTTCAATGTGGCGTTTCCACAATCTAATCCGATTCCGTTCATCGTCATCCTCCCATTCCGCGCTCGTTGACATTTGCCAGACAAAGCGCTATAATGCGGTTAGCATTTACTAACCATAGCAGTTTACAGCGCAGTTGTCGATTGCCACGGCAACATGGAGGTATCTCATGGACCCGATTACTACGGTGATGCGTCAGTGCCGCCTGTTTGACGGCATCCCGGAAGAGAAATATCAAAATGTACTGGCCTGCCTTCGGGGAGAAACCAAATCGTTTCGTAAGGATGCCATCCTCCTCCAGATCGGCGAGTGCCAGAAGCGGCCCGGCGTTGTGATGGATGGGACGCTGCGGATCTCCCTGTATAGTGAGGACGGCAATCTGGTCACCATCGAACGGCTGGGGCGGGGGCAGGTATTTGGGGAGACTCTGGTGTGCTCCATGGCGGAGGACAGTCCCATCCAGATCGACGCGCTGACTGATGTGCAGGTGCTCTATCTGGATTTTGACCCGCTGCTTCTTCAGCAGGAATGCGCCTGTCCGCACAAAGCCCAGGTCACCGCCAACCTGCTCCGTGAAATGGGGCGGAGCGCCCTTTTTCTCAATCAGAAAATGCGGATCTTGGCCCAGAACCGGCTCCGAAACCGGATCAAGCTCTATCTCCAGATGCTCCCCGCCAAGCCCGGCGGCGAACTCCATCTGGACATGGGGCGGGGTGAACTGGCCGACTATCTGTGTGTAGACCGCAGCGCCCTCTCCCGGGAACTGGGGCGTATGCAGAAAGAGGGAATTCTCGCCTTTCAGGGCCAACAGGTGCGTATTCTGGATCAGAGCTTTCTCAGCGTATAAATTTTGCCTGCCCGTTGCCATGGCAACGGACAGGCTTTTTTGCGGGTGCTATCATATCGCTGCAACAGGTTAGCTGTTGCTAACCAAAATTCTTGAAAGGAGAGTCGCACATGAAACGCGCTCTTGCATCCCTGGTAGCATCTGCGATGCTGCTGTTTGCCCTGGCTGGCTGCTCCAACGGAAATAATCCGGCCGAAAATCCCGCCGCATCCCCCACATCCCCGCCGGCCAGTTCCACGCAGGCCGCCGAGCCGGTGACCATCTCAGTGGGTGTGCCTACCGCGCCCCCGGCGCTTCCCGTCCTGCACATGATGGAGGCCGGACTGCTGGGAGAGAATGTGACCATCGACCTGAATGTGTGGAACTCCCCCGAGGAGCTGCTGGCCATGGTTCAGGGCGGGGAGCACGACCTGTACGCCTTCCCGCTCACTGTGGTTTCCACACTCTACAACAAGGGCCTGGATGTGCGCCTGATGAATGTGAATACCTGGGGCGTCACGTATTTCATGACCACGGATCCTGCGTTTGAAACCTGGGCCGATCTGGCCGGCAAGACCGTCTATATCCCCCTCCAGTCCTCTCCTCCGGACGCTCTGACCCAGTATTTCCTGAATGAAGCCGGGCTGACGGTGGGCGAGGATGTGGAGATCGTCTACGCCAGCACCGCCGAGGTGGCCGCCCTGCTGGCCTCCGGCGAGGCGGAATACGCCACCCTGATCGAGCCGCAGGTCACATCTGCGATGAGCCAGAACAGCGAAGTACGCCGGGCGCTCAGCTTTGAAGAGGAGTGGCAGCGGGTCACCGGCACCGACACCATGATCCCCAACGCCGGCTTCGGCACCACCCAGGGCTTCATTGACGAAAACCCGGAGCTGACAGAGCAGTTCCAGGCCGCCTACGCCGAGAGTGTCCAGTGGGTGCTGGATCACCCCGCCGAGGCCGCCGCTCTGGCCGAGGAGCACCTGGGCATGAAGGCCGCCGTGGTGGAGGCCGCGATCCCCAATATGGGCCTGACCTTCAAGAGCGCCCAGGACGCCCGGGGAGAACTGGATACATTCTATAATCTGCTCAACGACTTTGACCCCTCGATGATCGGCGGAAAACTCCCCAACGACGGGTTATACTATGCGGGGTAAGGCGGCCCTCTGGCTCCGCCGCGCCCTGGGCGTGGGCCTGCTGCTGGGTGTCTGGCAGCTGGCCTCGCTCTGTTTCTCCCCTCTGGTGCTCCCTCCCGTTCCACAGGTCGCGGGCACGCTGGCGTGGCTGATCCGGGAGCCGGACTTCTGGCCCACCGTCGGTACCACCCTGCTGCGCCTGGCGCTCGGCCTTGGGATCGGGATTGCGGTGGGTTCCATTCTGGGTCTGCTGTTCGGCCTGTGCCCCAAACTGGAGGATGTGGGGGCGCCATTCATCCATGTGCTCCAGTCTGTGCCGCCGGTATGCTGGGTTGTGCTGGCTCTGGTATGGTTTGGGTTTAACGGCTGGCCCTGTGTATTCATCGTGGCCGCATCCACCATTCCGACGGTGGTGATCAACCTGAGCCACGGCGTGCGGGGCGTAGACCCGGAACTTCTGGAGATGGCGAGGCTCTACCGCTTTTCCCGCAGGAAGATCCTGCTCCATGTGACGCTGCCCTCCATCCGCCCTTATTTCTTCTCCGCACTGGAGATCGTCGTGGGCGGCGGGTGGAAACTGGCGGTGATGGGAGAGGTCCTCACCACGAACAGTGGGATCGGCGGCGCCATCACCACCGCGAGGCTGAATATCCAGCCCGACGCGATCATCGCGTGGGCATTCCTGCTGGTGGCAGGATGCTTTATTACGCAGAAGCTGGTGTGCCTGCTTCTGTCCAGGAGAGGGGGAGCCCCATGCTGAGACTGAGCGGGCTCTGCAAGCGCTTTGAGGATCTGCCCGTACTCTCAAACCTGTCCCTCACCCTGTCCCGGGGCGAGATCGTCGCCTTGATCGGCCCCTCCGGCTGCGGGAAAACCACGCTGCTGAACATCATTTCCGGCCTGACGGCGCCGGATGCCGGTACGGTGGAGGGTGCGGATGGCAGGCTGAGCTATATGTTTCAGAGCGCCCGGCTGCTGCCCTGGCGCACGGTGGAGGAAAACATCCGGCTGGTGCGGGAGGACGCGCCCGCCGAGGAAGTGCGCTCCCTCATCACCGCTGTGGGGCTGGAGGGGTTTGAACGCTATTATCCCGGCCAACTCTCCGGCGGCATGGCCCGCCGGTGCGCCCTGGCCCGGGCATTCCACTTCGGCGGTGAGATTTTCCTGATGGACGAGCCATTTCAGGGGCTGGACTACGGAATCCGCATGGAGATGCTGTCCATGCTGCTGTCTATCTGGCAGCGGGAGCGGCCCGGGGTGCTTTTTGTCACACATGAGATCGACGAAGCGCTCACTGTGGCGACCCGCATCGCCGTGCTCGCTCCGCGCCCCACTGCAATCTGCCAGTGGTTTGACCTCCCCGGCCCGGAGGGGCGGGACGCCTCCGCCCCTGAACTGGCCCGGCTGCGCCAAGAGATCATCCGGCGGATCACCGGTTAGAACCGGTCTGGTTGCCACGGCAATGGCGTCCCACAAGGAAATGTGATATATTAGCTTTTAGAACACGGAAGGAGGCTCAGAAATGGACATTCTCCGCAATCTGCCGGTTCAGCAGCCGGCGGCTCTGAGGGAACTCATCTCCATCCAGCCGGGGCGCGTGGTGAGCATGGCCCTTTCCCGCAGCGAGCACTGCCAAATGACGCTGCTGGCTTTTGGGGACGGAGAGAGCATCAGTGAGGAGCGCTACTTCGGCGACACGGTCTATTATGTGCTGGAGGGTGATATGCCTCTGCGCCTGGAGGGGCACGAGGTTTGTCTGGGCGCAGGGGATTGTCTGGCTGTGCCAGCGCAGACCACCCACGCCATTGGCGGGAGCGGCCCCTTCAAACTGCTGCAAATTACCATCCAATCAAACTGAGGAGGATCTGTATGGAACCGTTGATCAAAAACCTGCCCCATGCACGGCCCTTTCCCCTGAAGGATCAGGTCGGGTACGAGCCCGGTAAAGTCGTCAGCCTGACCCTGGCCCAGCGGCCTGGTGTGGGGATGACGCTGTTCGCCTTTGATGCGGGCGAGGCCATCAGTACCCACGCCGCCCCCGGGGACGCCATGGCCACCATCCTGGAGGGCACCGCTCAGATCACCATTGACGGTGTCCCGCACACGCTGAACGCCGGGGAGGCTGTCATCATGCCGGCCGGCATCCCCCACGCGGTCCAGGCCGTGACCCCATTCAAAATGTACCTGGTGGTTGCGAAGGAGTGACCCTTTCCCATCCAATGCTCTGTGGACAGACCCAGGTGGGGACATGACAAATCACAGCATAAAACACAGCCCCGTCTGACCGTATGAACAAGGTCAGATGGGGCTGTGTTCATGCTTTTGCTGGCGGCAACAGATTGGTCATGCTGCGCAGGCTGATGCCCAGAGTGGACAGGTTGTGGAGCGTGGCAGAGGTGGCTGGCGCTAGGATGCCCAGGGCTCCCAAGGCGATGAGTCCGCCATTGAAGCCGATGACAAAGCGGTAGTTAGACTGGATGCGGTTCATCAGGGCCACGGACAGCCGCCGCAGCTGCACCAGTTCGAACAGGTCGTTTGCCGCGATGGTGATGTCCGCGATCTCCCGGGCGATGGCGGCGCCATCGCTGATTGCGATGCCCACATTGGCAGCGGACAGAGCCGGGGAGTCGTTGATTCCATCGCCGATCATGACCACCGTGCGGCCCTGTGCGCGCTCGGCCTGCACAAAACGGGCCTTGTCCTCCGGCAGCACCTCAGCCCGGTACTCGTCCACTCCCACCTGGGCGGCGATGGCTGCCGCAGTGCGCTCACTGTCGCCAGTGAGCATGACGATCTTGCCCACCCCCAGGTCATGGAGGGCAGCTACCGCATCCACCGCCTCGACGCGCAAGGGGTCAGAGATACAGATAACTGCGGCCAGTACGCCGCCGACCGCCAGATACAGGTGGCTGTACTGCTTAGGCAGGGCGTCGAAGGCGTCCTGCTCTCCCGGCGGGACAGTGCAGCCCTCATCCTCAAAGACGAAGTGGGCACTGCCAATGATGACCCGCCTGCCGTCTACCGTGCTGGCGATGCCGTGGGCCACCAGGTACTCCACCTGGGAGTGCATCTCCTCATGGGCCAAATCCCGCTCCCTGGCGGCCTGAACCACGGCGTTGGCCATGGAGTGGGGGAAGTGTTCCTCCAGGCACGCGGCCAAACGGAGCATTTCCGGCTCCTTGTTCCCACCAAAGGGGATCACCTGGGCCACCACGGGGCTGGCATGGGTCAAGGTACCAGTCTTGTCAAAGACGATGGTGTCCGCCTGGGCCACGGCCTCCAGGTACTTTCCGCCCTTCACGGTCACATGGAAGCGGCTGGCCTCGCTCATGGCGGAGAGAACCGCCAGAGGCATGGACAGTTTCAAAGCGCAGGAGAAGTCCACCATCAGCACAGACAGAGCACGGGTGACATTGCGGGTGAGCAGATAGACCAGTGCGCTCCCTGCCAGCGTGTAAGGCACCAACTGGTCGGCCAGATGTGCCGCGTGATTCTCCGCCGCGGACTTGAGCTGCTCCGACTCCTCGATCATGGCTACGATCTTGTCATAGCGGCCCTCGCCGGACTGCTGGGTGACCGTGAGGACGCATTCGCCCTCCTCCACCACCGTGCCGGCATAGACGCTACTCCCGGGCCGTTTGGGAACAGGAATGGATTCTCCGGTGAGGGACGCCTGATTGACCATGACCTCGCCCTCCACGATGGTGCCGTCTAGTGGGATCATGCCGCCCATGCGGACAACTACCTGATCCCCGGCCTGCACCTGATGGAGCGGGAGCAGTTCCTCTCCGTTTTCGGTTTTCATCCAGACCCGGTCGATGTTCAGAGACATACTCCGAGCTAGGTTTTCCACAGACTTTTTGTGGGTCCACTCCTCCAGCAACTCGCCAAGCCGTAGCAGGAACATCACAGAACTGGCTGTGTCGAAGTCCCGCCGCGCCATGGACAAGCAGATAGAAATCCCGTCCAGCAATTCTACATGGAGCTGTCTTCGCAACAGACACCGGAGTGCTCGGAACAGGTATGGAACAGCTTTCACAACAGCGTAGGCTGTCCGCAGCGGTGCCGGAAAAAACAGGGAGCGGACTGCCTTAAACGCGACCATACCCACCAGCTTTTCCTCATAGGCACGATTGAGCGCCCGGCTGCTGTGGACCGGGACCAGCTCCGCCAGCGCATGATCCTGATAGGAGAAGCCAGCGAGAATCCTCAGTAAATCCTTCCGATCCCCCTGATACTCGATCACTGCGCAACGAGTTCTTTCATGGACAGACGCACACTCCACCTGCGGCAGAGTCAGCAGCCACGCCTCCAGCATATCGGCCTGCTCCAGCGTCATGCGCTGCTGCACAGCCTGAACACGGATTCGCCCGCGGCATTCGTGTTTGATTTGAAATTTCATGATTGCCTCCACAGAACAAGAGGGACCGCCCCCGGCGGCCCCTCTCTCATTTCTTGCGCGTTACGCTTCAGAGCACTCCACGCTGGTGGCCTCCTCCGCTTTCGCACGCTGCTCGTTGATCTCCTTAGCTTCTGCAAGGATATCTTCTGCATTCTCCTGGATGTTGGTTGCAGTAGTCATAACGCAGTCCTTAGCACGAAGGCCAGCTGCCAGACAGTTGATGTAGAACTTCTTAGCGTCCTTGCTTCCTAAAACCTTAACACCAGCTGTACCGAACAGTACACCACTTGCGAATAAACCAATCTTCTTTACTTTACCGATATCTAACATCATATTTTTATCCTCCTTAATTTCAGGTATTTTTATAATTTATTTTTTTCATTTGATACTCTAACAAATCAACCCACAGTTAGTCAATTCCAACATTTCTCAATAACTTACATTTTTTTGTCCTGTCTTTTACCTCTTCTTTACATGAATTTTATACCTTTATCCTAAAAGCAATCTCTCTTCCTACCGCTACTTTC
>OLIV01001262.1_pt1 | contig 12774 bp, 7 predicted proteins | sample 1601411 | NCBI WGS metagenome assembly OLIV01 (sample SAMN03922450, study PRJEB24848) | human gut metagenome | isolation source: stool sample | host: Homo sapiens | place: Germany | collected 2009-11 | reverse complement strand
TTGCGGCGAGCGCTGCGGAAACGCCCGCGCCGCCGCTTCCCACGATCACGATCTCCGCTTCGCCGTCCCAGCGAAGCCCTGCGGCCCGCACGGGCGGCATGCCCGCCGTGAGGCCTGCGGCCGCCGCGCCCGCAAGAAGCGTGCGGCGGGATAGTGTCGGAAGCCGGGAGAGAGGTTCGGTCATGGGTGTCTGCCTCGAAAAAGGTGCTTCACTCTAGTCTATAAGAACATGCCGTGCCTGCAGTCTCGGGAAAATGCCTACGTGCGGAGCGCGGAGCCCGAAACGAAGACGGGCGGCCCGAAGGCCGCCCGCCGTCTCACGCCGAGACTTCAGGAGGAGAGGTTACTTGGCGACTTCCTGACCGCAGATGCGGCCGTTGACAAGGCAGTCGAGGATGGCGCAGGAGCCCAGACGCACGGCGCCGTGGATGCCGCCCGTGGCTTCGCCGGCGGCATAGAGACCCGGAATCGGTTCCTGATCCATGATGTCGAGGACCTGGCCCTTCATGTTGGTGAGCAGACCGCCCATGCAGTGATGGACCTTCGGGCTCGTGATGGCTGCGTACCACGGACCTTCGGTGAGCGGCTTGAACTCGTTGTTGATGTAGCGGCCGAACGGCTTGTCGTTCTTGGTCTTCGCGGATTCGTTCACCTGGGCGAGCGTCTTCTTGAGTTCGTCGAGCGGGATATTGAAGTCCTTGGCGAGGGCTTCGAGCGTGTCGTACTTGCTGACGATGTTCGGTTCGACGAGCTTCTTCATGATGCCCGGACGTGCGGCTTCGAGCTTGTCGGCGCCGTACTGGTTGGCGATGGCGATGGCCTTGAGGCCCTTGGCTTCTTCAGCGAAGATGGCGTCGGCGCGGACCTTGCGGTTTGCAAGCTCGTTGACGAAACGCTGGCCCTTCGTGTTGACCCACAGGCCGTATTCAGCCGCAGCGGACTGCGTGAACGTCCAGCCGATGCCCATGCCCTTTTCCTTCGGGTTGGACCACGGACCGCACTGGATCCAGTCGTTCTGGATCTGGGCGCAGCCGATGTTGTAGGTTTCACGCCAGAGTTCGCCCGTGGCGCCCGGCTGGTTCGTCGTGCTGAACTTGTCCGTGAGCTTCGGGTCGTGCATCTGGCGGAACTTGACGTCGGCCGAGAAGCCGCCGTAGCAGAGAACGACGCCCTTCCTGGCGGCGATGAACTTCACCTTGCCGGAGTCTTTCTTCGGGAAGCGATAGCCTTCTCGGACTTCGAGACCGACCACGCGGCCCTTGTCGTCGCGGATGATGTGTTCGACGTAGGCACGCAGGCGGACCTCAACGCCGAGTTCCTTGCACTTGTCGAGTTCCTTGCGCACGATGCCCGAACCGGAGCCGTTCTTCGTGAAGACATAGCGCGGAACGGAGTGGCCGCCTTCCTGACCGATCGCGTCGAGGTTGTATTCGACGCCGAGTTCCTTCACCGTCCATTCATAGTTGGAGAGGGCATGTTCGGCGAGGACGCGAACCTTCGCGGGGTCGTTGAGGTAGGCGCCGGCAACGAGGATGTCCTGAGCGAGCAGGTCGACGGAGTCCTTGATGCCGTGCTTGAGCTGTTGCGGGCAGCCCGTGGCGGTCAGAATGCCGCCATTGATGATGGAGTTGCCGCCCGGGGTCGGCATCTTCTCGAGAACGACGACCTTGGCGCCCGCCTTGCGGGCTTCAATGGCGGCGGCAAGACCGGCAAAGCCGGAGCCGACGACGATCACGTCGACGGTTTCATCCCACTTGGCGGGAACCTTCGAGCGCGGGGCGGCCTGAACGACGGAAGCGGAGGCAAGCGCGGCGGCGCCGACGATGGAGCCCTGCAGGAAGGAACGACGGGACTGGTTGGTCATGATGTACTTCTCCTTATCTTGGTCAAGGAGCGGATGCACCGAGGTCAGCCGGCGCACCGCTTGAGAATCAGTCTAAGGAGGCTCGTCCCGAAACAAAAGAGGATCTTCATCTGAGCTTGAAAACGCCCGAAAACCGCCCGAAACGACTGTCCTTCGGGGCAGGATCCCGTTCAGGGCGTCCGGACGGCATAGGATGAACATCCTATGTTCCTAGGAGGTCCACGCCGTCCGCAGGCGCCGTCGGAGACCTCTCACATCACCGTTTACGCCCGAGGGAGCGCCGCCGCCGCGGCCTCGACGAAGCGCCTGCCCGCCTCGCTCGAGGGGCTGCCCATGCGTGCGGCGTCCATCACCTCGACGATGCGGCCTTCGGAGAGCACGGCGACCCTGTCGCAGAGCCTTGCAACGGCCTTGAGGTCGTGCGAGATGAAGAGCCAGCCGGCATGATCGGGCTTGAGTTCGGCAAGAAGCTCCATGATCTCGTCCTGCACGGAGGCGTCGAGGCTGCTGAGCGCCTCGTCGAAGACGACGAGCGACGGGCCGCCCGCCATGGCGCGCGCGATCGCGACGCGCTGGAGCTCTCCGCCCGAGAGCTGGTGGGGACGGCGCGACGCGTACTCGGCGGGAAGTCCCACGCGCCTGAGAAGGTCCCGCACATCGACGCGGCCGCCCGCAAGCCTCACGGGCTCCTCGATCACGTCCCCGACCGTCCAGACGGGATCGGCCGAGTCAAGATAGTTCTGGAAGACGACGCTCGCCTCGCCCGAACAAAGCTCGGAGCGGTCAGCGCCCCTCACGAGAATGCGGCCCGCCGTCGGCGCCTCGAGCCCGAGGATGAGGCGCGAGAGCGTCGACTTTCCCTCGCCCGAGCCGCCGATGAGTCCGACGACCTCGCCCCTGCGGACCTCAAGGTTCACGCCGCGGAGCACCTCGTGCACGCTCCGCCGCAGGAAGGATCCAGAGGCATAGTACTTCGTGACGCCCTCGATCCGGAGCACGGGCTCAGCTTCCGGCGCACGCTGCGGCTCCTCCGCTGTGGGCGCAGGGCCTGCAGCCAGGGATTCCTGCAGAACGGCGTTCGCACGCCGCCAGGCGAGCGCAAGCCTCTGCGTATAGGGATGCGAGGGGCGCTCGAAGATCTCGCGGCCGCCCTTTTCGACGATTCCGCCCGACATGAGGATCACGAAGCGGTCCGCAAGGCCCGCCGCGAGGCCGAGGTCGTGCGTGACGAGCACGAGCGCCGAGCCCGTCGTCCTCCTCACCTCCTGAAGGCTCGCGAGGACGGCCCTGACGTTGACGACGTCAAGCGCGCTCGTGGGTTCGTCGGCGAGAATCACGTCGGGCCTGAGGATGAGGACGCAGGCGGTCATGACGCGTTGGAGCATCCCGCCCGAAAGCTCGCACGGGAAGGCCCTGAGGATGCGGGCAGGATCGAGCCCGACCGCACGAAGCGCTCTGCTCACGGCCTCATCGGCCTTCGAGCCCGAAAGTCCTGCGGCCGAAGCGGTTTCGCCGAGCTGCACGCCGATCCTCACGAGGGGATCAAAGGCGGTCATCGCCTGCTGGGCCATGTAGAGGATGCGCCTGCCGCGCACTGCGGCGAAGGCGCCCGGCGCGCAGAGCGTCCGGCCCTCGAAGTCCATCGTCCCCGAGACCGTGAAGCCGTGCGGAAGAAGCCCCGCAAGCGCCCTCAGGGTCAGGGACTTCCCTGCGCCCGACTCGCCCACGAGCGCAAGGCACTCGCCCCTGCGCACGTCGAGGTCGAGCCCGTGCAGGATTTCCCTGTCCCTGGAATCACGGACGCGAAGGCCCGCGACATTGAGAATCACGTCGTCTGCGTCCGTCATTCGGTCCTCCTCACGTCGAAGGCGTCGCGAAGCGCGTCGCCGAGGAAGTTGAGCGCCGCCACCACGAGCAGGATCGCGAGGCCGGGCACGAACATCTGTCCCGGATAAAGCGTCATCACGTTCTTCGCGTCCGCGAGCATGGAGCCCCACTCGGGCATGGGCGGCTGTGCGCCGAGGCCAAGGAAGGAGAGCGCCGAGATCATGAGGACGACGCTGCCCGTGTCGATCGTGCCGAGCACGAAGCATTCGCCCGCCGCATTGGGCACGAGGTGTCCGAAGAGCACCTTCATGTTGGAGGCGCCGGTCACACGCGCGAACTGCACGAAGCCGGCCGAATTGAGGTGAAGGATGAGGCCGCGCATCATGCGTGCGTACCAGGGCCACTTGGCGAGCAGGCAGGCGATGAGCACGTTCTCAAGCCCCGGGCCCATCATGCCGACGAGGGTCAGGATGAGCACTTCGCTCGGGAACGACATCCACACGTCGCAAAAGCGCATGATGAGCGCATCGACCCTGCCTCGGGCCGCTGCCGCAGCGCCGCCAGCGATCATGCCGACGCCCGCCGTCACGATCATCGTGAGGAGCGCCGTCACGAAGGTGGTGCGGATGCCCCAGATCATGCGCGAGAGCATGTCGCGGCCGAGAAGATCGGTGCCGAAGGGATGCTCGAGGCTCGGCGGCAGGAACTTCGACGAAATGTCGATGGCCGTCGGATCGGCGAGCGGCAGCAGGGGCGCCGCAAGGCCTGCAGCGAGCACGGCGAGAAGGAAGAGGCCCGACGGGGCGGCCAGTGCCCTGCGCCAGCGGTTCGTCATGCCGCCTCCCCTGCGCCGCCTCTGCGGGCGCGCGGATCAAGCGCTGCCAGCGCAAGGTCCGAAAGCAGATTGAAGAGGATGAAGAACACGGCCATCACGAGCACGTAGGCGATGATCACGGGCAGATCCCTGTTGAAGATGGCGGAGACGCAGAGCCTGCCGATGCCGGGCCAGGCGAAGATGTTCTCGATCACGAAGGTGCCCGCGACGAGCTTCGGAATCGACATGCCGAGTGCGGTGACGGTACCCCTGAGGCTGTTGAGCATCATGTGAAGCGAGATCCGCCCCTCGGAGAGTCCGCGCGCCCTGGCGAACATCACCCAGTCGGACTCGGCCGTCCTCAGCATTTCGGTGCGGATGAGGCGAACGTAAGTGCCGACGTAGGCGAGCGAGAGCGAGACGGCGGGCAGAATCACCGACTCGGGAGTCCTCATGCCGTTCGTCGGAAGCCACCCGAGCGTGAGCGAGAAGAGCCACATCAGAAGGAGCGCGGCCCAGAAGTTGGGCAGCGCCGAGATCGTGAAGAGGACGCTGCGGATCGCCCTGTCGACGGGACCGCCCGCATGCCTTGCGCAGAGCCACCCGCACACCCCGCCCGTCACGAGCACGATCAGAAGGGTCGCGCCCGCGAGCGCCAGCGTGGGCGGGAAGGCTCGCAGGAAGTCGTCCGTCACCTTGTGCCCCGTCACGAAGCTCGTGCCGAGGTCACCCTGCAGCACGCCCGCGAGCCACTCGAAGTAGCGCGTCATGAGAGGGCGGTCGAGCCCGAGTTCATGACGCGTCTGGGCGATGAGCTCGGGCGTGGGCACCATCGCGTTCACGCGGATCGACACCTCGGCGGGATCAGAGGGCGAGAGTTCACCCAGCATGAACGCGATGAAGGTGATGCCCAGAAGCATCGGCACGAGGAGCGCGAGGCGCCGCACGAGCATGCCGCCCATTTATTTGCCCGCCTCCGTGAAGCTCATCTTCTCGAACGGGATCTCGTACTGCGTCACCGCAAAGGAGACGTCCTTGATCCTGTTCGAATAAACGGCCTTCGTGCGCGAATAGGAGACGGGGATGTAGACCGCCGCATCCGTGATGCGCGTGAGCACGTCGCGAACCATGGCGGCGCGCTTCTTCTCGTCGGCCTCGGTCATGAGGGCCGTGATGGTCGCGTCGATGTGCGCCTTGTCGGCAAGCCCGATCTGGGACTGATAGTCGCCGTGCGCGGGAATGCGCCAGGAGGAGAGATAGCTCTGCGGGTCGTACGGCGCGCCCCAGGAGAGCGAGTACTGCAGGTCGAATTCGCCCGTGCGCTGGCGGTCGAGGAAGGCCTGCTTCTCCTCGCCGATCACGCGAAGCTCGACGCCGATCTTGAGCAGGTCGCCCTGCATGGCCTCGGCGATCGTCTTTTCCTGGGCGTTGTTGGAGTTGAAGTAGAAGTCGAGCACGAGCCTTGCGCCGTCCTTCGTGCGGATGCCGTCGGCACCGGCCTTCCAGCCCGCCGCATCAAGAATCTCGGCGGCCTTCTTCGGATCATGGCCGCGCTCCTTGAGCGGAACGTCGCAGTAGGGCACGCTCTTCGCAAAGAGCGTCATGGCGGCCGCCTCCGTGCCATTGAGAATGCCGTCGACCACGGCCTGACGGTTGAAGGCGTAGGCCAGCGCCTCGCGCACGCGCACGTCCTTCGTGATCGGGCGCTTCGAGTTGACGAGAATGGCGCGGGAGGCGATCGGCTCGCTCACCGCCGTGTTGAGGCGCTTCTCGTCCGTGAGCTTCTTGAACGCGTCGCCCGTGAGCTGGTCGCCGTCGGCGCCGAAGACGAGGTCGATCTCGCCCTTTTCAAGCGCCATCAGCATGGTCTGCGTGTCGGGCACGACGTTCCAGCGAACGGTAGGTACGATCGGCTTATCACCCCAGTAGCCCTCGTTGCGGCTGAAGAGCGCGTACTGCTGGTCCTTATGTTCGGAGAGCACCCAGGGACCCGTGCCTGCGAGACAAGTCACGCCGTCCTTCGTCCCGCCGTCCTTCATGCAGGCGGGCGAGATGAAGCGGAAAGGGCGCGAGAGCCCGAGCTCGATGAGTGCGGGGAAGTACGGATGCCTGAGATGCAGGCGCCAGGTGTGCTCGTCGACCACTTCGCTCGACTCGATCTCGTTGATCATGTCGAGCCAGGCGTGGCGCGTGCGGTTGGCCATGACGGCATCGATGTTCTTCTTGACGGCGTCGGCCGTAAACGGCGTGCCGTCCGTGAACTTGACGCCGCGGCGCAGATGGAAGGTGTAGGTGCGGCCGTCCCCGGAGATCTCCCAGCGCTCGGCAAGCGCGGGCTTAACCCCTTCGGGCGTATTGAAGACGAGCGGCTCGAAGACCATGGCCTGAGCGGCCATCTCGCCCAGATAAAGATGCGGATTGATGTTGCGGATGTCCTTCATGCTCGCATATTCGAGCACGGTCTTCTTCCGGGCTTCCCCGGGCGCGTCGGATTCTCCGCAGCCCTCAAGCACGAGTGCGCAGGCGACGGCAAGAGCAAGCGTTCGCTTCATGTCATGTTGTCCTTCCGTAAGGAGTGAATGGAGGGGCCCGCGGCCCTCAGAGCCCGTCCCCGTCCCGACATCATACTATTTTGAGAATCTTCATACATCCGCCAACAGAACTAGCAGAGGCGTGCATAAGGATCGGTTTCGCGAAGCCGGCATGATCCCGTCATTGTCCTGAAACGAAAAAAGGAGCACGGTCCCTAAGGCGTGCTCCTTTTTCCCTGTATTCCTCTTGTGCCGGCTCTTGGCGGTCGGTCATCCTGTCCGAGGGGATGGACGCAGGAGGATTACTTCATAGCGGCGAAGTTTTCGCCAGCGATCATGCCGAAGGTCAGGGCGTCGATGACGGCCACCGTGCCGAGACGGGAGGCGCCGTGGACGCCGCCGGTCACTTCACCGCCGGCGTAGAGGCCCTTGATCGGCTTCTGCGTCGTGGCGGAGATGACCTCGGCCTTTTCGTTGATCATGACGCCGCCCATCGTGTGGTGGATCTTCGGGCAGCATTCGATGCCGTAGAACGGGCCCTGGGAGACGGTCAGACCGTTGTTGAAGGAGAGGATGCGGCCGAAGTCCTTGTCTTCGCCGGCCTTGACGAAGCCGTTGAACTTCTTGACTTCTTCGAGGAAGGCGTCCTTCTTGATGCCGAAGTGGTCGGCGAGGGCTTCGAGCGTGTCGAACTTCTTGACCGTGCCCATTTCAAGCGGGAGCTTGACAAAGGACGGGTTGATGGCCTTCACGATGGAGTCGTCGCAGACGGCGATCGGGTAGTTTTCGTCCGTGCCGATGACCTTGAAGAGGGCGTCGGACTTGATCTTGCGGCCGGCGTGTTCGTCCATGAAGCGGCGGCCGGTCTTGCGGTCGACGACGAGGCCGAGGTCCATGCAGGCGTGGTTCGTGAAGTTCACGGAAACGCCGAAGCCCTTTTCACGCGGGTTGCAGTACGGCAGGAACTGGAGCCAACAGAGCTGAACCGGAGCGGCGCCAATGCCGAGGGCCTTGATCAGCACGCCGGCCGTGGCGCCGGGCTGGTTCGTGGAGTCGGTCGTCGGGACGACGCGCGGGTCCTGGATCTGACGGAAGAAGATGTCGCGGGAGAAGCCGCCGGCGGCGAGAACGACCGCCTTCGTGGCGCGGATGAAGCGGGCGGGGCCCTTGGCGGGCTGGACCTTGACGCCGATCACGCGGCCCGCAAACTGCTCTTCGCGGATGATTTCGGTCACGCCGAGGCCCGTGCGGACCTGAACGCCGAGTTCCTTGGCAGCCTTCGTGAGGACGGTGCCGTAGCCCTGGCCCTTCGGAAGCGCAGGGATGTGCGAGCGCGGATAGAGCGCGCCGAAGATCTGGATGACGTTGTCCTTGAACTTCATGCCGAGGGATTCGAGCCAGGTGATGGCGCCGTAGGCGTTGTCGCAGAGGACCTTGACGCGTTCGGGATCGCCGCGGAAGTCGCCTGCGGCGAGCGTCTGCTTCATGTGGTTTTCGGGCGAGTCCTTGATGCCCTGACGCGGCTGGCGCACGGGGTCGGCGGCGTTGATGAAGCCCTGGGCAATGAGCGTGTTGCCGCCCGTGAAGGCGAGCTTCTCGAGGACGAGGATGTCCTTGGCGCCCGTCTGGGCGGCCTTGACGGCGGCGGCCATGCCGGCGCCGCCCGCGCCCACGACGACGATTTCGTGGGTTTCGTCCCATTTGACGTCGTTGCGGCACTGTGCGGATGCGGCGCCCGTGAAGGCGGCTGCGGCGGTGCCGATGCCTGCGGCGGCGAGCATGCGGCGGCGGGTGAGATTCGCGGTCATGATGTTTCTCCTTCTGGAGCGAAGCAGCGGGTGGTCTTGTTCGACGGGGCCCCTTCTGGGGACCCCGAAGCCCGCGGGCTGCGCTCGGTTTGTCATGACTGCATTGTCGGCCGACGGATTACGCGCGTAACTTGGAAAAGGTCAACGGGAGGCGATTTCGTCCCGTGCGTGAAGAAGAGAGCGGCGGGCGGCGGCGAAGAACGGCGGGGCCGGCCTCATCTGCCGATGAGGCGCATGATGTCGGGCAGCATGGCCTCGAGGACCTTGCCCGAATGAATTCCGAACTTCCGGTAGATTTTGGCGCGGTGGCCCTGCACGGTGCGCTCGGAGATGCCGAGCTCGGAGGCGATGCGCGCGTCGCTGCGGCCGAGCGAGATGAGTTCGAGCAGATGTCTTTCCCGGTCGCTCAGGGCCTTGGCGCCCGCCTTGAGGAGCTCGGCCGAGAGGCCTTCGCGGCGCAGGCGGTCCTTGTGCACGGCCGAGGAGATGGCGGCGAGGAGCTTCTCGTCGTCGACGGGCTTGAGCAGAAAGTCGACCGCGCCGCGCTTGAGGCTCTGGATCGCGGTGTCGAGGTCGCCGTGGCCCGTGAGGAAGATGACGGGCAGCTCAATCCCGCGCTCCTCCATCGCCTGCTGAAGTTCGAGGCCGCTCATGCCCGGCATGCGCACGTCGAGGACGAGGCAGCCGGGAGAGTCCATATTCTCGACAAGGAACTCCCGCGCGCTCGCGTAGCTCACGCATCGCCAGCCTTCGATCTCGAGCATCAGGGATAGTGCGGCGCGCACGTCGGGCTCGTCGTCGACGAGGCGGATGAGTGCCGAGTCGCGCTCGGCGGGATCGAATTCGGATTCGGTCATGGCAGATTTCCGTAGTTTTCATGCAGAGGCGCTTCGCTTCGGGCGGGCATCGTCAGCGTGACGGCGAGTCCGCCGCCGTCCCTTGCGGTGCGGGCCGAGAAGGCGAGCGTGGCGAGGTGGGCCTCGGCGATCGACTTGCAGATCATGAGTCCGAGTCCGAGGCCCGAGGACTTCGAGCTTGCGAGCGGACGTCCGATCTCGGCGAGAGCTTCGGGCGTGAGACGCGCGCCCGTGTTGGCGACGGTGAGGCGTACGGCGGTGCCTTCATCTGCCGCGTCGAGCGTGATGAAGAGGCCGTAGGGACGGCCTCCGGAGGCTTGCGCGGGCTCGGGCGCCGAGAGTACCGCCTCCTGGGCGTTCTTTACGAGATTGATGACGAGGACCCGAAGCTCCACGGCGTCGCCCGAGACGATGAGGCCGGGGCGGATGTCCGCGGCGACGGGCACCTTGAGGCGGTCGGACTTCGTCATGTCGGCGAGGCACTCGGAGAGGAGTGCGGGCAGGTCGACGGGGAGGTCGCGCCTGGCGCCCTCTCTGGCGTAGCTTCTCACGCGGTCGATGATCGCGCCCGCCGTGTCGAGCTCGGCCGACATGCCCGAGAGGCAGCGTTCGGCGAGCACCGGGTCGGGTGTGCCGCGGCGCATGAGCGTGCGCATGCCGCGCAGGTAGCAGCGAACGGCCGAGAGCGGCTGGCAGAGTTCGTGCGCGAACATCGAGCTCAGCTGCCCGACAATGCCCGCGCGCTGCAGGCTGTCGAGCCTCGCGCCCGTCTCGCGCACCTGTTCGCGGGCGGCCTTTTCGCGCTCGAGTGCGGCGCTGAGGTCGGCGGTGCGGCGCCTGACGAGCTTCTCGAGTCTTGCGAAGTGCAGGATCCAGGCGGCGAGAAACCCGAGGAGCAGGAGGACGCCGCCTCTGGCCTCGTCCCAGATGCGTTCGAGCGTCCAATGGTTGAGATAGGCGAAGGGACCGGTCTTGAGCGAGCGGAAGAGGTCGTTGACGCGGTCGAACTCAGTCGCGATCGAGACGGTGAAGCCGCCCGGCGTCATGTCGGGCTTGAGGTTGAGAAGGAGCATTGCGACATGCTTCGTGATGACGGGCGGCGTGTGCGGCACGCTCGCGATCGTCCATCCCGGATACATGTCGGTCGAGTAGCGGCAGCCGAGCGACTCGGCGCGAAGGCCGGGCTTGTCGTTGACGACGGTCCAGCGGCCCGCGAACTCGGGATGGCGCTCCGTGATGGCCTCGGGCATGCAGGCGCGAAGAAGGCCTGCGTCGGCTCGGCCCTCGACGACCGCTCGCAGGACCTCGACGGGACGGTTGTCGGTTTCGGTGACGGCGCTGAAGAATTTGTCGGGCCTGAAGCCTGCGGCGGCGATCTCGCCCATGTTGAGCATGTATGTCATGAAGTTCGCGCGGCTCGTCGTGACGGCCGTCATGCCTTCGAGTCTGGCGAGGTCCGTAATGTCGGCTCGCCCGCTCCTGACGACGATCACGCCCGCAACGCAGCGGTTCGGATCGGGAAAGGCCCTGGACGTGATGGTGCCGATGTCGCGCGCGCCCATCGGACGCATCTGCACGAAGAAGCCGGAGCTGCCGAGAAAGAACTCGACCTCGCCTTTTCTCACCGCTTCGGAGAGCGCTTCGGTCGTGTAAAAGCGCGGAACGATCCGGAGACCGGGTGAATTTTCCTGCAGATGGCGGACGATCGTCTCCTGAATGTTTTCGCGTCTGCTCAGGTAGGATGCCTCCGACTCGAAATCAAGCAGGCCGATGCGCACGACGGTGCGGGCCTCGCTGCGGAGCGGGGCGTCGGGCTCGATCGTGGCGGACGGCGCTGCAAGGGCCGCGCCGAGCGGAACGAGGAGTGCTGCAGAAAGGAGGCGAAAGGCTTTCATGAGGGAGCCGAAGCTGAAGCTCTTGCGCAGCCGACGGCGGTCTTGATCTCCGGTGATGATCGGAAGACTGATGATGAAGGATTTCGTGCTCATGGAAGTACCTTAGCACAGGGGCTGGAAAGACACACGCCTTTCATCGGGGACAACAAATAGATTGGAAGAGAGAGGTTTGCCGCATTCCTCCATCCGAATGAATTCGGAGGCTTCCTGCGGGTGGTTCTGTGAAGGCGAAATCCCGTTCAGGACGAGCCTCGGACGCAGCCCGGAACGATTGGTTGTGCTGCAGGAATTTTACGCGACGCAGAAGACGAGCATGTCGAATTCGCCGACGTGTTTCAGAGGACGGTGAGGCCGGGGCTCAGGCAGGATGATGCGCCTGTGGAGTCGAGGCGGTCGCATGGCAGCGGTCGTGCAGGGACGTCGCCGGGATCAATGTGCGATATAGTTAGGTCAGTTGAACAGACACATGAGAAACACGCAGATGGCCTCCACCACCGAGTATGAAGACGAGAGGGTCAACCTCTCGAAGGACGCCCCGAAACAGGCTCGTCCCCGCAAGAAGATCCTCGTGCCGCCCAAGCCGCATGAGAAGCGCTACTCGAGCTTCAACAAGCCGCAGATCACGCTCGATACGGAAACGACGGGTCTTGATCCCGACAAGGGCGACCGCATTCTCGAGATCGGCTGCGTGAGGCTCAACGGCCGCGAGATCTCGCTTGATCCCGACGACTATCTGCAGATCTACATCAATCCAGAGCGCGACATTCCCGAGGAGACGACGGCCATTCACGGCATCACGAACGAGAAGGTGAAGGACTGTCCCGTCTTTGCGGACATCGTGGACGAGTTCCTCGACTTCGTCTCCGACACGGAGCTGCTTATTCACAACGCGAAGTTCGACGTGGGCTTCATCAACATGGAGCTCGAGCGTCTCGGCAGGGGCAGGCTCGAGGACTACGTCGCGCAGATCACGGACACGCTTGAGATCGCCCGCGAGATGTATCCCGGCCGCCGCGTGAGTCTTGACGGCCTGTGCCTGATGCACAAGATCGACAACTCCGCCCGCGTGTTCCACGGCGCACTGCTCGACAGCCAGCTTCTTGCCGAAGTGTATCTGACGATGACCCGCGGCCAGGGCGAGATCGACCTCGACAACTGGGGCGACGCGGTCGAGATTC
>OLIV01001259.1_pt1 | contig 12782 bp, 14 predicted proteins | sample 1601411 | NCBI WGS metagenome assembly OLIV01 (sample SAMN03922450, study PRJEB24848) | human gut metagenome | isolation source: stool sample | host: Homo sapiens | place: Germany | collected 2009-11 | reverse complement strand
TACGCCACACCGACGAAATGCGTAGCATTTTGGAGGTTGGCTCTGAACAGTTACATCAATATTATAAACAAAATGCGTTGACCAAAAATCCTAAAACGAAAATTTAGTCAACGCATCCTCAGTATAACTTGACCTCAAATTCACAAAAATGAAAATCAGTCAACGCACCATTCTCTATTCATCAAATCTTTATTTCAGCTCCCCATCAAATACAACGGTTGCCGGTCCTGTCATATAAACTGTGTTCTTCTCCTGATCCCACTGAATCTCCAAATCTCCGCCAAGAAGCTTTACAGTTACTTCATCTTCTGTCAATCCATTCAGAATACAGGAAACAGCTACAGCACATGCTCCTGTTCCGCAGGCAAGTGTCTCCGCAGATCCTCTCTCCCAAACACGCATCTGTACAGTATGTCTATCCAGTACTTTTACAAACTCTGTGTTCACACGTCTTGGAAATCTCTCATGGTTTTCGAATTTTGGTCCGATTTCTTCAATCGGAAGATTATCAACATCATCTACATAAACAACTGCGTGCGGATTTCCCATAGATACGCAAGTCATATGATATTCTTTTCCATCCACAAGAATCGGTTCATCTACAGCTTTATCTCCCTCAGCCACAACCGGAATTTCTGCCGGTGTCAAGATTGGGCTTCCCATATCAACTCGAACCTTCGCAACTTTTCCATTTTCTACGAAAAGCTGAAGTGTTTTGATTCCTGCTAAAGTCTCAACTGTAATCTCTGTTTTGTCAGTCAGGCCGTAATCATACATATATTTTCCAACACAGCGAACTCCATTTCCACACATTTCTCCTCTGGAGCCATCCGCATTATACATGGCCATCTCACAGTCTGCCACTTCCGACGGACAGATCAGGATCAGTCCATCAGATCCTATTCCAAAATGTCTGTCACTCACCTGGATTGCCAACGCTGATGGATCTTCTACCTTCTCTTCAAAACAGTTTACATACACATAATCATTTCCAATTCCCTGCATTTTTGTAAATTTCATTCTCTTCTCCGTTCCACTGTCATCACTGACAGTCCTCTCATTTGTTATTGTTTACAGCACTTCTTATTCGTTACTGTTAACAGCTGCCTCTTATTCATTCATAATTGTCAGCACCATCTGTGCTGTTTCGAGCATATTGGTCCCACTTTCCATACTGCTCTTCTGTAAATATCGATGTGCTTCCTCTTCTGACATGTTATTTCGTTCTATCAGAAGCGCTTTCGCCTGATCGATTATCTTTCTCTGAGAATCGTCTCTCTTTCGTATCGTTTCTCTGCGCTTTCTTCTCTTCCTGCTCTGTGTCTGCTGAATCATTTCAACAGTATTTACCAAATCATAAACTTTGATTGGGAGTGGAAGTCCTACAACCCCATCCGGCAGTCCATCCATCCACTTATCCGCTGAAGCCACCAAAAGCATATCAAACGCATCCGGAAGAGATTCTCGCAAATCTATATATTGCATATCTTGAAATCGATAACCGCACACGACAATTCCATCACTCCAGTTATCAGCATACTGCAAAGCCTTAGCTCCTGTCAAACACACCGCAGATACTTCAATACCCGCACGAACCAAACTATTACGGATATTTACTGCATTTTCCCTCTTTGGAAAAACGACAATAATGTTGCTCATATCTGCTCACCTCTTCCGCTAACTACTCTTCTATCAATCCGTTCTCTCTAAATGCCCAATGCCAGGATACCTGAACTACAGCCTGTAAAGATAATGATTAATCTCCCAGTCTGTTACCTGCATACAATATTCTTTATATTCTTTCTTATTTGCTTTTATGATCTTCTCGGCAAGCTCTTTCCCTAATACGCTGATCAGCAGTTCATCTTTCTCAAGCTCTGCTGTAGCAGCCCCAAGCGTTCTCGGCAGTTCTTCCACTTGAAGTTCATCTCTTCTTTCCTGCGTCATCTTCTGAATATTTTCATCAATATTCTTCGGAGGCATAATCTGATTCTTAATTCCGTCCACCCCGGCTTTCAGAAGTACTGCAAGCGCCAGATATGGATTCGCCGTAGCATCCGGACTACGAAGTTCCAGTCTTGAATTGTCTTCTTTCTCCATAGACACACGGATCAAAGGTCCTCTTGTCTTAGCTGACCATCCCATATAAACAGGTGCTTCATACCCCGGCACAAAACGTTTATACGAATTGATCGTTGGATTTGTAATACAGGTGATTGCCTTCATATGTTTCATCAAGCCACCAATAAAATAATATCCTTCCTGGCTGAGTCCATTCTCATCCTCTGCGTTATAAAGTGCATTTGTTCCATCGTTTTTATATAAAGACAAATTAATGTGCATTCCTGACCCATAAGTCTCACTCTTCGGCTTTGGCATAAATGTCGCGTGCAGACCGTGTCGTTTTGCGATTGTCTTGACAACCATCTTAAATGTCATCAGATTATCTGCTGTAATCATCGCCTCATCGTAGTGAAAGTCGATTTCATGTTGCGCCGGCGCAATCTCATGATGTGAGGAAATAATCTCAAACCCCATATCTTCTAATGTTAAGATCATATCTCTTCTCGCATTTTCTCCAAGATCCAATGGCCCTACATCAAAATATCCTCCCTGCTCGTGAGTTACTGTTGTCGGTCTACCGTCATCATCTGTATGGAAAAGAAAGAACTCGCATTCCGGGCCGACATTCATCGTATATCCCATCTCTTTCGCCTCCGCAACAGCCTTTCTGAGTACATAACGCGGATCGCCTTCATACGGTGTTCCATCTTTTTTATACACATCACAGATCAGTCTTGCAACTTTTCCCTGCTGTGGTCTCCATGGAAAGATTTCAAATGTACTCAAATCCGGATACAAGTACATATCTGATTCCTCTTCATCTGTAACCCCTTCCAAAGAAGAAACATCAAACATACAACGATTGTCCAATGCCTTTTCAAGCTGTCCTACTGTCACCGCCATATTTTTCATCGTTCCAAAAATATCTGTAAACTGCAATCTGATGAAAGCGACATCTTCTTCCTCTACTATGTGAAAAATATCATCTCTTGTATAGTTATGCATTATTTTTCGACCTCCTTTATCATAAACTGATACGATAAAAGGGCGTTCTCCACCTAAGTTGGAAACGCCCTTGTTTCTGTGTTACATTATAATGATTGACTGTTTTCTTGTCAATTATTTCTGAATCAGTTCAAGCACTTCTTCTTTGACAGGCATAGCTTTGATCGCACCCTTCTTTGTTGTTACAAGTGCTGCTGCCGCATTCGCAAATGTCAGCATCTCTCCTAACTGTTCCTCTGTCAGATTCTCAAAATCATGATCAACCAGATAATTCAAAGAACTTCCACAGAAAGTATCTCCTGCACCGGTTGTCTCAATTGCTTTCACTGAAAATCCTGGTCTCTCTACGCGCATGCCTTTGTAATAAGCTCTGCTTCCGTCTTTTCCCATAGTCAGAAGAATCAGCGGAATATTGTATGTCTCCTGCAGATATGCGATTCCCTCATCATAGTCTTCCTTACCGGATACAAACTGAATTTCATTATCAGAGATCTTCAGGATATCACATTTTCCAAATCCATACTCCATCTGCTCTTTTGCAAGATCAAGAGAACTCCACAGCGGCGGTCTCAGATTTGGATCAAAGGATACAAGGCAACCATTTGCTTTTGCTGTTTCTACCGCTTTCTTTGTCGCTTCACGCACACCTTCATGTGTCATAGAAAGTGTTCCGAAATGAAAGACTTTTGTATCTTTTACTACTTCTGGATTCACTTCATCTGCTGTAAGCATCATATCTGCTCCCGGATTACGGTAAAATGAAAACTCTCTGTCTCCATCTGGGAATGTATGTACAAACGCAAGTGTTGTATTCACATTTTCGTCAACCATCAGATTGGAGGCATCGATTCCGGCTTCCGTAATCGTATCTCTTAATAACGTTCCAAACTGATCTTTTCCAACTTTTCCTATAAATGCTGTCTTCTTTCCCATCTTGTTCAGAAGCGCCAGCACATTACACGGTGCACCTCCCGGGCAAGCCTCAAACATATTGTTTCCCTGTTCGCTTTGTCCATTCATTGTAAAATCAATCAGAAGTTCTCCTAATGCGATTACATCATATTTCTTTGCCATGAAGTTCTCCTCCTATTTCTTGTTTTATTACTTTGTCTTATTGCTTGTCTTAATTAAAATATACTAACTCTTCAATTGGTTCTGCAGGCTCAATATTCTCTGCCTCAAGCACCGGTCCTTCTCCGCCGTATACGGACAGATTCGCATAACGCACTTTTGCACAAATTTTCACCCAGTCTCCCGCATTCAGCTTCGGCGCATAAGCGCTTCTGCAAACATATCCAAGGAAAGATGTATCATCTGCACAGCAAGTCATTGCCATACGCCCCGGATAGAATACCTTAGACGGAAATGCTTTTGGTTTCATAACCTTTGCAACAAATTCTACAACTTTTCCTTTATAGCGCTCCGGATGCTCCTGCATATCAATATACCAGATACCATAATCTTCTCTTGGAATCTCAATCACAGGTGCTTTGAGATCATATGGTACTTCGTCTTCAAAGATATTGTCTACCTCACCATTCTCATCCTCAAAGATTACTTCTGCCTGAGGGCTTACAACCTTAACACTTCTGCGGTATCCTGCCAACGGTTTCTTATCCTCGCAACGGTTGAACAGAACAAGCTCTGCGCCCTTTACCATCTCTACAAACAGTGGTTTTAAGTTTGTCAGATACATCTGAAAAGTACTTGCATCTACCGTTGTAATCTTCTGCTCGATAGCCCAGCCTGCCGGAAGCTTCATCTTCTCAAATTCACTCACCTGCCACATACCGTTATACTCGATAACCACACGTTCCGGCTTGTGCTTCTTATTCATCTCTTCCAGCCATTCTTCTGTCAGATCTTCTTTATCTTCTACAGTCTCAATAACGACACCATACTTCAGCATTTCCATTGGATCATACTCTTCTTCCCCCTCTTCGCAGAGAATCAGAAGCGTCTTTCCATCAATCTGAAAGTAATCCTGAGATAGTGTAAAATTCAGGAACTGAGTTTTACCACTGTCCAGAAAACCTGTCATCAGATAAACCATAACATCTGGCTCTTTCATCATATCTATCTCCATTCCGTCTCCCTTTCGCAGAAGACATCTGTTATTACATAATGCTACACAGCCCCATATGGGGTACTGTTTTGCTTATCCTTTTTATTTCACCTTAAATAATTCTGCAAGCTTGTCTTCGTTAAGCTCTGCTCCGATCACACAGATTCTTCCTGTGTATTCCGGTGCTCCTGTTCTTACTTCATGTTCCTCTGGAACCATATCAAAGTAAATCCACTCACCGTCTGCACCTGCAACCATTCCTTTTGCACGGAGTACATTTCCGTAAGAGCCATCCTCTTCAAGAGTCTTCAGAATTGCACTGACCTCATCCTTTGTATAAGTATGAATTGTCTCTTTACCCCAGCTTGTAAAGACTTCATCTGCATGATGATGGCCTTCATGATCATGATGGTGATGTCCACATCCACAACTGCACTCTCCATCATGATGATGGTGCTCATGCTCTTCATGATCGTGGTGGTGATGATGCTCGTGATCACACTCTTCATGATCGTGATGGTGATGATGCTCGTGATCGCACTCTTCGTGATCGTGATGGTGCTCGTGATCACACTCTTCATGATCGTGGTGGTGATGATGTTCATGATCATGTGCTTCCTTGGCTACTTCTGCGAGTAACTCATCTTCAAGAGATTTGCTTGATTCCATTGTTTCAAGAATCTTCTCGCCCGGAAGCTGCTCGATCGGTGTTGTGATGATTGGAGCTTTTTCATTCAGTTCTCTTAACAGTGCAACACTTTCCTGAATCTTCTCCGGTTTTGCTTTATCTGTACGGCTTAAAATAACTGCACCTGCATATTCAATTTGATTGCTGAAAAATTCGCCAAAGTTCTTACGGTAAATCTTGCACTTTGTTACATCTACAACTGTTGTAAAGCTATTGAGCTCTGCATCGATTTCACCCTGAACATCCTGTACAGCCTTGATTACATCAGAAAGCTTTCCAACTCCTGATGGCTCGATCAGAATACGATCCGGATGATAAGTATCTACGACCTCATGAAGAGATTTTCCAAAATCTCCAACCAGTGAACAACAGATACATCCTGAATTCATCTCACGAATCTCAATTCCTGCTTCCTTCAAAAATCCACCATCAATACCGATCTCTCCAAATTCATTCTCAATCAATACAACCTGCTCTCCCTTGTATGCGTCAGAAAGAAGCTTCTTAATTAAAGTTGTCTTTCCTGCTCCAAGAAATCCTGAAATAATGTCAATCTTTGTCATTGTTCTCTTCTCCTCTTTCTATTATTTCAAATCCAATTCAACCGGGCAATGATCTGATCCCATAATATCTGTAAGTATCTTCGCATCGTCCAGTCTGTCCTTTAAACTTTCCGAGACACAGAAGTAGTCTATACGCCAGCCTGCATTCTTCGCCCTGGCACTGAAACGATAAGACCACCAGGAATAGATTCCTGTCTGCTCCGGATAAAAGTACCGGAATGTATCAATAAATCCGGCATCCAGAAGTTCAGTAAACTTCTGTCTTTCCTCATCCGTAAAACCTGCATTCTTACGGTTGGTCTTCGGATTCTTAAGATCAATCTCTTTGTGCGCTACATTCATATCTCCAGTCACAATCACCGGCTTTGTCTCTTCTAACTTCTTCAGATAAGTGCGGAAGTCATCCTCCCACTTCATTCTGTAATCTAACCTTGCCAGCCCATTCTGAGAATTCGGTGTGTATACTGTGACGAAATAAAACTCTTCAAATTCACACGTAATCACACGTCCTTCCTGGTCATGCTCCTCAATACCGATTCCATAACTCACCGACAATGGTTCTTTCTTTGTAAACACAGCTGTTCCGGAATATCCCTTCTTCACAGCATAATTCCAATACTGATAATAGCCTTCTAATTCCAGATTTAGCTGTCCTTCCTGCATCTTCGTCTCTTGAATACAGAAGATATCCGCATCTGCCTCATGAAAGAAATCAAGAAATCCTTTCTGTACACAGGCACGAATACCATTTACATTCCATGATATTAATTTCAATACGCTGCATCCTCCCTTTCAAGAGTGTTGCTGTTCACCGTCCATTCGCCAACTCTTCTGTGAATAATCAGCAACTTTCCATAACCGAATCAATAATACACCTCATCAAGGAATAACCCTCTTGCAGGTGCTAAAAATCCAGCCTGACTTCTATCTTTTGATTTCAAAGGTTCCTTCACACTCTCTATGCTTCGTGCTCCGGTTCCAACTTCCAGCAAAGTTCCTGTCAAAATCCTTACCATATGGTAAAGAAATCCTGTTCCTTCATATTGAATACTGACTTTGCTTCCTTGTCCGCAAATCATTATAGCATAAATTGTTCTTTTTGTGGACTTTTCATCCTTTTTATCCGTATATCCGGCAAACTCATACGTGCCAATCAACAATTGTGCTGCCTTTCTCATCGCATCTAAATCCAATCTCTGCGGAAAATGATATGTATATCGTCTCGTGAATACATCTGGTTTCTCTGCCAGATCAAGCTGATAAATGTATCTTTTTCCGACCGCACTTTTTCTCGCATGAAATCCATTCCTCACAAGCTCTGCATCTAAAATCCGAATATCTCCGGGTAATCTTGAATTTATCTTTTCTGTAAAAAATCCATCCTCCACCTGACCAGAAAGAACTACTGTTGCAGTCTGTCCATTCGCATGAACACCTGCATCCGTTCGTCCTGAACCATCAATCTCCACTGGATATCCTGCCACTGACGAAATTGTTCGCTCCAGAGTTCCCTGCAAAGTGTTCTCTGTGTTTGCCTGTCTCTGCCATCCCTGATATGCAGTTCCGTCATAAGCAATTGTTAATTTATAAGTTCTCATTCTCGCCTCCCGTGTAACATACTAACATTCTCCGAAAGATTGAAATCGGTTATACTCACGAACAGAGTATAACCGATTTTTATTATTTTAGAAATTTCTTCAATTCATCCATGAATGTATTCGCATCTTTGAACTCTCTGTAGACAGATGCAAATCTGACATATGCAACCGGATCTAATGCCTTCAGATTCTCCATAACAATTTCACCAATCTCACTGCTTGGGATTTCTTTCTCTTCACGATTAAAAATTGACAGTTCAATCGCATCAATTGTCTTTTGAATCTCTTCAGCCGGAACCGGACGCTTGTAGCATGCATTCAGAACTCCATTCTCTATCTTCGCTCTTTCATACTGTTCACGGTTATTATCTTTCTTAATTACAATCAGTGGGATCGTCTCTACCTTTTCATAAGTTGTAAAACGCTTACCACATTCATCGCAAGAACGTCTTCTTCTGATAGAACTATTATCCTCTGCTGGTCTGGAATCAATCACTCTTGTATCTGGATTGCCACAATATGGACACTTCATATAATCCACTCCGCCTTTCCACGTATCTTATTGCTTTCATTATACACAATGTCTAATATTTTTGCAAAAACTTTTCTTCTTTAATTTCCACAAGAATAATATCCGGTCCAATCTTCTTTATACATGCAAATGGTATCACATATTCGCTATCCGTTCCAAAGAATCCACAGAACTTTCCCGGCCCAGGAACAATCAATGCTTCTATTGCACCGGAGCATTCATTTATCTGCAGATCTACTACACCTCCAAGGCACTTGCCATTGCAGATATTCACAACTTCCTTTTCCCTCAATTCGCAAAATCTCATAGGCATTATTCCATGATTGCCGATACTTTCTCTTAACTATTCTATGCATGAAATCAGAATCTGTTGTATAATAAAACTCACATGAACATACCAGATTGGAGCATATTATTTATGAAAGAACTTTCTGCTGCCGAAGAGACTTATACGAGGGAAGATCTTCCTACGCCGTTCTTCGTCTTCTGCTTTCTCACTTTCTCTCTTCCTCTATAGTCGTGAAATCTGCACGATATCTTTGATTGGAATTGCGGTCCTATCTTCCAACTCGACCGCTTTTTCATATTGTCTGATTCTTCTCACCTTCCCCTGAACAGTTCGATATTGACCACCTTCCTTCTTCTGGTCTGCACAGAAATACGTAATCTTCACATCCGGATTTGTTTCCCTATCGTCCTGTAATCGTTTCTTAAGATATTGTAAACTTTGATCTAACCGTTCCAGTTCCTCCTCATCCAGTTCTACTCTCTGTTCTGTAAGTCTTGCTTCTTCCTTCACGACCTCTTCGTATCCGGTCAATGCTGAGAACGGAGCGAACTGTGCCGCTCTGTCTATCAACGGCATTGATGGATGAACAGAAGATACGTGATGCGGACAATCTAAAATATCATCATATTTATGCTTTGTGTCCGCCGATCTGTCTGTTTCTCTCAATAGTTGTCGCTCCTTCCTGCAGATTCATTCCCTTCAGCACTGCATTCTTTCCAAATTTCTTCTTGAGTTCAAGGACTGCCTGCTGCATGCTTCTCTCACGCTCCCGTTCTTCTTTTTCCCGCTGATTTTGTTCTTCCTTCGCTTGATAATCTGTAAAAAGATCCATCTGTTCATACGAGTCCGTCTCTGCAATCTCACATTCCTGTATCACATGATTCGCCGCCAGTGATATCCTGCGTACAAGCAGTTTGGTATCCACAATCCTTTGATACAGTTCTACCGTTGCATCCACAATTTTTCGTGTAGAAGACGTATGCTCTTCCAAATTCATTGTTCCATGTGCATGCTTCGGAATCTTTCTCCCATAACGGTCTGTCTTTATCTCACCTCGGTAATTCTTCTGAAATTCTGATTGTTTCAGATTTTCAATATCGTATCCTACTGTCAGTACAATCTGGTTAGTCACAAGATCTTTATCAACTAGATCCAATACCAGTAATTCTGTCATCTCCCGAACAATGAGACCTGCCTTTTCATAAGAATACGGACACTGCAATACCTGACCGGAACCGACACTGTTCGATGAAGGCTTGTAATTCTTAATTGCCTCCATCGTACACGGCTCCCAGCCCCAGGCATGATCAATCAGAAGTTCTGCATTCACTCCAAATAAACGATACAATAGTTCTTCATTGTAAAACTCCTGTGCGCTCCCCATTGAACATCTCGCAATATCCCCCATTGTATACAGACCATTCTCCTCCAGTTTCTTCACATACCCTCTTCCTACGCGCCAGAAATCTGTCAATGGCCTGTGATTCCAAAGTTGTTCTCGATAACTTCGTTCATTCAGCTTCGCAATTCTCACTCCATCTTCATCAGGTTCGACATGTTTCGCCATAATATCCATTGCAATCTTTGCAAGATACAGATTCGTCCCAATCCCGGCAGTCGCTGTGATTCCAGTCTCATGAAGTACTTGCTGAATCATCTTCCTCGCCAGTTCTTCCGATGTGAGTCCATAAGTTTTCAGATAGGAAGTTACATCAAGAAACACTTCATCTATGGAATAAACATGTATGTCTTCCGGCGCAATATATTTCAGATAGATTGCATAAATCCTGCGGCTGTACTCCATATAAAGAGCCATCCTTGGTGGCGCTGTCACGTAATCCAATGCCAGCTCCGGGTGTTTCCTTAATTCACGCTGGTCAGACGAACTTCCCTGAAATCTTCCACCCGGACTTCGATACCGTCTCGCCTCATTCACTTCCGCTACTTTCTGTACAACTTCAAACAAGCGAGCTCTTCCCGGAATCCCATAAGACTTCAGCACCGGAGATACCGCCAGGCAGATAGTCTTCTCTGTACGGGTCACATCTGCCACGACAAGATTCACCTCCAACGGATCCAGATCCCGTTCCACACATTCCACAGAAGCGTAAAAAGATTTCAGATCAATTGCAATATAGGTGCGTTCTTTCATGGCATATTCCCTTCCTTTCGTTGATGTCTCTATTATATAGAACATATGTTCGTCTTTCAAGTAGGATTTTCAACATATTTTGCGATGCATATTTGTGCATTTTGTTGTGAACGGGTAACTCAGATTGATGAGAAATACTTGTTTCCAGGATACCGCAACGAGAAAAAGATAAACCATCTGTTTCCTGTAGTTTTTCAACAAAAGAAGCCTTACGATCAAACCTCCTTTCTGTCTGATCGTAAGACTTCATTTTCTCTTAAAAACTTGTCCGATAAATCGGCAATGCATTGATTACCGGTTCCTCGTATGGATGTACCTCTTTGATTGCCTGAATAGTTTCATCCACTTTCTCTGTAAATACAGTTACCTCAACTTTTACTTCAGGTTCACAACTGATTTCACCTACATTTCCAATATAAGGAGATGTCCCGCCTAACGGTCTCCAGTAACTGGTAAGCTGTGAACATGACATACATGAATCATAATTGCCTATATGACCGGCATCTACTGACTGTAATGCTTTCTGTAGCTGCGAAATATGTGTTTCCGGAATAAAGATTTCTAATTTGCAATACTTGAAATCCATGCGATGCACCTCCTCAATGCACAAATAAAATTTATATCAAAATCCCATCGCAATGATCTATTTCATGCTGAATGATCTGAGCCGTCCATCCACTGTATTTTTCTCTTTTCTTTTTGAAATTCATATCCTGATATTCAACTTCTATTTCCTGATAACGTCTGCAGCTTCGCACTCCATCCAATGACAGACAACCTTCTTCCGTCTCATAAGCGCCTGTACGTTTCACGATTTTCGGATTAAACATAGCAATATTAAACAACCCCATATTCACTGCAATGATTCTCTTTTTTGCTCCAATCATATTTGCTGCCATACCTACACATCCTGCTTCATTTGCTTTCAATGTATCTAACAGATCGATTGCTATCTGTTTATCTGATTCTGTCACCGGTTCTGATTTTTGATTTAAGAAAAATATGTCTCTCATAATAGGCTTAATCATACTATTTTACTTCCTTTCCATCCCCTGCAAACCATTCTGTTTCTATAGAAATTTTTTCTTCTGTCGCTAAGCTTACATAATATTCATCTATACATCTTGTCTCAATAAAATATTCCTTTGCTTTTTCATTTTCCCATTCTTTGCTAAATCCAATGCCTTTTACTTTCAGCTTCGCTTCTAGTTCTGTCCATAATTGAGTAAATATCCGGTCTTTTTCCTCCCCACAAAGTTCAGACATTGCATTTTGTATTTCATTCGAAAATATCTTCTTCGCTGTTGCTTCATGATATGGACGCACACGTTCAATATCAATGCCCACTTCCTGATCAGCAATCGCTAGAACTACATATTTACCGCTATGTGACAGGTTAAAATGTTTTCTTGCATCCACAAGCATCGGCTTCCCATTTTTACTTATTACAAGCTGAGCATCATTTTCTACACCTAAATACTCTTTTAAAAGATATCCCGCTATCAGCTCCTGTTTTTTATCCGTTTCTCTCTTATGCTTCTGATACTTTTCAACATATCTTTGTGCTATCTGTGAGAGAATCCACTCTTCCTTACATGATATTTTTTCTATATCAGCTATTATGATTCTTCCCTTGGTCATTTATTGTCCCATCTTTTCTATATACTTTTTTCAAGAATTCCACCAGCATTTTGCCGTGAGACACACAATTCTCATCTGATATATACATATAGCAAAATCTTTTCTTTGTCAAGAAACTTGATTTTTTTGCAAGAAAAAAACAGCGCTTTCGCACTGCTTCTCATTCCTGTCTATATATCATGTAC
>OLIV01001255.1_pt1 | contig 12803 bp, 7 predicted proteins | sample 1601411 | NCBI WGS metagenome assembly OLIV01 (sample SAMN03922450, study PRJEB24848) | human gut metagenome | isolation source: stool sample | host: Homo sapiens | place: Germany | collected 2009-11 | reverse complement strand
CGTATTTTATTGCCTCTTTCTCTGATTGTAGGTTTTATCCTGATTCTCCAGGGAACTCCGATGGGATTTGACGGTAAGATGAAGGTAACTACGATGGAAGGTCAGGAACAAATGGTTTCTCAAGGTCCTACGGCTGCGATTGTTCCTATCAAACAATTGGGTACAAATGGTGGTGGTTATTTTGGTGTAAACTCTTCTCATCCGTTGGAGAATCCGACATATCTTACTAATATGGTAGAATGTTGGTCTATCCTGATTATCCCGATGGCGATGGTACTTGCACTGGGATTTTATACCCGCAGAAAGAAGTTGGCTTATAGTATATTCGGAGTAATGCTTTTCGCTTTTCTGGTAGGCGTATGTATTAATGTCAGTCAGGAAATGGGCGGTAATCCACGCATTGATGAATTGGGAATTGCGCAGGATAATGGTGCGATGGAAGGTAAAGAGGTTCGTTTGGGAGCCGGAGCAACGGCGTTATGGAGTATTGTAACTACTGTAACCTCTAATGGATCTGTGAATGGTATGCATGATTCTACTATGCCGCTGTCCGGAATGATGGAGATGCTGAATATGCAGATTAACACCTGGTTTGGTGGTGTAGGTGTAGGATGGATGAATTACTATACATTTATTATCATTACAGTGTTTATCAGCGGTTTGATGGTAGGACGTACGCCGGAATTTCTCGGCAAGAAAGTGGAAGCCCGCGAAATGAAAATCGCTACGATTGTAGCTCTGCTTCATCCGTTTGTCATTTTGGTATTTACAGCACTCTCAAGTTATATTTATGTGCACCACCCTGATTTTGTGGAAAGTGAAGGGGGATGGTTGAACAACTTGGGATTCCACGGTTTGAGTGAGCAACTTTATGAGTACACTTCTTGTGCCGCCAATAACGGTTCCGGTTTTGAAGGCTTGGGCGATAACACTTATTTCTGGAACTATACGTGTGGTATCGTTCTGATCCTGAGTCGTTTTATTCCTATCATCGGGCAGGTTGCCATTGCCGGATTACTGGCACAGAAGAAATTCATTCCGGAAAGTGCCGGCACATTGAAGACCGATACATTGACTTTCGGAGTCATGACATTTGTGGTTATCTTCATTATTGCTGCGCTGTCATTCTTCCCGGTACATGCATTGAGCACAATTGCTGAACATTTAAGTTTGTAATACTGAATTAGAGAAGATATGAAAGATAATAAATCAGCTTCTTTGTTTCCAAAGGAGCAAGTTATAGAAAGTTTGAAACAGTCATTCGTGAAACTGAACCCACGGATGATGATAAAGAACCCGATTATGTTTACAGTAGAAGTGGCTACAGTAGTTATGCTGCTCGTAACGCTTTACTCCATTGTAAATTCTTCACAAGGTTCGTTTGCTTACAACATTGCCGTGTTTATCATTCTGTTTGTAACCTTGTTGTTTGCCAATTTTGCCGAAGCTATTGCCGAAGCACGTGGTAAAGCACAGGCCGACAGCTTGCGTAAGACTCGTGAAGAGACACCGGCAAAGAAAGTGGAAGGCAATAAAATTGTTACCGTCAGTTCTTCACAGTTGAAGAAAGGAGATGTGTTTGTTTGTGAGGCGGGAGACGTGATTCCTTCCGACGGTGAGATTATTGAAGGCTTGGCTTCTATTGATGAAAGTGCTATCACTGGCGAGTCTGCTCCGGTGATCCGTGAGGCAGGTGGCGACAAGAGTTCCGTAACGGGTGGTACGAAGGTATTGTCCGATCATATAAAGGTACTGGTGACTACTCAACCGGGAGAAAGTTTTCTTGATAAGATGATTGCATTGGTGGAAGGTGCTTCCCGTCAGAAAACCCCGAACGAGATTGCGTTGACTATTCTGCTGGCAGGTTTTACGCTTGTTTTCGTCATAGTGTGTGTTACCTTGAAACCGTTTGCCGACTATAGTCATACGGTCATCACCATTGCTTCGCTTATTTCTTTGTTTGTGTGTCTGATTCCGACAACTATCGGTGGACTTCTCTCTGCCATCGGTATTGCCGGTATGGACCGCGCGCTCCGTGCCAACGTGATTACTAAATCCGGTAAAGCAGTAGAGACTGCCGGTGATATTGATACGTTGTTGCTGGATAAAACGGGTACTATCACCATCGGTAACCGTAAAGCAACTCATTTCCATACGGCTCCGGGTGTCAATTTGCACGATTTTGTAGAGACTTGTCTGTTGTCTTCCTTGTCCGATGAAACGCCGGAAGGTAAGTCTATCGTAGAACTGGGACGCGAGTCGGGCATCCGTATGCGTAACCTGAATACAACGGGAGCACGAATGATTAAGTTTACGGCTGAAACCAAATGTTCGGGAGTAGACCTGGCAGATGGAACTCAAATTCGTAAAGGTGCTTTCGACGCTATCCGTAAGATGGTGGAAGGTGCAGGAAATGAATTCCCAAAAGAAGTGGAAGAGGTCATCTCTTCTATCTCCAGTAATGGTGGTACGCCGTTGGTAGTATGTGTAAACAAGAAAGTGACCGGTGTCATTGAGTTGCAGGATATTATCAAACCGGGTATTCAGGAACGTTTCGAACGTCTGCGTAAGATGGGAGTGAAGACGGTCATGGTGACAGGAGATAACCCATTAACTGCAAAATATATTGCCGAAAAAGCCGGTGTGGATGATTTTATCGCTGAAGCTAAACCGGAAGATAAGATGGAATATATCAAGAAGGAACAGCAGGCTGGTAAATTGGTTGCAATGATGGGAGACGGAACGAACGATGCTCCTGCTCTGGCACAAGCCAATGTAGGTGTAGCCATGAATAGTGGTACACAGGCTGCGAAGGAAGCCGGTAATATGGTCGATCTGGATAACGATCCGACAAAACTGATCGAGATTGTGGAAATCGGTAAACAATTGCTGATGACACGCGGTACGCTGACCACTTTCTCTATTGCCAATGACGTTGCAAAATATTTCGCAATTGTTCCTGCCTTGTTTATGGTCGCTATTCCCGAATTGGCAGCTCTGAATATCATGCATCTGCATAGTCCTGAAAGCGCCATTCTTTCAGCGGTCATTTTTAATGCGATTATTATTCCGATTCTGATTCCGCTGGCTTTGCGTGGCGTGCAATACAAACCGATAGGTGCAAGTGCTTTACTTCGCCGTAATCTGTTGATCTATGGTTTGGGTGGTGTGATTGTTCCTTTTGTGGGAATCAAGTTGATAGATTTATTGGTAGGTTTATTCTTTTAATTAAAAAACAATAGCAATGAAAACTTTATTGAAGTCATTAAAAATAACACTTGCTTTTTGTGTCTTTTTCTCCGTGTTCTATATACTTATCTTGTGGTTGTTTGCGCAGGTTGCAGGTCCTAATAAGGGAAATGCCGAGGTAGCTACGCTGGATGGAAAAGTAGTGGGGGCAGCCAATGTGGGTCAGATGTTTACAAAAGATATTTATTTCTGGGGACGCCCGTCTTCTGCCGGTGACGGATATGATGCTACGAGTTCTGCAGGTAGTAATAAAGGTCCTACGAATCAGGAATATCTGGATGAAGTGAAAGCGCGTATTGATACTTTCCTTGTACATCATCCTTATTTAGACCGTGCGGATGTACCTGCCGAAATGGTTACAGCCAGTGCTTCGGGGCTGGATCCTGATATTACTCCCCAATGTGCATACGTACAAGTGAAGAGAGTGGCACAAGCACGCGGATTAACAGAAGAACAAGTAAGAGCGATTGTTGATAAAAGCATCGAAAAACCGTTCCTGGGATTGCTGGGAACAGAAAAGGTGAATGTGCTGAAATTGAATATAGCTCTTGAAGAAAGTAATAAGTAGATGAAGATCAGGAGCAGCGTTCCTGTCCGAATCGTTTGGGTGATACCAGCGGTTCAAATAAACAGGGGGGGATGGGGCGCTGCTTTTTTACAGGAACATAAAATAGAATTAGATAAGAAGTATGAAAAGTTTTTTTAGTAAAAAGAGTATTTTAGGAACAATGGCTGTAGCGGCCGTATGTATGTTGGGAACTGGCAATGCACAAGCACAAGAGTTTACTATACAAGGTGATTTGGTAAGTTCGTATGTATGGCGTGGTATTTATCAGGGTGGTGCCGCTTCTTTTCAACCGACTTTGGGAGTTAGCGTAGGTAATTTCTCACTTACTGCATGGGGATCAACCAGTTTGAGTGAGAGTAATAAAGAAATTGACCTCACTGCAGCTTATAAGTTTGGTGAAGCAGGACCGACACTTTCAGTAGCCAGTCTTTGGTGGAACGGACAAGCTGATGTAGCCAATGGAGAACTAACAAATGATTATTTCCATTTTAAGAGTGGCGACACCGGACATCATTTTGAAGCAGGATTAGCTTATACGCTTCCTGTTGAAAAATTCCCGTTGTCTATTGCATGGTATACCATGTTTGCCGGTGCTGACAGAAAGATGACTGACAAGGGGGAAGAAAAACAGGCATATTCTTCTTACGTAGAACTGAATTATCCGTTCAGCGTAAAAGGGGTAGACTTGAATGCTACCTGTGGAGTGGTTCCTTATGAAACTCCGCAGTATAATGTGAATGGTTTTGCAGTGACGAACCTTGTTTTGAAAGCAACGAAAGCTATCAATTTTAATGATAAGTTTTCATTGCCTATATTTGTGCAAGCTATATGGAATCCGCGTTTGGAGGATGCCCATCTAGTATTTGGCGTAACTTTAAGGCCATAAAATAAACTCATGAATTTTTGTGAAACCCGTGGTGATCGTGATGATTACTACGGGTTGAAATAGTTTATAAACAGCAATTAATGAAATGGATATGGATAGAGAACAGAGTGTACAACATTTTTTGGATCTGATCAAGAAGTCTCATCGAGGCAAGTTTAAAATCTATATCGGCATGATAGCCGGTGTAGGGAAGTCTTACCGTATGCTTCAGGAGGCTCATGAACTACTGGAGAATGGGGTGGATGTACAAGTCGGCTATATTGAAACTCACGGGCGTGCCGGAACGGAGGCTCTGATGCAGGGGCTGCCTGTGATCCCCCGACGTAAAATTTTCTATAAAGGAAAAGAGTTGGAGGAAATGGATGTGGACGCCATTATCCGCCTTCATCCCGAGATTGTGATTGTGGACGAACTGGCACACACCAATGTGGAAGGCAGTTTGAACGAGAAACGTTGGCAGGATGTGATAACTTTGCTGGATGAGGGAATCAATGTGATTTCGGCAATCAATATTCAGCACATCGAAAGCGTGAATGAAGAAGTGCAGGAGATTACGGGGATTGAAGTGAAAGAACGAGTGCCCGACAGTGTGCTTCAGGAAGCGGATGAGGTGGTGAATATTGACTTGACGGCAGAAGAACTGATTGCCCGTTTGAAAGCGGGAAAGATCTATCGTCCGGAAAAGATTCAGACAGCATTGGATAATTTCTTTAGAACCGAGAATATTCTTCAATTGCGTGAGTTGGCTCTGAAGGAAGTGGCGTTGCGGGTAGAAAAAAAGGTGGAGAATGAAGTGATGATGGGAGTAGCCGTCGGACTTCGGCATGAGAAGTTTATGGCTTGTATCAGTAGTCACGAGAAAACACCCCGGCGAATTATCAGAAAGGCGGCAAAGTTGGCAACCCGGTATAATACTACTTTTATAGCTTTGTATGTTCAGACTCCGAGAGAGAGTATGGATCGAATTGATTTGGCCAGTCAACGGTATTTGTTGAATCATTTTAAACTGGTGGCGGAACTTGGGGGAGAAGTTGTCCAGGTGCAGTCGAAAGACATTTTGGGGAGCATCGTCAAGGTTTGTAAAGAGAAACAGATATCGACAGTGTGTATGGGAACTCCTAATTTGAGGTTGCCGTACGCAATTTGTTCTATACTGGGATATAGAAAGTTTTTAAATAATTTGTCGCAAGCTAATGTAGATTTGATTATACTTGCATAATATTAATCGTATGAACGTTATGAATATTAAAACGAAACTGATTCTTGGCATTGGGATGTTGGCAGGAATGATTATTTTGTTGGTAACACTTTCAGTAGTGAATCTTCAAACTCTGACTGCGACAGAGCCTGATAGTCCTGCTGCTATGCCTGCCTTGGAACGTGCATTGCTATGGATCTCCATAACAGGGGGAATCTGTATCTTGACCGGACTGATATTGCTTTATTGGTTACCTCGTTCTATCAGCAAGCCGATTAAGGAACTGAAAGAAGGAATTCTTGAAATAGCCAATCATAACTATGAGAAGCGTCTCGACATGAGTGACAATGAAGAGTTCCGTGAAGTGGCTGACAGTTTCAACCGGATGGCGGAGCGTTTGACTGAATATCGTGCCAGTACTTTGTCGGATATTCTTTCTGCTAAAAAGTTTATAGAAGCTATTGTTAACAGTATTAACGACCCGATTATCGGTCTGAATACAGAACGTGAGGTTTTGTTTATCAATGATGAAGCCTTAAGTATTCTGAATATGAAACGGGAGAATGTGATTCGTAAATCGGCAGAGGAACTTTCTTTGAAGAATGACCTGCTCCGCCGACTAATTCGTGAGTTGGTGACGCCAAGCGATCAGAAAGAGGCTTTAAAAATTTATGCGGATAATAAGGAAAGTTATTTTAAGGTCTCTTATGTCCCGATCATTAATACGGAGGCTGAAAAAGGGGAACCTCGCAAACTGGGTGATGTCATTTTACTTAAGAATATCACGGAATTCAAAGAACTGGATTCTGCCAAGACTACATTTATTTCAACGATCTCTCATGAATTGAAAACTCCGATTGCTGCTATTATGATGAGTCTACAACTGCTTGAGGATAAGCGTGTCGGTGCGCTGAATGATGAGCAGGAACAGCTTTCAAAGAGTATCAAGGAGAATAGCGAACGTTTGTTAAGTATCACCGGAGAATTGCTTAACATGACGCAGGTGGAAGCTGGTAAATTACAGTTGATGCCGAAGATCACCAAACCGATTGAACTGATCGAGTATGCGATCAAAGCTAATCAGGTGCAAGCGGATAAGTTTAATATTCAGATAGAAGTGGAGTATCCGGAGGAGAAAATCGGTAAACTGTTTGTCGACAGCGAGAAGATTGCTTGGGTATTGACGAATCTGTTAAGTAACGCTATTCGTTATTCAAAAGAAAACGGGCATGTGGTTATTGGTGCCAAACAGGATGAAAACTGGATTGAATTGTATGTCCAAGACTTTGGCAAAGGTATTGACCCGCGTTACCACAAAAGTATCTTTGACCGCTATTTCCGTGTACCCGGAACGAAAGTGCAAGGCAGTGGTTTGGGATTATCTATTTCCAAGGATTTTGTGGAAGCTCATGGCGGTACGCTGACGGTAGAGAGCGAATTGGGTAAGGGGAGTCGGTTTGTGATGCGGTTGAAGGCATAGTTTTGAAGGAGTCTATGAAAGAATTAGACTTCCGACAGGCATGAAATCTGCTTGCCGGAAGTTTCTCTGTTTTCTCTTTTTATCGTTTTCTTCTCCTCCAGCATATCCAAATACCACACAGACCAATAATAAATGGGATGCCATAGCAATAGATAATTTTGATAGTGGATAGATCCATAGGAGTCAGGCTGATATCTTTGTCGAGATAAGGGGCTCTGGAAGAAGATACCGGAAATTTATTATAGCATAGCCAACGGAATGAACCGGGAATCATATTGAAGTTGAATGAATAGATACCCGGTCTTGAGCTTTTTTGTAGTTCGGCATTGCTGAAACAGTCTGCATCCCCCAACACAATGATCCGTTGTTTTTTATCTTTGGCTTTAATCTTGCGGGTTAACGCTATTGCCGTGGGATAGGCTCCTAACTTTTCACCTTGAAGAGAGTCTAATGAAAGGGAGTCATTCAAAAAATCTTTTGTTTGATACTCAATCCATGTCTGTTGGGCGTTGCTTTGCAATAAAACTATTGGATGGAATTTTGTTGTATCGACAACTTCCAGAGCAACAGCCGATGGCATGGTGACTGCACTATGCTTCTGCCTGTCAACCATACGTTTGTAGAAGCCTCCTATACTGTCGGCGGCTATCTGGGTAGCTTTCGCGAGAACGAGGTCTCCGGGATTAACATCAGAAGGTTGTGCAATGATTCCCGGCAACAGTTTTAAACCGACTTTCCGGAGTAAAGGATTCATTACTTCCTGACGTCCGACGTCGCCCATAATCATCATATTACCTCCGCGTTCAAGAAAACGGTCTATGATTTCTTGTTCTTTGGAACTCATGGAAGAACGCATTTCAGCAATAAGTAATATATTGATATTATTTGGTATATCATTCATATCCTTCAGATTCAGTTCCACCAAATCAAAGCCTTGATTAATCATGGAATAACGAAAGCGTCCATGTGTGGCAAAAAGTGAGTAATCCTGATCTCCCTTTTTAGTGGTGGAACGTTCCTGATGTCCTGTGATGGCGCCTACCTTCACAGGAGTAACAAGCATTTTCTTCAATGCTGCGGAGATTTCTGTTTCAGAAGGGTGATATTCCATATCGTCGAACAAACGAAGGCGGGCTTGTTCACCGGAGCCACGTTCAACAACCCGCACAAATCGATAATTTTCTTTAGCCAAGTCTATTTTTTCTTTCAGTTCTTCGGCGCTTTTAAGCTTTTTAGGATTGAAGTTCTTCTTCTTGGCAACTTCATAAGCTATCTCACGAATGTTTTTATTCGGATATTGGCGATAAAGGGTGCTGTCTTTCGGTGTAGAGTAATAGTAAACATACTCCATTTTTATCTCTGGTTTGAAACGTGTGTACATTTTGAAGCGTGCCATATCCTCTTTTTGCTCTCTTGGAGAAGCGACATCAAATTCTTTATCGAAAATATTGACGTAAGTTGTGATCGTCATAGGTCCGGACAATTGCTCCATTACTTTCTGGCTTTCTTCTGAAAGTGTACGTTGTTTGCTGCGGGTAGCATCATAAAAGCCCATCATTGCCGGACGGGAACTGACAAAGCCGATAACTATAATGGTACATACAGCTAAGGCATAGCGCATTGTTTTTGAAAAGAGTGAGCGACGTGTTTTTTCATTATTCAGTTTAATGACCGATAGCCAGAGGAATAATAAAATTACGGCAAGGAAATAGATAACGTCATCGCTACATATCAATCCTCCAACCATCTCACTGGCACGTCCTTTAATGGATAGCCAATAAGTAATTTCTCTAAAGAATATGGACTCCTGTCCAATTCCTCCCACATAATTGAGAAATGCTAATGCGGAAAGGGTGGCAACAGCTGCCACAACCTGGTAAGATGTGAGTGTGGTCATAAAGAGACCGATAGAACAATAGGTCAGTATCAACAGAAACATGGATAACAATCCCGCCAAGATAAGTGTAATATCGACATGCGGCACGGAGATAAACATTACGATTGTCGGTAGGGCAAGGATGATGACAAAGATTAGGGCAAATACCACCATTGAAACAAACTTGCCGGTAATGATTTGAACACTGCTTACCGGTGATGAATAAAGTAGTTTGATAGAGCCTGATGAATATTCACGACTCATCAAATTCATGGTTAATAAAGGAATATACAGATAAATGGTTTCTTGTATTACTTCATATATTCCTTTGAGACCAAGGACAAAACCGGCTGTGACGCTAAAAGTGATCGTGTTGCCCAATGCTTTTATTTTTACTATTTCCGTCAGGATATTCATAAAGTCGAATCCTACCTGGCATGTAAATGCGACCAGCAGCAACCATGCGATCGGTGAGTAAAAGAGTACCGCTAGTTCGGTACGGGCTATTCTAAGTATAAGTCTTAAGTTCATCTTTTTCTCTTATTAATTTCTTCTGCGGAAAAACCAGATGCCAACTCCTATAAGTAAGAGGATAGCTGGTATAATGATTATGAAAATAGTTTTCATTGTACCAATATCTTTCACTCCGATCGAAAGTTTGTTGTCGGTACAATGGGGACGGCGTATGTCGATTGGAAATTCTCCTCCGGAAAGCCAGCGGAAGCTTTCGATAATCAGATTAAAGTTTCCTGATCTATATCCTTCGCGTGAAAGAGTCAGTTCGGTGTTGCTTATGCAATCCGCATCACCAGAGATGATAATACGCTGCTCTTTATCTTTCAGTTGGCGTGAAAGGGCATAGGCTGTGATATAGGTTTGTTCTTTCTCTCCTGCCGAAGCATTACATTCTACTGGTGATTCCTGTAAATCTGTTTGTTCTTTTTCAATCCATACACCTTTGGCATTTGTTTCAAGAATCGGAGTATATTGGAAGCCGTAATCGTTGTCGGAGCATGTAAGGGCTACACATCCGGGCATAGAGACACGTAAATCATATTTGGGAAAATCATCTTTGAATCCGAATGTAAGTTTTCCCGATTCATGGGTTGCCTTGGCTAGAATCAGATTAGGAGAGAAATCAGCGGAAGATTGTGCCAGTTGGTATTCTTCCATCTTGATACCGAGTTTGCTTAAAAAAGGATTCATAACTTCTTGCCTGCCTGTATCGGTGAGAATAAATAAATTACCTCCACGAGCCAGGTAAGCCTCCAGTTGATTTTCTCCTTTTTCTGTAAGCGGGGTTCTCATTTCTGCAAGAACCACAATATTGATTAGGGAAGGAATGGTGTCTCCGTGAGAAATGTCGATCTCGCAGACATCAAAGCCTTGATTAATTAAGGCGGCTCTGGAATATTTTTCAATGGAGAAATTGCTGTAATCGCGGTCACCGGATTTGGACACCTCACGTTCACCGTCTCCTTTGATAAAGGCAACAGTGGGAGGAGTTGAAATCATCTTTTTGATGGCTGCTGTAATTTCCGCTTCGGATGGCGTTGCATCCATATCTTCAAAATCACGGATGAAGGTACGTTTTCCATCTTGCGTTTCCATAATGCGAACAAATGTATTTTGTTCTTCACGCAGGTCGATGATTTGGCGGATTTCTGCCGGGGATTTGAATAAATGAGGATTCAAGTTATAAATCATGGTCATATAATCACGCATCTCATCTACTGTTTTGCCTTGAAACTTAGGATTATTTGCAACGCCGTTGGGGGCGAAATCATAATAATAGACATATTTCACTTGCAGGTCCGGTTTAGCGAGACAATAAGGTTCGAAGATTGTTTCATTCGCTTTCTTCATGATAGGGAGGTAGCGATATGATTTGTTATCAAGTAGGTTAACATAATTGGTAATAGTTACCGGTCCTGTCAATTTTGCTAATACGTGTTGGCTATTTTCGGTAAGTGAGTTTAGTTTAGTGCGTGTTGTATCCCATACCTTAATCATTCCCGGACGTGAAGTGAAATAGCCAATTGCCATTGCTGCGACAAAAAATCCCAGATAGCTGATTGCTTGCCGGAAACGACTGATAGTGCACCGGTCGGATGTAAGTTTGAAAGTGGTAAATGTCAGGAAAAGGGTTACTACGACCACGAAATAAATCACATCTTCACTCCGGATTACTCCATTCAGCATATCGATTGTTCTTCCGTTTATTGACAGCCAATAAGTCAGTTCGCGTATAAGATCGTATTCCTGGCCGATACTTCCTACGAAATTCAGTATAGCTAATATAATAAGAGTCCCAACTGCTGCTACTACTTGATAAGTCGTGAGTGAGGACATAAAGAGCCCGATAGCGCAATAGGCGCATATTAATAAATAGAGTCCTAGAAGGGCGACTAGTACAGGAGCCCAATCAAAAGAAGGGATTACCAAACTGCCATAAATAGCACTGGCTATCGGGACAAGCATCAGACAGCAACCAAATCCGATGGCTGCAAGATATTTACCTAATACGATCTGACCACTGGTGACTGGGGATGAATATGCCAGTTTGATTGAACCCGATGCCGTTTCGCGACTGATGAGTCCCATTGTCAACAATGGAATATAGATGTATATGTTTGATACGACGGAGGACAAAAAGCCGTAACTACCTAAGAAGCAGATACCGCTCAAAGATACTTCCTTGCCGCCTGACAGATCATAGTCGGTCACTATATTCTCCATCAATGACGTAAAACTTGCTGTTGTCAGGAATGAGAAAACAATCAATATGAACCATGCAATCGGCGAATAGAATAAAATAGCCAGATCGGTTCGGGCAATACGTATTATAATCTTTAAATCCGTCATGTTAGATATTATTTTTAAGTTTTCCCGATAGTTGTGCAAAGATTATGTCAAGAGAGCAGCGTTCCATCGTGATTTCTTTCAGCCGCCATCCGTTTTGTATGCTTAAGGCTACTACTCGTTCAGTTATGTTGTCATCGTCATCAAAGCGTATCCGGAATGTACCGGGATAGAGTTCTTCTATATTCAACACATGTTCTATCTTTGCTAGTTCTTCTATAGAAGGGTGAAGGGCAAATGTAACGGTGAAACTACTTGGAACCACATAGTTATCAAAGTCTTTCATGCTACCTGAAAATACGACTTTACCATGTTCAATCATACGAATATCATTGCAGGTAGCTTGCACTTCCGACAGGATATGAGTGGAGAGTAGGACAGAATGATCTTCGGCAATTTCTTTAATCAGATTGCGTATTTCGACAATTTGGTTAGGATCAAGCCCGTTTGTAGGTTCATCAAGTACTACGAATGGAGGATTATGTACAATAGCCTGTGCAATTCCTACTCTTTGTTGATATCCGCCTGAAAGATTCTTTATCAGGCGTTTGCTAAAATGGGCAATAGCGCAACGTTCTTTAGCTATTTCTACAGCTTCACGAATTTTTGATTTCTCCATTCTCCGCAGTGTGGCACAGTGTATGAGCTGTCTCTTATACACATCTGACGCTGCCGACGACTCCT
>OLIV01001254.1_pt1 | contig 12809 bp, 18 predicted proteins | sample 1601411 | NCBI WGS metagenome assembly OLIV01 (sample SAMN03922450, study PRJEB24848) | human gut metagenome | isolation source: stool sample | host: Homo sapiens | place: Germany | collected 2009-11 | reverse complement strand
AACTGGTCGAATTCGACCAGTTTTTTATAGGATAACGTTAATCTGTATTTAAAATAGATTAACCGCGTCAAAATTGACACTATGAATTCGATGAGTTTTAATTTATAAATTTTTCCACCAATTTTTTATTTTAGCTATACTATTACTAAAATATTTTGACATATATTTTGCTTCATCTTCATTGGTAGGAACAATGCAATAATGTTCTGCCATCCACATTTTAAGAGCATTATTTTTAATATTTTGAAATAAAATAATCATAACAAGTAATAATACAATAATTAACATAATATATACCTCTATTTAAAATTAAATTCATTTTTTATTGAAGTAATAGTTCCTTTTGTATCTGTCATACATATAGGTAACCATAATGCTTCAACACCACAAATTTTATTGACATCAAACCTTCCATATAACCCCACAGCTTCACCATTTAACAGAAAAACACTGTATGTTATATAACCATTTAATTTAATATTTTCTGCAGTCATTATTGAACTCTTAGTTTGTTCAATATATTCCTCATAAATATATTGAACATTTTCGTTATTTTCGTTAAATACAGTAGATTGTTCAATAATATTTTTATTGCGGTCATAAATAGTTATTCCACTGCCTTCACGACCATATATAGGTTTTTTTATAATCTTATCTGCCGAACTAACATTGAGTATGCCTTCAAAACTTAGACCACTAAATGGAACATATTTTTTTATATAATTAGATTCTCGTTTTGAGTAAAAACAATATTTATCATTTAAATAATGCAACATTGCAGGAATTCGTTTATCCTGCATAATTAAGGCTTCTGGTGGATTAACTAAATAAATTTTCCCTTCATTATGAAGTTCAATCATTTTCATTCCTATAGGATATCCATCGTTAGATTTATCTTTTATTAATAATTCAGTTGGATATAATCTATATAGAATATTTATTTTTTGGTCAGTATTTTTTACATACACACCGTCATCAAATACTTCTAACTCAGATAACGGAATTAATATTGCATATACATTTTGTGGCTTATGTTCCATAAAATTATCATACAGATATTTTGTGTTATACCAGTCTTCTTTATAATTTGGGTCAGATGCAAATGCTATTACATCATCATTGGAACAAAGATTAATAAAAATTTCTGCTAATTGTTTATTAATTTCTTTTTCTTTTAATGATATTTCTTTCGACTTAAATCTAAAATTCCCATAAAAAGTTTCTGGTATAGCACATGGTGTATCTGAATTAATTTCTATTAATCGAAAATCACCATTCATATCTTTTACAAAATCCATTCTAGATAAATTGCTAATACAATCAAATTTAGAGCCAATAAAAGACAAGTTTCCAAACAAATCATTTACATGACGTACTGATTTAACAGTTTTATGCATAGCCCAAAATAAAACATTTGATATATCAAATAAATTTTCTTTTTCTTCTTTTGTAATATTTAATGGGGTTAAACTAGGATAACTATATCTCCAATCATCTTCTTTAATATAAGGTATTTTGTTTCTATCAATATTATCTATCCAACAACTAACTTGCACTACTTCTTCCTCCTGCACTTCCTATACCTGTTTTTCCTGTAGATATACTTGATTTAGTACCTATATTAGATACATTTTTATTTGGTGTTGTAATATTTTTAGCACTTTTGTTACTAATAGAAGATGAAGCCTTATCTTCTATTGGCTTACTATCTTTATTTGTACTACCATTTAAATTACTATCTCTACTGTAACTTCTACTATTATAGCTACCATTGCCTTCATTGTAGTTTCTATTATTATAGGTCCCACTATTCAACCAAGTTCCAACAATAGTACCTGCTAAGAAATCACTAAAACTACCACTATCATGATTTACAATAGTAATATCTTCTTTATCACTATCACGATATTGCTCTTGTGGCGGGTCTGCTCCACACCCTGTTAATAAAGATGAACTAATAACTAATGCACTAGAAAAAGCAATTACTTTTTTTAAAGTTTTGTTTTTAGACAACGTCAACTCACCTCATATCTTTTTATTTTAAGTATAAATTTAGGAAATAACCTCTGCATATTAAAAATCTATCTTTTATTATAAAAATAGCCATTTTTGTAAAATCAATAAAACGGTAATTACAAAAATGGCTTATTTTGACATATTTAATTTTTCTAATCTCTCTAAAGCTATATCATGATATACTTTAGTTTTTTCGAACCCCACAAAATTTCTATTATGCATTTTAGCTGCTACAGCAGTTGTACCACTTCCCATAAATGGGTCCAAAATTATAGCACCTTCAGGAACAATTTTTATTAAATCCTCCATTAATGGAGTTGGTTTTCCAGTGAGATGAAATTTATCGGTTTGTTTTACTGTATATTGATAACAACCATCAAAAGGACCTGCATGTAGATTTCTTTTACATTTTCCCTTAGTTGCCCAAACTACATATTCGCACTGATGACGAAAATATCCTTTATGTGGTGCTCTTGCACATCTTCCTTTATCCCATGCTATAATACCTCTCCAAATTAATTCACCAATTTGAACAGCATCTGTAGTAGATGGAAGCTGTCTCCAGTCTGTAAACATTAAAAAATAACCTCCATCTTTTAAAACTCTATGACATTCACTAATCCATAGATTACACCAATGAAGCCAAGAACGTGTATCTTTACTATCTCCTACAAAATCTGGTCTATGCACTATAGTATTTGAACCCTGTTCATATTTTTTACTTGGTGGTAAAGCTTTTTCGGAAGCTGTTCTACCACCACTACAATAAGGCGGATCTGTAATAACTGCATCTATAGAATTAGATGGTAATTGTCTAAGATACTCTAAGCTATCTCCTAATAAAATTTTGTTTAAAAAATCATTTAAATTATTTGTCATTTTCTTATCTCCTTGTTCTATAAATTATTATGAATTATTTTAAAGTAAGTTAATTTATTTTTCTTTATTATAGGATCTGATGGCTGTTTTCTCTTTAGTATATTGAGCTAAATTATTTTTCAATTTAGCTGGAACTGGAATACCACAATTTGTAGCATTCTCTAATATACTTAGACCCTCGTTAGCGATGTAAAACATTATAGCGATATCTCGTGTTATCGTTCCCTGATTGAAAACAATATCTGCCATATGTGCTACCATAATTATAATTACGATAACAGCCTTTTTAGCTAATCCTCGCCAACCTTTTCTGCTATCTAATTTTTTGCTTGGATTTATCCATGCGGATAAAAGACCTGTTATATAATCTAATACCATTAGTAGCAAAATAGCTTCCCACAAGTTTGACCAACTGCCAAACAAATGATTACATATAGTTCCCACTGTAGCGAAACACGCTCCTAATTCTATCTCAGTTTTAACAGGAATTAATGTTTTAAAAAAATTTAATATATCAATTGTAAAATTATTCACTTTTTCACCTACTTTAAAACATATTTTGATAAACTCCTATTAAGGAGTGATTTATTTGAATAATAAAAGATTAAAATTACCTAATGGTTTTGGTAGTATTACCAAAAAAAGTGGTCGACGTAGACGTCCCTATGAAATAAGAAAATTCATTGATGGACGTCAAAAAGTTATAGGTTATGAAACAACCTATGAAAGTGCGTTAGCTTTTTTATGTGAATATAATAAAAATCCCTTACTTTTTTCTCCATCTGAAATTACTTTTGATGAACTATTCTGCTTGGTAAAAGCTTATTTATATCCACGTATTAAAGAACGTACACAATCTAGCTATAATTGTGCATATAAACATCTAAATCGTTTATATGATAAACAGTTTGCTAAAATTCGTATTGGTGATTTACAATCTGCAATACGTGATATACATGATAATGGTGCTGGATATAGTACACAAAAGAAAGCTAGACAAGTTCTACATCACATGTATACCTACGCAGTGAAGTATGAGATAATTCCACCAGAAAAAGATATTAGTCGGTATATTGATATAGACAAAAATAAAAAAGTCTATAAAAAAACCATATTCAATACCCGACAGATTTATAAACTTTTCCGAGCCACCGATGAACACCGATATGCCAAAATGATACTAATGCACATGATGTTAGGTACTCGTCCTAGTGAATTTTTAGCAATAGAAAAAACTGATGTAAAGCTTAGACAACGTTACCTAATAATAAGAGAAAGTAAGACAGAAGCTGGCAGAAATAGAATTATTCCATTGCATAAACAAACATTACCTTTTTGGATAGAATTTTTAGCAGAAAACAATAAATATATTGCTACAGATAATAACGGCATACATCTCAATTATAGCCGTTTTCGTACTCGCTTCGATAAAACCCTTATAGAGTTAAAAATAAAGCGCCATACACCACATGAATGCAGACACACACTTGCGAGCTTATTAAATAACGCAGACGCTAATCCAACCGCAATAAAAAGAATACTAGGACACGCCAGCAGTAATATAACAGAAAAACACTATACACATAAGGACCTGCACCAACTAAAAAAAGCAATGGATTTAATAGTGTTTAAATATTAAAATTTGGCACTAATACGGCGTTAATATTAATCTATATAAATTGCTATGTTCCTTTATTTTCTAAGGTGGAACACGGCACAAATACGGTAATATAATTTTTTGCATAATAAAAGCACCCTCTAAGCCTTATTTTTACTAGCTTCTTGGGTGCTTTTTGCTTTTTCTGCTAACTCTTTCTTTTCTGTTTCTATAAGTTCTTTTCGTTTGTAATCTGGACACTTTGAATTAGTACAAAAGCCTTCTGTATCAAGTTTTCTTCCGCAAAATGTACAAAATTTAAGCATTTGTCAATTCCTCCAATTTTTTTGCATATTCATCTAATATATTTTGTCGTTCCTGCTGTAGTTCAGTAACATACTCAGTATCGCCGTTATTTTTTGCAATCTGAATTGCTTCATCAATCGCTTTAACGTTGGCTTCATACTCCGATTTAAGCACATTTGCTCTCTCCTCTAATGTAATTACCCTAGCAGGCGCAGAAATCGGCTTACCGGTCTCGCTGTCGCGAATATATCCAGTGCCGTTGTCGCCGTCACCCATATTGCCGGTGTAATAGTTCCAATCTTCATCGGATATTTCAATATAGCCTTCGGATTTCAACTTTTCTTCGCCGCCCCAGTCGTTAGCTAATGCCTGCGGAACGGCGGAAATCTTTTGGCCCTCTTCATCAAATTTCATTAAATACATAAAATCAGCCTTTCTTCTATAAATCTTCATTTTTTACATCAGATATATTTATAAACTCATTTTTTCAACTCCTTTAAACAATGGGGAAGTGCCAATGGAACAGACGGTTCTAACCCTCCATGGTATAATTTCCCTATTGCTTTTTCTAATATATGTTATCAAGTGGTTACAAACCGCAAAGATAATGGTTGGGGAGCAGTAGATGGAAACTCAGCGGGAGCTTGTAATTGGAATGCAAAACAAGTTCAAATTTATTCCAATGATGGTACAGTTCCAGTAAATTATGTTGCAATAGGTAAATAACAATGGGGATTTGCTAATGATAGCGGACAGTGGAGAAAAGTAATTCATTTACCTATAGACTTTAAAAGCTTTTCTAGTATTTTAGCGGTAGGTATAAATAGTGATGATAGTGCAAATTGTGGATATCACTTAAATTCAAAAGAGCTAAATAGTTTTTCTTACTTATACGGTGTTTCTTTATGTTATATTGCTATTGGGGTTTAAACACCTATTGCAAACCAATAACCACCACCACCATCACAAACAGTCCACATATTGGTAGTAGTTAATTTATCAACATAGTTATTTCCGTTAGAACTATCCACACTTCTTTTAGTAGTAACATGACCGTTAAAACATTGTTTTATAAATGCAATAGGAAAAGTAACAGTTCTACCACCATAACCTGTATCACTTCTATATCCCCATTGTAGAATTAGACCATTACTAAATTTAACCCACCCATTTTGTGTTAAGCTACCACCAACAATACCACCTATAGTACCATTATTTTGTAATGTAGTAATTAATTTTCTCACCCATGCTGTATTAGCTATTTTTGTACTATCATCTCCATCAGCAGGTGAACCAACAGTAGAATTAGCAACTAAACTTAAAATACCTGTTAATGTTCCACCACTTAATTTTACATAACTACTATCATGATTATGATTACTAGGCGTGAATGTACTAGGTTTTCCTGTAATTAAATTCCATGCTAATTGTTTCCATGCTCCATCTCCTGTAAAAATAGATGTTGCACTACCATCTCTTTTGGGCATTAATCCATTTGCCGTTGTTGATACAAGTGATGTACTTGCTTTTCCATTCCATGTATTTTTTTCAGTATCAGATACAAAACGATGTGTAGCATCTTGAGCAATCATACTTGCAGGATGTGAGCTTGGATGTACATAGTTATTAGCTCCCATTGCAATACCATCTAATTTTTTCTTTAGTTCTGGGGTCATGTAACCTTTCAAACTATCTGTAACCTCTCGCCAATCTTGAGCATTTACTACGTTTTGCAATGTATCAAGCCATTGCTTTAATAATTTATCATTAGATAAAATTACACTAAAAATCAAATTCATTGTAGAATAAAGCACTGGGTCCTTTGAAATAAGTTGTGGAATTTCTAAAAAGAAATCATTACTACTAGGTATTGATTCATCTGGTCTTTTAAACCCATTTATCTCACTTGGCATTAATAACCCAAATTCTTTTTTTAATTCTTCACTATTCATCTAACCACCTCAAAACTCTACAGTCCATTTAAATATTGCTCCACTTTCTGCATCTACACCTTTACTTGTTAAGAGTCGCATTTTAGCAGCAGTTTCTTCTTCTTCATCTATCAAAGCTACTTCATTTATTGCACCAGTATACTCACCAGCTTCAATTTCTGCTTCAAAACAAACAGAAGTTTCAACAGGATAAGTAACTTCTTTAATATTTTTAGTTAAAACAACATTATTAAGTGAACCATTGTCTGTTGGTGGTGCAGGATTTCCTTGCTCGTCTGTTTCCCCTGCTATACCAAAAGCCATTTTTACAATTTTACTTATTCTCCCTGTTGTTCCTATAGCTTGTGCAAATGCAGTTCTATAATCTGTAGTCGTTTTTTTATTGCTTTTTAAAAATGTATCTTGGTCAAATTCACTTTGTACACCTACTCCATTAACAGTTAAAGTATGTGTTGTATTTACATTACTCATAATATTTCTTTGCTCCCTTCATCTATAATTCCATGTTTTGTACTATAAAAAACACATATATTTTCCATTTGTTTATCTATTTCATAAGCACCACTTAAAATATGGCTACCATCTAAACAAAAAGAACCGTCCCAGCAGTTTTTTGTATTTGCTGTACGGTTCTGTATAACATTATTTTTATTTATGTTAGAAACTTGATATTTTTTATAAATTTTTTGTTTATTATTTATTTTATTTTCTGTTTTATTACTATAACTAATAACTTGTTTACATTTAGAATTTATCTGCTCTTTATTTTCAATTTTATAATTAATATTTATATATAAAACAGGCATTAATAGATTTTTTATACTTAATAAATGTGTTTGTCTCTCTCGATATAATGCATCTGGTTTTATACCACTAAAATCTATTATATTATTAAAATTCCAAATACCATCCCAATAAACTTTCTCTGCTGTTCCTAAGTTCCAAAAATTATGTGTACTATTAATATATTGATTTATTTTCATGTTTTGGTAGATATCTTGTTTTAATAAAATTTTTAATACTGTATAAAATGCTAAATGAGCTGGTTTGTATAAATTTACTGTTTCTAATAATTCTTTCCAATTTATTTTATCATCAGCACTTACGCATACTTCAAAATAATATTCACTATTGTGTGGCACAATATATCCTGTTTTATTTTCACAAAACATATTTATTAAATTATTCATAAATTTTTCTGTTACAGCATTAGCACCTTGAAACTTTAATAATATTTGATTTCTTCTTTCATCATAAGTAGCATTTGGTTTTACAGATATATTTAAAACTCTCTCCCAATCAGCCAACCTCCATGTTGCTGTTTCAATAAAGATTTGATTTTTTAAATCTAAAAGATCTACTCTTAGTTTTTCATGCTGTTTATCACAAATAAGTGCAGTATTTTTAAAGACATCATCTTTCGATAAGAAATCAGGTAAATATCTTAATGTGTATACTGGTTTTTTACGTAGAATATACATCTAATACCACCTCTCCTAAAGAAGGAAGTTCTTCTTCACTTAAAGGGATATTTTGTGTACCGCCATTTATTGTCAAATCTGTATAATCTTTTATACCACTACACTCTAAAAGTAACTTACCAACTAATGCATAAGATACATAACCTTTTTCAAAACCAATACTTTTAAAATATTCATTTAGTTTAGATTTAAATTCTTCTTCATTTTTTGAACCATCTATTTTAGCTTTTATATTTATGGTTACTATAGTGGCAGTAGTTACCGTCAAGGTAGCTTCAAAGCTACAATTATCTAGTATATGTTCTTTTACTTTTTGTATTAATGCTTCATCAGCTACTCCTAAATTTGAATCAATTATAACAACTTTTACAGTTCCTGGACCATCCCATACAGGTATACACCTAGCACTCCCAACTCCTTCCACCTCTCTAGCCCAATATTCATAATGATTTTTATTACCACTAGTGATTATATTTTGAACTTTAAAATAATAACGTTTTCGTAATTCATCATCAGTTTCTTCATCGTATCCACCAGTAGTTGGTGTTTTATTTGTTACAGAATTTATCCCTACTATAGACATTGGTATAACCGTTATTGTTTCTGCATCAACATTTCCATTTTTACCTTCCGTGACAGCTTCAATTTTTATATCTGCTGTATTTTTTACATCTATATCAGTTAAAGATTTAAATTGAATTCCACTTTCAGTAGAAAATAAACTTCCTTCATAAATATGACCATTTCCTATAACTGTTAATACGCCTGTAGCTTTAGTAGCTACTTTTCTAATTACACCAAATTCTTTTGTTTTTTTTGTTAAATGTTCGCCCCAAGATGTTTCAACAAAACCCATTTTATCTACTTGTTCAATTTCTACTTCAGTTTTAGCAACTTCTATACTATTAGCAGAAAGTGAATCATACTGAAAAGTACCTTCTACTAAAGCTGTTTTAGTTTTAGAATCAGCTAACATTTCTTTTAATATTTCTTCTTGTGTTCTAGCTTTATACATCTATATTCACATCTCCATAAATAGTTGTTAAATCAACATAACATTTTAATTTTTCCTTCTCTCTGTTAAACGTAATTGAATTTATAGATTTTATATAGGGATTAACCATTAAACATTCAATTATAATTCTTTTTAATTCAGATATTCGTTCCTCGTATGTCATTACTTTTCCGATAAACTCTTTTAAATCTATTCCATATTGACTTGAATATGCTAAATAACCATACCTATGTGTTTTTAAAGCTTTATATATCCAAACTTTTATAGCTTCATTACCATGAACAATAACATGATTTCCTGCATCATCATAAATAAATTTATCTGTATCAAAATTCCATGCATATTCAATAAATAAAGGTAAGTTACTTATAGAATTATTTTGTATAGTATTTCCTATAAAAGGAAAAGTATCACTCATAATTTCACCAACTTATCTGTAATAATAAAAAGCTGATTACCTTCTAATGGGAAAATACTTACAAGGTCTCCAGCTTTTAATGTATCTGTATAAATTATATCGTTTGTATAATCATTATTTATGTCATGGTTATGACTTTGATATTCAGCATATCCACTACCACCGCCACGATTTTGTGTAGCACTTACTAAATGTCCTTGTGCTTCTCTTCTATATCCTGCTAATAAATAATGAGATATATATACTTCTTTTTTAGTTAGTACTATATTATTGTATTTAATTTCTATATTTGGTGGTGGCTTTAATACAACACCTATCAGATTTGTTGTCGGAATATTATTTCTAAAAATATTATATATTTCGTCTACCAATTTTCCCATAGATTGATCAACGCTAGGTATTGGATTTCCCATTTTTACTCCTTCTTATTTTCTTTCTGAGCTTTTTCTTCATTCATGATGTTTTCAAATTCTAAGTCAATACGCATTGTATGTTGGTCCCTAGAAAATGTATGTACATCAGATTTAATATAAAATTTACCTCTCAAATACTCATCCTTAACTTCTACAGAATAAGATGATATCAATTTATAATCTCCTAAGCATTCAATCAAACCACTCTGTTCAGGTTTCTTTATCATAGAACTAGCAAATAAATTAGTATCTTTATTCGGATCGGTTTTATATACATCTTGTATCATAGAATATTTATTTATAAGGTCTTCATCTCGAATATAATTAATAACATTACCTTGCTCATCAGTAACCATTATCTGGTTAATCATATTCTCAATGCTTTCTTTATAAATACTATTTATCATATTTTTTGTAGAATCTAATACTACATCTTCAATTAATGTGCCTTTTAAAATCACATCTAAAGCGTCTTTATTCATTATTGGATGATATTTTTCTTTAGTAATTTTACTGGCTTCTGTATAAGCCATCATTATTATTTGATATCCAGTTTTTCTTTCAGCAATAAAATTTATATTTGTATTAGTCTTAGCAAGATTACCCACTTTTATACCTAATTCCCTACATATAGAAGCAGTTACATCTTCTGCTGTAATGTTTGTAAATTTACGTGTCGTTCTGGATTTATTTAAAATAAATAAATTATCATATGCCGTAATTACAACTCTAGATTCTTTTTTATTTTCTTCAATATCATAAACATTACCTTGAAAAACAATATTATTATCTTCACTATATCCTAATATTGTTTCTCCATTATTAATATTTATTATTGGTAAATTAGGATCTCTTGTGTCTTTTAAATATTCAAAAACTAATTTTCTACCAGCCTGAATTCTTGAGCCACTCCATGTTATTTTACCTATAAATCTTGAAATATCTTGTCCTTTATGAAATATTTTCATCTTTTATAAGTCCTTCAAATTTAACTTTCTAATATTATTTATAGCGAAATCTGTCAAATTATTTGATTCTACAATATTTCTCCAATGTCTATAATCTCCATAAGCTTTTTTTGATGCATCTAATATATCATTAACATCATCTAATATTGTTACTGTATCTGGGGTATTTTTAATCGATGCTCTTTCTTTTAATCCAGTAACATTGTTTATTTCTTTATCATTATTAGCCATTGGCGTATTAAGGTCCTTATATTCAATAAATTCCATAGAATAATATATATCTTTAGTACCGTCTTTTTCTTTAATATTAAAAGATTTCAAACCCATCATCTTATTAATAGGACTATCTGTTATAATCACTCGTATAGGTTTTTTACTTTCTTTCCATTTCTTAAATAATTCTACATATTCAACTGGTTCTTTTAAGTCATCGGTAACTATAAACGGATATTCATGTTTAGGACTAGGAAAAAACGAAGAAAACGTTAATCTTTCTAATATAGGGTTACCAAATAGCATTACTTCACCAGTATCAATAATATTTACAATTTTATTATCTTGTGAACTTTTATTATTATATTCAATAGGAGTAACTGGCAATATAACTTTTTCATCATCCAAAGATAAAATATATTGTCTTCGACCTTTAATTGAACCACCTAAGGCAAAAGAAAGTATATTTATTAGACTATATGTTTTATTCATAAAACTATCTAAGCTCATTAACATATACCTCCATATCCACTACTTGCTTGCATAAATTTTTTGGTTAATTCATCTGCAATTTTTTCAATATCAGCTTCTTCTCTAATTATAAAATTATTACCACTAATCGTTATATTAGGTAAAGAATTAGTATTGTTAGATAATTCTTTTCTTATTAAACGTTCACTAGTTTGAGCAGGATATATTCTACTACCTGTAGGTAAATCTACAATTTCTCCGCCACGTTCATTTATTTCCGTTAAACCACCACTCCAAAACATCGTTCCAGTAGCATTATGTCCTAAATTAGATTCTAAACCTGTTATATTAGCTCCTTTTTCTCTAATTTCACTAATTTTATCCATAACACCTCTAGCTTTACTAGATATAGGAGACCATACATTTGCATCAAGCCAACTACTTACTCCACTAAATACACTTTTTATTCTATTTGAAGCACTATTAAAAGCTTCACTAATAGCTTCACAAACAGAATATGCTTTACTAGATATAGGCTCAAATACATTTTGACTAAACCAATCACCAATGCCACTAAATATTTCTTGGATACTATTACTAGCCTCTCCAAATTTAACAGCTATTTGTTCACCTAACCAATAAACACCTGAAACCACAGGTACTATCAACATATCTTTTATTCCGTTTCCTAATGCACTTACATAAGGAGATATTATATCTCCCATCATTGATACACTACCAACAATAAAATTAATACAATCTATTCCGAAATTGCCAATAGGTGCTAACAAATTATTATATAATGTATTACCTACTTCCGTTATACTAGTAGTAACTTCATCTAATCCATTAATAATACTATCTCTAATATCGTTGATTAATTTTTCACCAATAATACTTCCACTAATACCACCTAAAACACCACCAATAATCGCACCTGCTCCAGTTCCTATACCTGGAATAATAGAACCAACTGTTCCACCTGCAATAGATCCTGCCTTAGCTCCTACATAACCGCCAGCTAAACTACCTGTCTCTTATACACATCTCCGAGCCCACGAGACCGTACTAGATCTCGTA